>Ga0307928_10000389_pt1 | contig 33385 bp, 52 predicted proteins | sample AceLakmetagen232_FD_201815 | JGI IMG/M metagenome (GOLD analysis project Ga0307928, IMG submission 201815) | Saline water microbial communities from Ace Lake, Antarctica - #232 | ecosystem: Environmental > Aquatic > Non-marine Saline and Alkaline > Saline | place: Antarctica: Ace Lake... | reverse complement strand
TCTATATAACCGTCTTTACCTTCGGCAAAAATAATCCCACCAGCTCCAGTTTCAACAAAGTTAAGCCCCCTACCAGAAGTATCGTATACAGTGTCAGTACCATTATTGTTACCCATGTTTAAGTCTAGTAATAATCCATCTCTTGAAGTAGTTGGGGTTAGGTTAGTTGTTTCAGTTGTAGATATATTAGTTACTCTATCAGATAACAACTCTGTTACTTCGGGAGTAGAAAGAATCCTACTCCAAACTTTTATGTAGTAAATCCTTCCATCCCAGCCTTGAGTAGCCGACCCGCAAGTGACTAAAGCACCCTCTCCAGTAGGAGTAAAAGCGGTATTTGAATTAGTTACTACCTGCTTATCATTCAACCATACATTCATTGTATCTGCGTTGCCTGTAGTGGTAATAAGAAGAATGTTATCTTCTCCTACATTCCAAGAACCTTGGTAATCAGCTAGTGGAATATCCTTAACAAGTGTGTTTCCAAAATATATTCTAAGTACATTGTTGTTTGCATTATTGAGTTTATCAACTGAATGTCTAGGTGCTAACGAGTCATATAAAACATAGTTATCATTTGCATCAGCTTCGAATTCAGGTCTAAACTTAATCGCTATCGTTCTATTTAAACTTGCGAATATATTCCCGTCTGTGTTTGTTAAATACGTTCCTGCTGAATTATCATTAGAAACATATCCGTCTTTACCCTGAACCATAGGAATACTTCCAGCACCTGTAAAAGTATGTCCATTACCTGAAGAATCATATACGTCACCACCAGCAACTCCTGTGTTGTTCCCCATGTTAAGATCGAGGACTAATTGCTCCGTTGAAAAACCTGCAAAACTACTAGAAGCGAGTAAAACCGAAACTAAACCGAAAACTAAACCTATTAATAATTTCTTCATTCAATCCTCCTAGTAAACGTGGAACGCTCCTAATCCGTCTGAATAAATACTTAACGAACCACCATTAGTTGAGATTGCCTGACTTGCTGAGTTGTTTATTAACGCTCCACCTTCGCCGGTAATGGTGTGGTTATTGCTACTTGCATTATACGCCTCGTCTTTAATCGTACACTGCCACCCATTAACAAGTGAGAAAGATTGTGGTAAAGTAACTGTAACCGATTCAGTAGTGGTGATTGCTATAATGTCAGCCGTTCCACTTACAAAATAAGAAGAGAACCCAACATTCGATCTATTAAGCCTTCTATGTCCGTAGAATCTAACTCCACCAGCTAGCATTGAACCTAATCCGTTTGAGGTTGCTAAGATACCAAGAACTGGTGAACCATCAACTGCTTGGATATAACCAACAACTCCGTTTGTAGCTGTTGCGGTTGTAACCGCTACGTCCATAACAATAACACTAGCTGAATCATCAGGCATTGTAAGAGTTCCGAGTCTTGCGATTGTAGCCGAAATATCATCAGCCTCAGAAGTACCTAGCAATCTAGTCTTACCACTTCCGTTAGGGTCTAAATCAATATTCCCATTAGAAGTTGATTCAATCGTACCTCCACCGCTTAGTATGAATCTACTTAATATAGTTAGTGAGTCCGAGCCTACATCTCCAATGTTTACATCTGCGTCAAAGAATACTTCAGCATCAAACGTAACCGCACCTGTAACCGGACTGTTAGTTCCGTCTAGTCTGAGATAACTATTGTTTAAAACTCCCTCAGAAGCTCCGCTAGTTTGTGCGGCTATCGACACGTTACAAAATAAAAGTAACCCTAAGAATCCCAATAATATCTTTTTCATTTAATCCCTCCTATCTATAATTCTGTAATATTTGCACTTGAGGACTTGCAGTCGAAGTTGTCCAAAAATACAGTACAGTATTATCGTCTAACGGAAATGGTAAGTGATCCCAGAATGATTGATCTTGACCTATTGTCCAGTACGCCTCAGTAGTCGTTCCACCCACGCAATAGCGAATATCTCCACCTATTGCTTGAATGTTAAGCGAAACAGACGGCTCTGTTAGGGTTATTCCTTCAACTGTGTTTGCTGTTCCCAGTGTTTCGTTATAAATAATCCTATCTTTTGATAACGGCCAGTCCCCAGCCTGAACACTTCTATCCGCTAGCGAAACTCCTGCGACTGCTACTAAAATAATTAAACTTAACAAAATTCTTTTCATCTCTTCCTCCTTTTTAACTTCCGACTTTAAATGTAAACTGTCTACCTAAAATCTGTCTAGCCCCTTCTCTTGGGAATGATTTTAGCCCCTTTGAATACTTAGCTTGAAGATTAATTTCTTCCTTAACCTTCATATTTGCGTACCTAATCGCTAACCCGTCCTTACCGTACCAAATCTCTAAAACCGCTGCGGTGATATAATTCCTAAAGTCCGATGGGATCTTAGGTATATCGTAGTCATTAACCAGTAAAGGGTGTTTACTGTAATACTTTACCTTTACGTTACTAGTAGCTGTATATCTTGGATATAAAGCCATATAAACGGCTTGAGAGAGTAAGAAATAAGAATCTCCTACTGCCTGTCCTGTAATCGCTTCTTCTAGCTGAATAGTAGTAGTTGAAACTGTGTACCCTGTTATTCTTGAAGTCCCTCCTGTGGTAGTATTTACTAAATACCAATCTTTATAATAATCATCAGCCGTTGCTATTAAGCTAGAATCTACCAGTGCGGTTGTTGAGGTAGTTGCATCTGCGGTGTTAGTCCCTGTATACGGCTCTCTAATCTCTCGCTGTCCTTCTATTGCAAAAATATCTGGTGTACCTGTATCGGTAAAAGAAGGATCTCTTGCTTCAATCCAGTCCCAGTCTTGATTCTCTAAAGGTTGCCAGCGAGTATCGAATATAAAAACTCCCTTTCCCCAGTTGAAGTCTTTAGGTAAGGCGTAGCTATTCTCGAAAATTAAGATAGTCAAACTACTAGCGGTAGTACCTAGCCACCCTCTATCTAAGGTTATTACAGAAGTTGCAGTATTAAGATCTTTGATTATATAATAATCATCTTCACTGTTTAACTGAATCTTCCTACCTTTCATATCGTAAGTTAGAGTAGACCCAGCTAACGTAACTGTCTTACTTCCTGTAGTTGCCGTTGCAGTTCCTGTGGAGTAATCGGCTACAGTCTGTATAAAATAGTTAGGAACTCTTAACTCTCTTATAGGAAACGATAAACAAACCCCATCAATAGTTGAATTGATAAGATCCTTAAAATAAGAGTCTTCGTCTGTACTAAAAGAACCTCCCGGTCTAATAATTCCTTTTAGATATGAAACTATTCCGCCTAAACTCCACTGCATTTATTTATCCTCTACTTTTTTAATCTTTTCAAAGAATACTTCTTTAGCAGATTTCGCCTTACCCTTTACATCAACCTTTGACGTATCGATAGCCAAGCGGATTTCTCTTTTCTCTTCCTTCTTTTCTTTCTTGTCTTTCTTAGGTAGTTCACACGTAAGGCTATAGCTATCAATAGACTTAATCTTTCCAGTAGCCATAACTGTAACTTCCTGCCCGAACTTTAAACTCTCGGCTTCTTTTTTAGTTATACTAACTCTTAGACTTTCCATTACTTTCTACCTTTCTTTTGCCATTTCTTTTTAAACTTCTTCTCTACCTTAACTTCTTTCTTAACTTCCTTTACTTCCTTCTTTGCTTCTTCAATCTCTTTCAATTCCTTAACTGGATTGAATACAACTCTATCTAAAACTTTCTTCTTAAACTCAGTTACACATAAAGGGCATACCTCGGTTAAATCTCTAACATCTTCTCCACCTGGTGAAGCAAAGATATTTAATGGATCTATCCAAACCCTTGTCTTCTTACCTGCAAAAATTATTATATACGGTCTCTTTCTCATTATTTCCTCCTTTATGGAAAGGGGAGGAAGTTATCCTCCTCCCCCTAACCAATTAACTAGGTGTTATTTCTCTATCGAGTAAATAAACATCAAAAACTTCTGCTGTTGCTCCCTCTAAAACAATTGCAAAATCGTCAGGAGTAATCGTTGCGGCTCCACCGGCTGCGACTACTGCACTTGCGATTGAAAGAGTCTGTGAAGTTACTCCGGTAATACTTGGTGTAATTAAATCATCAAGAATACCTGCAAGTTGGAACTTCGCATATCCTGCGGCTGCCATTGTCTTAGTAGCGACTGCTACTCTACAAATAGTATTGGCTGCTCCCATTGCACTCATTATCGGTCTCTGAGACGTATCGACTGTAGACCATGCGTAAGGTGTTAATGCTGTACAAGCAGAAGGAACGTAAAGAATTACGAACTTCTTACCACCTTCCCACCACGGCATACCTGCTGATTCGGCTTCTGATCCTGGAACTACTTGACTTCCACTCATTTTAAAATCCTCCTTTTAATTATCTTCCGATTGCGAACCAGGTACCATCGGGTTGGTTAGCTTCTAGCGTAGAACCTTGATTGGAAGTAACATTAATACTTCCGCTAGAAATAACTCCCTTAACACCTGATAAGCCTGTAGCGGTTTCGCTTGTAACTACTAATCCATAAGCCTTAATGTAATCTAACCCTGTAACAATGCTATTAGCTTCCGCAGTTGCGTTAGTATAAGTACCTGCAACTAAGTAGTCTTGAAACAACTTAGATTTGCTGGTAAGTGTATAACTAAACGCACCAAACGAACTACTTGCTAACACTGCTAAAAGAGCGACTACAATTGCGAAACTAAAAACCTTTTTCATTGTATATCCTCCTATTATGCTGTTAGTCCTGATAAGCAGAATTGTTTTCTAGCATTGTTTAACGCTAGGTTAGCCATTAGAATCATCGGAGCTACAGTAGCTGTCTGATTTGAAGGAGTTACGGCTGCTTCCATTACAAACGAACTCTCTTTATCAACTACAAACTTGATAAATTTAGAGTTAAGTCCGTAAGCTCTACCGGTTGAATCTAACTCTGGATCTTCAATAACTGTTGCTTTTTTGTACTTAAAGTTTTCAATTCCTAAGTTGAACTGGTTTTCGCTCATCTTACCAGAAACAGGAAACTGAATTGAAAGTACATGTGCAGCTTCGAAATCATCATATCTATCTCCGTCCATGATAATTAAATCAATTGGAGATTTGATATAAGAACGACTTGCAAGTCTGTATCTCTTTCTAATTGCGTCTAATCCATTAGCTGCAAAAGATCCTACAGAAGCATCGTATTGATTCCTCCACCATGATTCGGTAGATCTTGAAATCCCACCGTAAGTCTGTGTGGTTGGAGTATCAGGAACGACTACCTGTAAACCTTCTAGGTTATTCCCTGTTCCAGCTCCGAATAACTGTTCGTTTACTTCTTCGTAGAAAGACATAAGAAGTTGTTTCTTCTTAGCTTGAATCAGGTCGAACATTTTATGCTTACCTGAGTTCTGTCGTCTTTCTAACCTTGAAATTGTTAAAGTACCTGCAATTTCTTTCCAGTCGTAGAACGCTGCGGTGATACCTGCCTGTGGTGTAACGTCTAGTAATTCGTAAGCAGTTTTAGACTTAACTGTAGAGTTTTTACCGTACATTAAGTCTGCTTTAATTCTCTGTCCACCGTCTTTCTTTTCCATCGCCTTAGTCTGTTCGAAATAATTAAGCAAAGGGACGTTATTGACAATATTGTCTTTCATATCGCCCATCTCTGCCATAAGAGTAGAGGTAACTACTGCATCCCATACTCTTGTTTCACTTGTTGACGCCATTTTAGAATCCTCCTATTTTTTAAATGCTGTATCAAATGCCTTTTCGAAAGCATCCCAAGGAGCAACTTTACCAGGCTTTGTGTTGAGTGTCTTACCAGTCCTTATAGACTTCTTAGACAGCTCTTTCATTCCGTTTAACTTTTCCGTAGTCTTGGTATCTACAATACTGCTTATGCTATCGTGCATTTTCTTTGCATAGCCTTCAACATTATTCCAAAACTCTGGAGTTAAGTTTAACCCCCACTTACCTGCGTAAACCGCATCCTCAATAGCTTCTTTATTAGCTAGTGGATACTTTTCCAAAACATCTTTGGTCAGTTTACCTTGAAACTTTTCCGTAGTCGACGACTGATTCTGTGCTTGGATGTTGCCTCTTATGCCGTATAGCTCTTTAGCCATATTCATAAGTAACTGATCTTTCGGGTCTTGAGGGTCTACATATCCTTCGTCAGTTAGTTTTTTAAAGTAACTATCGATAGGATCTGCTGGCGTAGCGTTTGGACTATCGATTGCTTTTTTAAGAGCTTCTAAACCTCCAAACTTTTCCGCTACATCTTTGTAAGTCTTCAACTCGTCAGCTCTTTCCTGGAAAACTCTTTCTCCGTTCTGGTAGGCTTTAAACGCCTCAGTAGCTAACTCAGCATCCGACTTCTCCCCAAACCTCTTTACTAGATCCCATTTTACATCATCCGCTAACTCACCGGGTTGATCCTCATCGCTTGGCACGACTTCTTCTTCGGGCGTTTCTTCCTCAGTCTCCTCTTCTTCCTCTCTAGGCTCAAGACTAGGATCTGTTGGAAGTTCTTCCCCGTCGTCGTCGTCGGCTGTCAAAGTTGGATCTTCTTCTGTAAATGTCATTTCTAACTCCTTATTACGCTGTAACTTTCGTCCTTGGCGTACACTAACTCTCTTGCTGTTCCTCTATCGGTCTTGGCAAGATAGTTGATTGTTATGGTCAATCAACAAACCATAAGTCCTTTTTTAATGACAAACTATATCAAGTTACTTGACTATACAGCCCCTACTTTCTTCAACCCTTCGTTAAAAGCTATTTCAGCTCTCTTCCTGCCTTTATCTATTATTACTTGCGTTCTCTCTTCTCTCATGGTCTCCCTGCTCTTACCGTATATGTTCTTTTCAAACGGTACTAAACCCTGAGACTTCATTTCTGCTCTGTACTGCCCTTTGGAATATATTCTAGTACCTAACTCTTCGTCGTAATAACCCTGATTACATTCTTTCCACGGTATAAAATAAGGGACTGCTTCGGTATCTCCGCTTACCTTAACTAACTTTCCGTCTATCTGTTTCCAGCTTCCCTGTACTCCGTTGTACTTCCTGATCTTAACCTGATCGTCTATCAAGTAATATTCAATATCAGGAACTACATCGCCTAACTTAGTCGTTCTCTTCCCGTATCGTATACTTAAATACAAATCTCTAATCTTTGGTATAAACCCTTTTATCTGCTCCGTCTTACCTGTTAAAACCTCAATACAAGAAATAAATGTATCGTAGACTAGATATAGGCTATATTCTCCACGTCTAAGCCGTACTACGTAGTCGAGGCTACGTTTCTGGTGTCTATCGTACATCCTCTCTGCCTTTAGTTTAAAAACCTCTCTAATAGCTTTACTGAACATTTAACGCTCCCCCCTCTAAATTGCCTTGCTGTCCTTGTCCTACGTTTGGATTGCCTTTTTGTAGGCTCTGCTGTTCTTGAGCCATTTGTTTAGTATGTTCTATGTGAGAGACAATCAGTTGCTGAATCTGAGGATCTAAGGTCTGGAACATTGGGTGCTGTTGCACAAATGCTGTGTGAACTTGTAAATGTTCGTTAAAGTCTTCGTTTGGATTAGGCTCGGCTGGCTGTCCTGCAAGCATCATAACAATCTCTCTATCAGGGTCGATTAATGAATTATCGTCTACGATTAACTTATCGAAGTTAGCGTCTGGAACGAAGAACTTACCGACTTCTTTAATCATATCGAACATTTTAATCTTCTTACCTTCTGCTGCTAGCATATTAACCTTTGCAGGGTCGGCTACCCAGTTGATAAACTCTTGCATTCTCTTCATCTTCACGTCTGTAGGTATTCCTGCATTAAAGTCTATTTCAATAGTTACATCTGCGTTAGCTATATCCTTCTGAGTCCATTCAACTTCCTCTCTTGTACCGTCTGGATTCTCTATAAAGAAACTTTCATTTTCAATGCTAATCTGTTTAAGTACATGAACCATTTTCTGAACTACAATGCCTAAGAAGTCTTTGATTATGTTTAATCTTTCTTCAGCTCCACTCTTAAAGTAAGAGTCTGCTATTGAAGCATTGGTAGCAGGAGATTTAACTACTTTTCCTAACTGCTGTTCGTTTACTGTAGAAATCTGCATAATATCGTTATTTACACTTTGCAGCATATTGCCAATATCTGCATTAACTCTAGCGGATTCTTCAACTTTAACTACTTCTCCTAACGATCGTCCCTTAGTCTTTACGGTTACAATCTCCATATCTTTGTTATTCTGTAACTTAGCCTGATCGTCTTGTCCGAGTGCTTCTTCTAACGTTAAAACCTTTCTAGCAGCAGATTTATCAAACTGATTCATCGCTACTGTACGATAGAAGTTAGCTTCGTCTACAAGTGCTTCGTAGTATTTAAAGTCCGAGCCTGTATACGTCTGGTCAGGAACGTAGTTAATACGAGCAATAGTTACAGGGTCGTAGTCGAACTCTATTTCCTCTATAGGAACCTTCCCTTCTCCGAAGAAGGTTATTCGCTTTACAATTCCGTCTTGGGTATTATCGTAAACCTCATGTACTTTTATCTTCTTATTCTCTTCAAGTTTTCCAAGCTCTTCGTTCTCTTCTCTATCTTCAACGTCTACTACTCCAATATCGTAACTAACTGGTTTACCGTCTTTGAACTGTTCGGGAAACATTGACTTAGCTTCTCCGAGTGTATATTTAAGCTGTCTAACAGCAAACCTCTTATCTGTGTAAAAGAACGCAACGCTATCAGGATCTACGCTAATATTCTTATAACTCTCTCTAACAACTACTAGCGAAGGGGATTTCTTTAACTTATCTACCTTCTTTGTAGCCGGCTTCTCTCCCTCAACTAGATCTCCGTTTATTGCTTTCTCTTCAAGAACTTCTTTAGCTCCGGTATCTTCTTCTTCCTCTTCCTTAACGTCTGTCTGCTGTCCGACGATAATGCAACACAAGTTAGCAACTAACAGATCGTATATAGACATTTTCAAAGTGTATTTAACATTTAAGTCTTTGAATATTTCTTGAATCTTATTATCTAATATAATCGCAGCTCTCTTATTATCAAAAGGCTGTCCGTTTACTATGATCGTCTCTTTACCACCCTTAGGTTTTACGCTTGTTTTAATCTCTTTAGGAAGTAACTCAGGTGCTAAACGTCTTATGTTAGTATGGTAATAATTATAAATCGACTGGTTAGAGTCTTCCGTCTGAGATGGAAACTTCTGGTTTAACCTATCGATATACTTATTAGCATCCTCCATAACGTCTTTCTTATGCTTCGCCTTAGCTAGCTTAATCCATGATTTATACTTCTTGATTCTTTCTTCGGATATATCTATAGACTTATCGGATGATTGCATATTGACCTACTCCTTGGGATTTTGATTTATCTTTCCTCCTATCCTTAAACCATTGAACAGAAAGCTCCTGAGCTTCTTGCTTAGTATCTTTCTTAGCTGCGGTGAAGTAGGTTGCAACTCCATACCTAAATGCCTCAACTTCATCGTCTTTAATCTTTGCAGGTGCTTCGTCTCCTGAAGCTACGTTTGCCTTCCATCTGTATCTTTTAAGCCCGGCAATTAACTCAGTGCATCTTTCAAATATCTTGCATTTCTTATTTATAAAAAGCTGTTTAACTTTGTTGATTCCTGCCGATACGCTATTGTTGGCAATCTGAGGGAATAGTCCTTGTTCGCAAAACTCTTGGAATACGCTGTATCTAACTCCACCTCTAAACTTATCTTTTTTTAACGTATCTGGTGAAATGTAGAAGTCGTACTGCTTGCCCTCCATCTTCTTTTTAATAAGCGGAGCGTAATACTCAACTGGTTTATCGTTGTTTACAATCTCGTCATATACTAAGAAGTTACCGTCGTAATCTACCGCACAAAAACAAATAGCTGTGTTATGAGATATTCCCCAATCTAGTCCAACAATTAGCTCCCAGTTAGGATCGATCTCGAAGTAGTCCTTCTCTTTAATCACGTCTTGAGATTCGTCAAACTCTTTGTATATTGCTCCTGAGAGTTTAAGTGGAGTACATTCCATTTCTTGAAGGTATTCTTCTTCCGACATATCGCTACGCATTACAGCCAATTCTTCTTCGTCTAATACTCCCGTCTCGCTTGCTTTAAATAAATACCTACTATCGGAGTTTAGGTAATCTTCCCAGCAGTGATTCTCTCCGTTTAACGAGGATGTTTTCATTCTCCACCCTTTACGATCTGCAAGTGCTGGTCTGAGAATCTTAGTAGATACTTCCGGCTTATCGTGAAACGCCCACTCGTCTAAGACTAATCCGTCTAATCCCGGTCCACGAAGACTATCGGGTTTATCTCCACCCTTCAAGGATATCTTAGATCCATTGGCAAATGTAACTTCTAAGGACTGTTCGTTAGGTTTACCTGTTAAGGCTCTTGTTTCGTCTTTTAGAATATCCCATGCAACCATTTTAGCTTGTTTGTAAGTGGGTAGAACGATAAAGTAGTTAGTCTTAGGATCCTTTATAGCTCCCTTGTGTTTTTTATTACCGAAGATACACTTCATAATTGCCAGTCTAGTCTTGTACCATCTACGATGAGCGATGAGGGTTATATCTCTGCTAAAATCTTCTAGTATCTTCTTTGCTCTAGTGGGTATTTTTATCTCAATCGGCATAATTTATTGTAACCTCCAAGTTTCCGCCGTCTTTACCGGTTATTTCTTTCTTATCTCTCCACCCTGCTATGTTCTTCAAAGTGAAGATACTAAAAGGGGCGTTGTGATTACCTCTCATAGCATTTACAATTATAAATTCCTTTTGTAACTCTTTAATTTCATTATAGGCGTTAGAAAAATTAGGGTATGCTTTAACCCATTCATGAAAGGTTGGTCTTGAAATACCGATTAACCTACAAAAACCAGTTATGAAAGGAATAGGAGCAGCTTCTTCTCTAACGAAGTCTTTACTAACTCCGTCCTTAGTGGTAATAGTCATATCTCTAGGCAATACAGGGTTTATCGAGAAGTAGTCAATTAGTTGTTCGCAATATATAGGATTGTATTTAGTTGGTCTACCTTGTTTTAAGTAATCTTTTTTATCTTTTTTCTTTGTCATAAAACAAGAGGTTATAGCCTCTCATTATCGGAAGGGATAGGGTTTACTGACAGTTATTAGTAGGTTTTACGCAGTTTATCTTTAATTCTTTTAAATATTCTGTATATGGTACGTAGTGATTTTTTGCTTGCTTTAGCTAAAAAATTATATGTTAGGGGTTCTAATCCTTGATATTCTAATATACCGCAACGTGCTGACAGTAAGTCACGTTCTTCGAGGGATAGTGAGTCAATAGCTTCCATGCGTTTTAGTTCTTCCAGGTGTCTAGGATCGAGTAGAGAGTAAAGATCCATAGCTTTTTCTGAGGCTCGATATCTATTCTTTGAATATCTTCGTAAGACTTTAAGTCTTTCTTTGTCTAAATAGGCTACCAATTATTTACTCCTTATAAGGCTTCTAATACTTCCATACGTTCGTATAGCTGTTTAACTCTCTGCTCTATCTTCTGCGGATCGCTGAAAGATAGCCGGTATTCTAGTTTGTTAATCTTTATGTACTGAGTAATACATAGCCATACTAAGAAGATTATTAATATAATCCCGAAGATTTGAAGTAGTTGATTCTCTCCTTTGTCTATTGCTTCTCTTGGGTTTATCATATCAATAACGCTCCTCTTAATAATGCAAACTTAATATATAACACTCCTGCTATGAATCCTACGAAGCAACAACCTACTAGAATCACTAGGATTAATAAAATAGCCCATAGCTTGTCTTGTATTCTCATAACATCCCCCTTATTAATTTTGCTTGGTTGTATATGAACGTAGCATTTTGGTTTATTTCCAGCATGTTATCGAGATATGTTACTGCTATGAGTGCGGTAATTGCTAGTAACCAGATTATCTTCCATAAAGAGATTCTATCTCTCTGTACCATTTCAACGTGTAGATTATTTACCATATTAATTTAAACTCCTTAACTAATCTATCGTGAGATATATCCCATTCAAATACCTTTTCGCTATTACCGATATAGTAAGTCTTCTTACCTTGATACTTAAAGAATCCTATTCGGTGGTTATCTAAACTCTCCCAATAATGAGCGTCTGCAAAGGCTAACTCGTCTCGTTGTTTAATCAGCTTCTTAATCTCTTTGGTTTCAAATCGTTCTACAAGATTCCCTATGTGTGTGTTTATCATTCTATTCTCTTTGGTCTTATCGTAAGCAAACCACAAAGAGAAAGTAGTTATTGCTATTAGTGCGATTACAAGGTAATATTTTAATTCCATTTTATCTCCTCATTAGGGGAGCAGATATTCAGTGCTAACTAATTTATCTACTCCCCCGAAACATTAAAAGTACAATCTACCGCCAAAGATAGCGAGTCCGTAACTATTGTTATCCGCAATTACTACCGGGTAAATATCTGCATAAACAGAAACATTAGATTTTAGATATTGTTCTACTCCAACAAACACTCCGAGGCTTGATGAAGCTCCTTCAGCCATAAACGAAGTCGCTCCTACTTGTAGACCAAATAGATTCATCCACGCTTTAGCAAATCCTTGTGTCCCCAATGTGTTACTCGTACCAACTTCTAAATTAACTCCTAATATTTCAGGAGCTTTTAAAGTAGTCTGGTTTCCGTAAAAACCTAGTGCAAATCCGTTAGCTCTAACTTCAGCTGCTTCTTTATGATCTCTTGCTATATGCCTGTTAAAAGCTGTAACTACCTGATCTAAAGTAACGTATTCAGGTACGATTTCGGGTACTGTAGCTCTTATCTCTTTATGAGTATAAGCACCACCAGCTAAACAAGGAATAGCCATTCCTGCAATCAACAATCCGACTAATAAAATTCTCATTTCTTAATTCCACCTCCTGTTTGTATAGATTCACAATTTTCACAATCTCCGTTTATCTTCACCATAGGGAAGGGTTTATCTTCAACTTCGTGAAGCATTGCCAATGATACAAAGTCCATAGCTTCTTTTAATCCTTCGTACCAAGTAGTGCCGTCTACAAACCTGAAAAGCGTACATACCTTACACATTTCAAATACAGGGTCTTTCCAAGCATACTTATCTCTATATAATGGTGTCATAGACCTGTTCGCCAAGCTACGAACATAGTCTTGAAACATCTGTCTAGGCATTTTATTTACTGCTGTTAAGAACTTACTCATTATTGATTCTCTCTTCTAATTCTTTTATCTTCATCTTTCATTTCTCCTCCTTAATAACAAATTTATCTGCTATATCGTCTAAAAGCTTTATAACATGAGTTAAGTTTATAAAGAGGTCTTGTTTACAACTATCTTTTGTGTTTTCAAAGGCAAGAGGCATTAATTTGTTACGCATCTCATCCAACTTCTCTTTGCTGAGGATTGAGAATTGAGGGATATCTTTTATTTGTTCTTCCCACCAACCCGCACTCATATTTAATCCGTCATGTTTGGCAACAAAACTCCATAATTCACTTACTAATATTGCTTTCATTTTTTACTCCTCGGAACTTTATAGTGGATGGTGCAGGGTATAACTCTCTCTCCTTCCATAACCCAACTATTAGCCTCTTTTTTGGTTTTATATATTTCTAGTTGTCCACCCGTCCATTCGTCTAGTATTTTACTTTTACCAATAATCGCATAGCCCTTAACTCTCTTCATCACAATCCTCCTTAACCCATATTTTGACGGTTACTCTTTTGTCTAATTTTAGTTTTCTTTTTTCTGTTCTAAATTTATAGTCTAAAACAATACCATCAGAATTGAATTCATAATCCGCAGGCTTTAGTTCTTTAGTAAACCAACTCTTAACCCAAGCCTTAAAGCTATCAATACCTAATTCCCTATCTTTGTATTTATTCCTTTCTAGGTCTTCCATTAGCTTCTCAGTATCAGTTTCCTTATGTAAATACTTAATAAGCTCGTCTGCTGAATTAACACTTACAACCAAGTTGTCTTCAAGCATTTCTCCATCTACTTCTTTAGCTTGGGAGAGAACATATTCAGAATGTAGTTTTATAGATTTTATAAAATTAGAAGGATATTTTTTATACCACAACTTTTCTACCTCTGTTATATTTTCTGCTACTACCGAATGTATTTGTGAATAAAAGTAACCATCTTCTACATCATATACTTTCATCTACTTATCCCCCTTTAGGTATTTTTTAGTCATTTAGCTTCTCCCATTTTTTCTTATATTCATCCCAGCCTAACTCTGCTAGTATATTGAATACTTCATCTATCTTATTTCCATATTCCTTTTTAAGGCTATCCCAACATAATCTGAAAGCAAAGATTCTACTTGCCATTTCTTGCTGTTGTTTTGAGAATTTATTGGAACTGTTTCTAATTAACTGCATGAATATATCGTGGCTTTCAGAATAGTTTTTTGTGCCTCTCAAATATGCGCCTCTCAAATATGCGCCTCCCAAATATGCGCCTCTCAAATATGCGCCTCCCAAATCTGCGCCTCTCAAATCTGCGCCTCCCAAATCTGCGCCTCCCAAATCTGCGCCTCTCAAATATGCGCCTCCCAAATCTGCGCCTCCCAAATCTGCGCCTCCCAAATATGCGCCTCCCAAATATGCGCCTCCCAAATATGCGCCCCTATTTTTTTCTAAACAATCTTTTATCGACTCATATTCTCCACACAACATAACTTTTTCAGTAATCCTATTCTTAATCTCTACTTTCATCTATTTATCCCCCTTTAGGTATTTTTTAGTCATTTTTTACCTCCAAACACAAACTTTAAGGTATAAAGAGTAGCAATTACCGATAAGATAATTCTTATATGAAGCAGAGAGTTAAGCAACTCTTTTTGAAATTCATTCATCAATCCTTCTCCTTTAGGTATTTTTTAGTCATTTGATAAGTTCCTTGTTTTCGTATATGTTTCCGACTACTTCGCATTCTTCGGGATCAATGCTTCCTATTGCAAATTTTTCATCAATAGATCTAAAAGGTAAAAAACCGTAGTTTACATATTGCACTTCAACATTAAAATATCTATTATAATCTTTAACCATAACAATATCTCCACCAAAAATATTCTTTTTGTTCTTGTCTTTTAATCCTGTATATTGTCCTACTGTTTTTGGGTCTACTTCAAAGGGGGCATAACAAGAATCATTAAAAATGAAATATTGTGTCCTAATAATCTCACCACTCTTTATTTTGTTTAATACTGAATCGGTGGCTTTGATTATGAAACCATATTCCCACTCACCATTATCAATTTTCTTACCTCTAAATAATATTTCTCTCATCAATCCTTCCTCCTTATTTCCAAAATTGCCACCATTTCTTTTTGTCGGTTTAACTCTATATCTAAAAATATCTTAATCTTATTACCGTCAAACTTCTCTACTAAGTGGCTGGTTAGTTGTAGATCGTCAAACTCTTCTTGAGTAAACCATTTATCTAGTAGCCAATCTTTAAACTCATAAGGAGTCATGTGGGCTGATAGTACAGAGCTTCCTGTATGACAACCCATACATAAATTTATTCCATTTTCTAATAAAAAGGCTGTACTGGTGCGTTTCCTAGTAAATATGTGGTGTGGATTCCTAGCTGGCGTTCTTCCGCATACCTGACAAGTATATTTATACTTCTTCATAATTATCTGTCCCCATTGTTTTAATAAAGTCTTTCTTTTAGGTTTCTTTTTCATAATTTTACCTCCCCAAATCTCCTCTGAGCGACGTACTCGCTAACTTTCATATGGTGTCGTTTAGCGTACTTTTCCGCATACTCATTAGCGTCTTTAGCAAAATCAAACTTAGCTACTATTTCAGTAGTCTCCATGTACTTAGTCCCGTCTTTCTTCTTAATGATAGTTTCTATTTCTACAAAATACTTTCTTCTGGTTGATCCTGTAACAATAATACTTTTAGTACTTTTACTCATTTAATTCTCCTAGTCTGCATTTAATCCGTAGCCGAGTCTTATATTGTTTAACGTCCTATGCGTGTGATTCTGCTTCTCTACTTTAGCCTTACAGTCTTTACAGAACTCAGACCAAAACGCTCCGTCCTTACATACTTTATTCTCACACTTCTTGTTGTTTAACCCGGCACACTTTCTATCTGATCTTTTAGCCATTAGTCTCCAATAAAAAGCCCATGGAGTCCGGCAAGACAACTCTATTGCTAGAGCGAACAGTTAAGTTCTCCATGGGGGGATTTAGAATAAAAAAAATCTGTTCGTTAGTCTTGCCGTGCATTACTTTATCTCCTTTAAAGGACTTTCGAGTAACATAGATTATTTTACCATATCCATATTGAAGTGCAAGCTACTTCTTTACTTCTACTCCGTCAATAACAACTCTGTGATTACAGTTTATACAGTACACGGTTCTATCGTACACAGTTTATATGTATCATGCGAATATTTTCTCCGCTTCTTTAAATAGATCTTTCTTTTTTGTCATCAGTTCTTTAGCGTATTCTTTTAAGCTATCGTCATTTTCAAACTCTTTATCAGTAACATCTGCTTTTAAAATAAATCCTTTCTCTTCCATTCTTGTTTCCCATTTTGGAATCCCCATAGAAATAAGCGCTGCGTTTTTACAGCTACATCTAAAAGCATAATCATTCCACATGGTAATTTCTCCAAACTTACTACAGTCTTTTGTAGCCATTATAAATCCCGATCCATCGCATTTATCACAATCAATCTTAACTGCTTCTATTGGTGTTGAAGCAAAGAAAGACTGTAACGCACCCTTAAACTCTTTAATCTTCGGAAACCTATCATTATTCTCTAATAGGAACTTACAAGACTTCACCCATGCCTTTTCGTCAATAACTCCAAACTCTTCCCATAGTAACTCTATCTTATCGTCTAACAGAACACCCCTAACTCCAAAATTCTTACCTAGTCTTTCAACCTGGCTAATAAACGCTTCCTTCTGCATTGTTCATCCTCCTCTTTTTCTTTGAATAAATCCCACGGTGCAATAGCATGATCCGCAGTATCCCATAGCTTCTTTTCTACGTCCTCTGCGTTCCACCCACGAGCTAACGCTCCTTTTATGTGTTTACGTGCATGGGTTATCATGTTGGGGTTCTTTGCGTCTTCTGGATTCTTGTCTTTCCATGTGCTTAAAAGTTTATCACTAGAAGAAGAACCTACTGTATTATGTTTATCTTCTCTTATCTTATCTTCTCTTATCTTATCTATGCTCGCCGTGACGTCGCCGTTCCTAAGACTGTCCGAGGTTGCGTCCGTGGACGATTTGTTGTTTTTTGGCTGTCTTATGCTTTTTTTGTAGTTGCGAGCTTCCAGCCTCTCTTGCTTCTTTCGTTCTCGCTCTTCCTGCACTTTGCCTACATCTTCAAGTACTTTTGATATAACATTGGATAGACTTTTGTTGCACTTTGAGAAGTGTTCTAGTAACTTTTGGTACTCTTTTTTGGTTATAATAGCTAGGATTTGATCTTCACTTGGGCGGGATTCAATGTCTGCGGTTAGGGCTAATATCCTAATCCAAGCCCAAAGGGTTGTCTTGTTAAAACCCTCAAAAAAAACATGATGACAAATAATTTTAATAAAGTGCATAACTTACTTTTCCTCCTCATCTTTAAACTTACTTTTTAATTCTATGTTTTCGAACCTTAATTTAACCATATCATGGCAGCCCCATAATTCATTCTTGATGTTATCTTTTGCTTTATCAAAATAGACAGCCGTATCGCCAGTTGACGCAGCTAAATAGGAATTATCATCGAGGATTTCTAAAATTCTACCAATGGTTTTCTGAAATAATCTTGTGGTTTCGTCTGTAGTCAAACAACTCACCCCCTTACTTTCTTTGTTTTCTTTATCTCTTACTTTAACTTGCTTTACTTACCTTATTTAATTATAACATAACGTCTTTAATTCAAGTCCAGTAGACCAGAGGCGTGAGTTAACCCGATCTACTTTGGAAGCCCATGTTTTTATGGAGACGTGCTTATAGCTCCAGTCAACTGAATATATCACCTAAAAAATACTTCCCTTGGAAGTAACTTATAATCGCACGATATGAAACTAGCGTTTGAGCCTGCTGCTGATCGTATATTGCAAAGCTCTAAATTATAATAAATCCACATTAAAAGTGGATAAGTCTTAAATATGTGCCAGACACTTAATCCGTTTCCTTTTTCGTTCTCATAACCGTGAAAGTAAAACTGACTAGCAAGATTAAAAAATTCTCCTAGTTCTTTGGTGTGTCTGTTTTGATAGTATTCAATAGTAACCGTATTAAAAGTCCTGTACTTATAAGATAATGTTTTTTCTTGGAATGTTGCTAATATGTTAGATGGTAGTCGTAAATAAGTATCAACGTGGAACTTCTTATCAAGCTCTCCGCCCTTATCAGATCGGATAATCTCTGTAGGGTTGAACACCTTGCGGTATACATCGTCTACAAACGGTTCTAACTTTTGGCTTAGTTGGTATTCTTTTGTTTGTTCTAAAGACAAGCTAACCTCTTTTTTATAATATCTATGTACTCTGGTTCACGTTCTATAAGAATAAAGTTACGTTTTAGCTTTTTACATACTACACCAGTTGTTCCCGATCCTGCAAATGGATCTAAAACTAACTCCCCTTCGTTAGTAGCTAGCTCTATAAATTCACTTATAAGAGCTTTTGGCTTTTGTGTTTCGTGGTATTTTTTATCTTGGAAGTTTGTTTGTGGCATAGCAAACTCTTTAACATCTAACCTCTCTTTACCCCACGTTTGAGGAAGATTAAGACTTTTATTACTAATATAAAAACAAACATCATAAGAATTTATATAAGCATCTTTTACCTGTCTGCCCATACTCATATTCTTGTGTACCCAAACTATTCTGTTTTTTATCGGTAAGTCTTTAAGTATATTTACCTCTATAATAGAAGCGTAACGAGGAGAACAAAAAATATAAAATGAATACTCGTCTTTTAATTTTGGTATAATTGCCTTTACCCACTTATCAGTAAACTCTAAAAACTTACTATGCTCAAACTTATCCCATTCTAAATTAGTAACATTATATGGAGGATCGGCAATAATACAATCAATAGACTTGTCTTCTACCTTATTAATCACTTTAAAAAAATCACCCTCTAAAAGCTCGGTTGTTTTTTTGTTGGTGCTTCTATTAGCTCTTTTGTTGTTGTTTAACTCTTCTCTATTACGTTCTAAAACTATGTATTTTTTAAAGTCTTTTATACTGTATGATTTGTTAGTCATGTACTCGTCTTCTGCATGGTCTATAGCTTTTAATGGGCTAGGGGCTTTTAATGCCTCGATAAACCAAGAAGACCCTAGTGGCGAAATCAATTTCGTTTCTTCTCTTTTTGTTAGTATATCGGTAAAAACTTTATGTTGATATTGAATTTCTCTCTGAACGACTCCAAACTGAGCAGCTAACTCCCTAGAAGTTGCTCGACTCCTAGCCTCGCCAATAATACAGCATTTTAATAGCCATCCCTTAATCTCTATTGAAGAAGCCTGCTTGTAAAGTAAAATTAATTCATCATCTGATAAAGCTGGGAGTTTTGTGGCACAAGTATCTAGTTGGTCTTCCATCGAATTGTTGGTGCAAATTATCTTATTCATAAATCCTCCCAATAAACGCAAAAAACTCTGCACAGGCTAACTTGGAAGTAAAACCTATACAGAGTTCTTTGCCTTCCAAGTTTTGTTTAATTATAGCATAACGTCATTCACAACTGTCAAGCTAATATATTTCTTCTCCATGACAATGTTTATAACAAAACCACCAACCAATTAGGAATCCTATTCCAATTCCAACAACTAATTCTCCTGCGTACTCCATCTTTCATCCCTCCCTTAATTTAGTTTCAGTAATAGCACCAGTTTCATAGTTAATAGTTGGTAGATATTTCCAACCAAACAATCCAGCCATTTTAACTGCTTGTTTTTGTAGTTCGTTTCTTTCTAGTTTGTTGATTCTCTCTTCTAATCCTGTCATCTTTCATACCTCCTATTTCTTTGTTTCTGTTATCCAACGATAACCGGAGCAGCTACCACATGACCAGTAGAACTATTTACCGATTAAATCTTGCTTAATGGTCAAAACGGAAGCTCTGAATTCAACTCTTCATTTGCTTCTTCAATAGCTTTAAACTTAATCGTTCCTTTCATCATTCCGCCTATTAACTCGCTCGCCTGTCCTTTAGTAAGTCCGGTACTTGATTCAAGACTATACTTTTCCATTATGTAGGCTTTTACAAGTGAATGATCTACGCCTTTTTCCTTCTCTAACGCCCTTATCTTTCTCTGTTGCGGTAGACTCATTGGAGCGTTTGGTTCTTTAATCTTATACTCTGGGGACTTATCGGATAATGCTGGTTTGCTTACCGGCTTATCCACCGGCTTATCCACATTGTTGATAACTTCGTCTGCACTTGCAATACTGTCTGTTACAAGCACTCCTGCGAATCCTAAAGCTCTACCTATGGCACTTGTTTCGGATATCTCTACAGGCTTCTGTCCCCCCATATCCTTACTACCACGCTCTTCCTCTGCATGACCTACAAAAACGCCCTTAGAAGTCGTTACAGTAGCCTTACAACGGATATAGCTACCCTCGTATGATATCTCAGTAGTTATACTTAGAGCCTTTTCTAGCTTATGAATCTCTTTAACTCTCTCTGATACCATTACATAATCATTCTTTCCTATCTTTACTGTTTTCATTGTGAATCCTCCTTTAATAATTTAATTAAGTCGTTACATTTCTCTACAACATCATCCGCATAATGAGCGTCTTCTTCTGTGTAGGTATCTCCACCAACCATAAACTGATCGTCTTTACCATTCCAGCCACCTGATATATTTCCCATTTCATTACTCAACTCTTTTAGGTTATCAATATGTTCTGACCATTTCATCTGCAGCCCTCCTTTATGTATACTCCGTAGGGTGGTTTTCCACAATAAACACACCTAGCAGTAGATATGTTGCCAGGTACACATAGGTGAGGGGTTTTACAAGTGCAGTAATTCATTCCCTCTACCTCCTTGTGTTCTGTATATCCGTAAGAGATTTCTTCTATGCTAGGTTGCATTTAATTTCTCCTTCATTATAGCTATTTCTATATCAAACTCTTTTTGTCTTTCAACCATTCTCAAGACTATCTCTGTTAGTTTATCGACCTTTCTTCCTAGCTCTCCTTCTGGTGGTGATATCTTATTAAGATCTGTCATTTCGTAACCTCCTGTGTATTTTCTAGCATTGTTAAAACAGTTTTACATGTAACCATAATTCCGTTATATAATGACTGTACTCCAAGACTTTCTGTACTCTTTATTTTGCTCTCTGCTTCTTTAATCTCTTCTACTAAAAACTTAGCTATCCCTGCATTATTCACTTAGCCCTCCTTATATCGTCTTCTAAATTTGCTACTTCTTTTAACGCTTTCAACCAAAACTTTTCGTATCCCTGTACTTTCATCCTTTCTCTTAATATCTCTGAAGGCTCTCCGTCATATTCGACTTCGTAATTTGCCGGGTCTTTAATAAAATTCAAATATGCTTTCATGATTTACCTCCTAGTATATTCAAAAACTTTATGGTCTTTTCCATCTTCCGCCAAATGATAGTCAGACATTGGTAAACCCCCTGATATTGCGTTTTCCTATCCGATAATTGTAAAACTCCTCTAGCGGACAGCCGTCATTAGTTCGGCAGTTAGCCTTTCGGTGATATCCGAGTGGATCGCAGGACTTACAGAAGGCTCTTAATCCCTTCCACCCTCTTGGTGCTCCTTTCTTCTTGTCTTTGATTGGAACAAGTAAGCAGGTCTCGGAAGGACACTTTCTTATAGGACTTCCATTCATGCAAAGGTGGCATACGGCTTTGAAGTCTTTCTTCTTTGGTGCTTTCACTAAATTTTCTCCTTTGAATATAGTTTGTCGAATCTATCAATCAAAAATTTATTTATCGGCTTTCCAGTTTTCCATCGGTAAAGAGTAGAAGTTGAAACTCCCAACTTATAGGCTAATCCAACTAACTCTAATTTTCTAATCAAAAACCTTGTTTCGTCTTTCCTTGTATTCTCTCCATTACGCATGTTAATATCACCTCCTCTACGCATACTACCATGGCAAGAAGAGTTCTGTCAAGTAATACTTTCACCATGCGAAAGAGGGGTACAAAAAAAGGCTCTACCGAAGAGAGTTGTAAGCCCAGTTTATATATAAAATTGGCGGCTTAATTGTCTCTGTCGGCAGAGCCTGTAATCGTCATATCGTCATAGTAGCTTTCCAGATTCCCGTAAGCCAGTAAGGGCTTGGTAACTATCTTACCATCTATCAAGTAACCAACTATCGAGCTTTTATCTATAATCATTTAACTAAATCCTTAGCGTCTTTAATTGTGAATGTTTTAATCTTAGCAACTTCTTCTTTGGACTGTTTAGAAATACCATCAAAAAAGGATTGAATCGCCCAACGCAATACTACGTCTGGAACTACTGCAAGGAAGGGGACTTTCTTTCTTAGTACGGATATTGCCATTTTCATAGCAGCTTCAGGATCGGAAGTTACCGCTTTCTGTAGCATATCGGCTACAACCGCAATTGCTTCTCTAATCTTAGTAGACGTTGCTAGGAATATAATCAAGGCAATCTGGATTACATCCATGTTACTGCTTATTATCGATATTACTTTATTCAATTTTACTCACCCCCTCGTATTTAGGATTATAACTGCATTTAGTTTCTTTACATTTCCTACATGGTTTCCAAGGCCAGCAAGCTATCTTTCTAATGAATCTATTCCACATAAGAGCTTTACAGTTTTTAATTATTCTTTTCATTTTCCTATCCTAAATCCTATTTTAATATGTTTAATAAAGTTAATAATAGTAGTGAATAAATTGAATGGTTTCTCAAAGGCATGAGGTTTCTCTCTTATTGTAACCGGGTCGTTATCTTTTAACTGTCCTAAGTCAATACCTACGGCTCGTCTTATATCGGGAAGTCGTCTATATAGATTCTCTCCCGGACATTCGGTTTTAGTTCCTAGCAAATTAAAGAACTTTCTTACGTTCCTGTGTGCATAAATTTGCCAGTATTTAAGTCCAAACTTCCTAGTTAGGTTAGTTAAAAGATATTCTATTGCTTCTTGTTCGTGAACCTCTACTGCATCAACGCTGAAGTTTCCTAATACACAAACACCAATACTTGTTAGATTCGTCTGCCAGTCGCCTGAGTGCCACCCTACGGACATTTCAGGTAGGTCTGGGACGATTGTACCGTCTGATAATATAAAGTAGTGATATGCGGAATGTATCTTATGTTGATCGTCTACTTGAGCGAGTCCTTCCTTAACGTGCCATGCGATTATGTTAGAGATAGGAGTGGTCTTATTTGAAGCTGAGTGGTGTAAAATTAGTTTATTAGTTGCCTTACGCCATTTCATCTACTTCTCCTCATTACCAATAATAGGTCGTATATCTTATCTAATTTAACTGCGTGAGATTTTTGCATTGTCTTCATAGGTTCTAGCTGTAGCCGAATCACTTCTTTGGTTGCAAAGTCATTATGCAGGGTTTCTTCTAAGCAAGAGAGATCTTCTTTAGAGGCAAATATCTGTCCACCGAATAGTGTTAGGAGGGTCATTATAAGAGCGATTACAGCAGTAGTTCCACCAGCCATCCAACCTATTCTCCTCCATGTGTTTGTTCCGTTCTTTTCTTTCATTTAGTAACTCCTTTATTCTGCGATATACCAAAGTTGCCCCTGTATAATCTTAACACCTGAATTAGTCCAACCTGCCCCAGCCATATCTTTCAAAACGATTACTTGGTTCGAGTTGTTACTAATCTGTGCATATCCCCCTGTTGTTGTTGGCACACCATTATCATGAGTAAAAGCACATACTAGTTGGGAAAGATAAGCTTCATTTAAAGAAGTGAAAGGTACGGTAAAACCTGCATTGGTAGCATTACTATTACCAACTATAAGAAAAAACACAAAAACCAAGTTACCAACTCTTTTATATGAAACCTTTTTGACTGTATAAGAACTCCACCCAACTATAGTAGAGGTAGCAGAATAATCAGTCCAAGCAGTTGTGTAAATATCTCCAGTAACTACTACGTCTCCACCTATGGTCGCTGTGCCAGTTGCGTTTATGTCTGTTGCAAACAAAGAATCTACTTCTATACTTAATATATCTAACTCACCTGTTCCATCAAACAAAGTCTTACGAGTATACTCTATATTCTCGAAGTTCTGCTGTATGTAAGATTCGTTAGGAGTTTCTACGTCTAACCATTGGAGAGGCTGTGGAAGATCGACTGCAAGTGCCTGTGTGCTTAGTAATATAATGATTAGTAATATATATTTTACTTTTTCCACAAGAATTTGCCCTTCCTTTTTTCTATCTTAACCTTTTGGGGAATGAGCTTATTAACCTGAGCCGCAACCGTACTGGTTAATAGTTTCTTTTTCTTTAGTGTGTTTAAATATGCTTCAGCTTCTTTCCTGTTCATAGAGGCTATTTTATTAACAATATATACCGCCCTAGCTCCATTGTTAACCTGAAGTTGTTTCATTAGTCTGTCTGAATAAGTAATGCCTGCCTGATCGTCTTTAGCTATTTTAAGAATTTCTTGATACATTTTGCTTTTTTTGTCTATTTTTGATAGTTTGGCTTCCCTTTCTTTTAGTGGTTCTTTTGTGTCTATTAGTTTATCCCAAAGAAGTTCGGCTCGTTGTTTTGTTCTAAGTTTTTCAGCTTCCTGCCTATTTAGTGAAGGGAGTATTTCTTCAACAATCTTTCTTTCGGTTTCTCCTCCTCTTGCCTTTATAAACCTTCTTGCAAATCCCTCAGTTAATGTTTCTCCACCTATATGTTCTTTTGGTATTAAACCTGCTTTCTCTGCTGCTAAGTCGCTAACATGGAGTAATTGTTTTCCTAATCCTCCCATTTTTGATTTTATATAATGCTCAACCTGTAATGGAGATGTCCCCGTTAGTTTTCCTATACCCCTTGCTGTTCCAGATGTGTGTTTTCTAACCTGTTCAACTGGAGGAACATTCTTCATTTTATTAGGAACTATTGGCATCCCTGTGAATAAGTCTTTATTGGTAGCCCACTCAACCTCCCCCTTGATTGCATGAGGAATGAATGTTGATAATATTTTACCTGGTTCTGGATCAACAGGAGAAAGAGCTGAAACAACTTGTTGTGCCATTTCAGATACTTTAAACTTATCAATATCATTAGCTTGTTCTATTGGTTTTCTAACCCCATAAGCTAATCCACCAAGTCCAAAAGGAAGAGGAATCTTTATAACATTCCATCTGCCTCTTTCGTCTTGTGTTGGGTTAGGTGGAATAATAATAATATTCATATTCTTTTCATACTCTGGAATATCTTTATATGCAGCTAATCGCTTAGGATCAGAAATATTCCAAAGGGTTGTTATTGCCACAGGAGCATAAACAGTAGTTGCTATTGCTGAAGTTGTTTTAATTGGCTGCCTAACCAGAGATCTAACTAACGACCTGCTCCCTTGTATTCCAGCGTTTAAGTATAAGAAGGCTGAGTTAAGAACTTGTCCCCACTCCCCCCGTCTTGCAAAGTTGGCTGAGTTTTCTCTAGCGGCTTGTGCGGCTAATAACTTAGCATGTTCAGGGGTTCTGCCTGATTTTAATAGTGCTTGGCGAGTTCCTCTAAATTGAGTCATTCTAGTTAGCTCTTCTGACCTACCAACAATATTTTCAACCGCTCTTAATAAATCTCCAGGGTGTCTAACCTTATAAGCAATTTTTGACAAAATATTCCTTCCTGATCGTATTTGCTTCATTGATAAATGAGGTTGGCTTCTAGCTATATCGAATGAGGTTCCACCACCTGCAGCCCTTACCATATCATCATATAAATTATCATGCTTTAAAACTGAAAATAAAGACTGAACAAAATTCTCAGGGTTTGCAATAGAAGTTTTTAATCCATGCCTGGAAGTAACCATTGTTAGCCCTTGATCTTTTATTATGTTAGAGGCGGTAAAAGGTGCATACAGTCCAGTTATACCTGTTTTTGCTAAACGAATAGGAGCAGCAAGTACCTGCATTAAAATATTCATCTGCTGTGCATTAAGATTCTTAGCTGCTTGGGCTATTTCGGGAGTTGTTTCCCATATTTCCTTAATACCATCTTTAAAAAATGTGATTGTACTTTTGCCCTTTGCTTCCGCATCTCTTAATGTTTTTGCTTCATCAAAAAGTCCTCCACGAACACTCTTCAATTCATTATAATACTCATTAAATTCATCAATACTATCAAAAACCTTATTTAATTTTGCATCCCTTCTTGTGATTTTTTTTCTTATCATTGCGATTGCTTCAGGTGGTTCGTTTGCCAACTGGTTTACCATCCCTCTTATCTCTTCGTTTGAATACTGTGCTGGTTTTAATTCTTTTGTAACCTCGTATCTAGGAGTGGAAATTTCAGATGGATTATACTTAGAATAAATATCATCAATTTTACTTATTAGTTGGTCTTTTCTTTTTTCTAGTCTAAATAACCCAGTATTTTTATATGGATTAGGAGACTTTACCGCTTTATTAATAGTCTTTATCTTTAGCTCAACATCCTGTAAAGCTCGTTTAAATGGTGCAACTTGTTTGTCCAGTTGTCTTTCTAGTGGTGAAAGCTCTTGGGTTGTTCTTTGAATGAATGAGGGCTTGTTTGTTCTTAGTTCTTGATTCCCCTTTTTTAGATATTCATTTACCCCCTGTTTGTTTAGATCTGTTAGTTCTTTTTTAATTAATCTACCATGTTTTTTTAATGAAGAGATTGTGCTTTCGATGTTTTTTCTTACTGGTTTTAATTGTTTTAGATTTTTAAATATATCAATTCTTTTGGAAACATCTTTTGCTGTTCTTAGAGGTTTAAGTTTAAAAGGATTGTCGGGTAATTTATGATAATCAGCAATCATTTGAGCGGCTTTGTTTTTTTCTACCTGATTAAATGCTGCATCAGTTTTTGTAAGCAAAGAAGCTAGTGGGCTTTCAACCTCTAGTTTTGATCCTTTGATTTTTTGAACAATGCTCTGTTTACCAATAGAGGCAATCCCAGATCCACCCGGCTTAACTACATCATCAACTCCCTCTAATATTCTATTCATAGGTACATAGTCGGGATAGGTGGCTTTAAGTTTTTTGTTTAAGGTTTTACTTATTAACCCCCCCTCTGTAACATAGTCAAGAAGTTTGTTTGAATATTTATTAACCTCTTTGGCTAGTGGTTCGTACTTACCACCAAAGGATTCTACTAATGCAGCGTCTGATCTAGGATTTCTCCCTGTTTGAATACCTTTTTGTGTCAGATTATTAGCATGTTTAGCAATCATGTATTGGTCCAGGTTATCAATTTTATCAACAGTTTTTATCACTTTCTCTAATCCATTATCTCTAGCAAACTGTCCAGCCAGAGTCGGTGCTCTTAGTACCCTGTCTATCTGCATCCTTACATCTTTTTGTGGTAATACTTTAAACTTAAACTTAGCTTCTGCTCTTCCTAGTGTGTCTTCAATTGGGGAAGAAAAATCTACTAGCTTTCTTTTAAAGTCGGTTAAAAAACTAACTCCCTTGGGAGCGGTCTTTCTTGCAACTGTTTGTTTACCAACATTATGAGCAACATATCTTTCTGGATTAAACAGTTCTTTTTTAAGTCCTCCACCAAAAAAAACTGAACCTTGAAGAGTAGAGAACATCTCTTCTTGTGCTTGTCGCAACTCTTCTGGAGTTTGTGGTTTGTTCAGTTTGGCATAGGCTTCTTGTGCTGACTTTTTAAGCCCCTTTCTTTTGATATCAAGAATACCTCCTACTCCAGGAGCAACACCAACGACTGCTTCTTCTACCATCTTTTTAACTCTTGGTTTGGCTGTGGGATCAACACCTGTAGTCGCTAGTTCTGGTTGTTTAGTTGTTGTAAGAGCAATCTTGGGTAACTGCTTAGGTAACTGTTCTTGCTTGGTTTCTTTAGGCATGGGTAAAGATTGTAGTTTGTCTATATCAACAATCTCATCTTCTTTTGGTAACTCAAGAAGAGGTAAATCAGACTCTTGTTGTCCAACTCCTGTAGGTGTAATCTTAGGCATTTTAAGCATCGGTAATTCATTATAATTAAAAGCCATGTTTCTCCTTAGTTTGGTAGAGTTATGTTTATGTCTTGAGATGCTCTAGTTGATTTGGCTTCCCATCTAAAACTACCGTCAGGATACTTACCGGTAGGAACCCACTGCATATCTTTGCCAGCTTGCATTGTTGGTCTAGCCTTACTCTTTATTCCTTTTTCTGGGCTTAGTCCCTTCTTATAATCCTGTTGCTCTTTCCAACCCATTTCAGGCTTCCTAGTCCAGTCTTTACCAAACATATTTATAGCGTTCTCTGGTGTTTGAGCTGGTATATTACCAGTAGGTATTTCAGATCCACCTGGTACGGCTCTCTCTCCTACTGCGGTTTGAATAGGCTGAAATCCTCTTTGTGTTCTTTCAGGACTAGGCATTGTAACTCCTGGTATTCCCTGAGCTTGTGCTTGTGATAGAGTTGGCTGTCCTTGTGCGGTTGGGGTGAAGTCTTTAGATAGTTTTAACTGGTTCTCGAAGTCTTGCTGAGCCTTAGCAGCTTTTAGTGCTTTGGCTTTTTCCATATTACTAAATACACTACTCACCGCCCCAGTTGCTAGTGCCTGTGCGGCTGGATCTCCAGCTGTTCCTGCTCTAGCGGCTTCTCCTGCTGCTCCCATAGCTAGTGGCTGTGCTAAACTCGTTCCACCTGTAAATGGTGCGGCCACTAACGCAGCTATTGCTGGCATTAAAGCCGAGCCTAAATTAAACTTAGAAGATTCTGCTTTCGCAGCTCGTTCCTTTTCCTCTTGTGCTTGTATCGCTCTTACTCTTGCCATGTTCTGCTGTATACTCGATCCATAAAATCTAGCCATTATAAACCTCCTTTATACCTTTCTTGCTCGTTTGTATTCGTAGAATCCAGCGTCCCAAGGGCCTGCTAGTCCTCTTGACTGAGCAGTTGCCATATCAAGATCTCCTATTCCAGCTATGCCACCAGTGTTTGTCCAGCCTCCGTCCCAGTTGGATTCCATTCCAGTCTTATCTCCGTAAGCATAATCATATAGAACTGATTGATTAGGATTTTCATTCTCTTTATTCATTCTTCTTTGAGAAATAAGTCCTTGATATGCTTTAGGGTCTGCTAACGACATTTCGTAAGCACTGCTATAATTCATATCTTGAGCTAGTTTATCTTCAGCTGCCTTATCCGCCATTGTTGATTGGAAGTCTTGTCCAGCCATTGTCTGCTGACCGCCAAGAGTACCTGTTAATTGTGCTTGGTTTAATCCATATTGCTGTTGAGCCTGACGATTAGCAAGTGTGTCCTGTCCTTGATACTGTCCTGTTAATCCAGCTTGTTGAGCTGCTAAATTACCAGCAGCTGTTTGTCCTTGAATAGTTTGCTGACCTCCGTACATTCCTGTGTATCCAGCTTGTTGAGCCTCTAGGTTACCAGCTAACTGCCTTCCTTGAAGAGTATCTTGTCCACCATACTGTCCAGTAAGTTCAGCAGTTTTTATTCCTTGACCGAATTGAGCTTGCTGTTCTGCTAGTCCTGTTCCTCTACCAGCAAGAGTTTCTTGTCCTCCGTACTGTCCAGTAAGTGCTGCGTCTCTGTACGGCTGTTCCGCTGCGTATTGAGTACCAGCCTTCTCTTGACCTAGTTCGTAATCAGCTAATTTAGCTTGTGCAGGTTGGTATACATCTCTTAATAGAGAAGCTCCCTTCTTACCTTTCATGTAAGGGTTTACCAACGAACTAACCTTGTTCACTCCTTGAGTTATCTGAGGTTGTAAAGAAGCCATAACTCTTCCTCTTGTATCTGCTCTTCTTTTTGGGTCTAAATACGGATTGGTCAGAGTCTGTGGTTTCGTTTGCTGTGGTTTCATCCTTTCCATATCATGTATCCTTGTACCCGATGACTGTAATGATTTTTGTCCTGCCGCCAGTCCTAGCCACTGTAATGATTTTTGTCCTGCCGCCAGTCCTAGCCGTTGTCCTGTTGTTGGGTCTATTTTTTTTCTCTTTGTTCCCATTTCTCCTGCTAACGTTTGTTGTGCAATCATTTTCTATCTCCTCCTTATTATATCGCCTGAATAGCGTATCGATCTTAACGACAAAGCTCCTGACGAAGCCTTTTGTCTTAAAGTTAACTTAAACTCTCTACCTGTTTTGTTAAGCATAAACGGTAATTCAACCATTTTATCGGTAGTTGTGTTATCCGCTACATTCTTTGTTAAAGAGGTATAAGTCGTTCCAGTAATTACATCGTAAGCCTCTAGTGTTGTTACACAACCAGTCAAAGGATTATCGGCTCTTGCGATTATTTCTATATTCCTTAAAGTCTTATCTTTAGTTATATCTTGCTTACTAAAGAACCAACTTAAAACCGCTTCTTTGGTAGTAGAGCCTGTTTTGTCTAACGTATAGACCTGTCCTGACTGATCGCCTAAATAAAGAGTAGGAGTTGAGCCACCTGAGTATCTAGTTACTAAAGCAGTTGCGTATAAATCAGTCCACCTAGTCCATGTATCGTTTGCGTAGTTATAAGCGTATATATAACTGTTCTTACTCTCTGAGTTAGGTACTGACAATAAATAAGTATCTTTAGTAGGTAAGATTGTAGCTTGAGGCATTTGGTCTTGCGAACCTGAATAGAAATCTTCAGGGTCTTTATGGTTTTGGAATCCCTTAGCTTCTTCTCTGATCTTACCACTTAATGGTTTGGTTTTAAGTCCGTTCTGTAAGCAAACTCCAGAACCCGAATAGAATATAAACGAGTCTGTGGTAGGTAATCTTGCAATAGACTTAGAACTTCCGAATGTAATATCGGGTACAGTTGTTACAAAATCTAACCCATTCCCATCTCTTACATCTCCTGTGAATCTGTAGAAGTGAAGTGCATCTGGATTCTTACCAGCTACGATTAAATACCCACCAGACTTAGCAATTCCTACTATTCTTCCTGGTATATCGAATGTATTAAGAGTAGGAAAGTTCTCAGGTTTGAATCGTTTAGAGTAATTTATTGTAGATGGATTACTACTTGTTGATAATATCTCAAAATAAATATCTCTTGATGCATCTGATGATCCAGTTAAAGATGTAACTTCCCAAGTTGGTTCTTGAGATCCATTATTTGCCGAATACTGAGTAGAAGTCCACACGCCAGTTGATGCTAATCCCTCAACGCTTCCAACGATTCCGTAGTTATTATCAGCGGATAAAGTCCAGTTATCAGCAATTGCAGTTAAGTCTCTTCCAGATCTATGAAAACCAGGAGTAGTTCCATCATAAAGATCAACCTTGTCTGTTTCCGTGAAGTCTGTGCCAGCCCCATTACATCCAACAACGTTCCATGATGTTCCAGTTTTAGCAATATTCCATGTCATCTCGGAAAGAACCGTTTCAACCAAAAGTCTTTTTGCATAAGTCTCTGAAGTCATTGGATTTGATGTTATAAACAATCTTACAAGGTCAAAGTTGTTTTCGTCTGAGGTTACCATTTGCTCTTCAATAGGATATCTCCAGATAGCTTTATAGTACTCGGGAACTAAATTGTTGGCATCTATTTGAGTAGTTGATGTTTCAGAAAAATTGGTAGTTGCCGAGGCTTCCCTAATTTTAGTGTCGTAATTGTCGTGAATCGAGGCTGATATAGATGGACTTGATTCAATAGTTGTATTTCCTGTGTCCCAAGCACTATCAAATCCTGTTGAATTATAAGTCCAGTAAGCATTTCCTCCAGAGTATGAAGTTCCATAAAGCACCTTAACCAAACTTGTGCTTGAGGTTTCTCTCTCTATGGTTATGTAGTAAGGGGTTCCACTTGTTATCGCTACGTTTCCAAAATCAAAGTCTGTAGCGGTTGCGATTGTTGGCAAACTTAAAGTAGCAAATGTTATTTTTGCTAAGGAAGAACTAGACTCAAGTGTTTCCTTAATCTTAATAACAATGTTACCAACTGTTCCCTCCGCTGTTCTATAAATGGTCATTCTAATTTTATCAAGACTGCTTGATGTTGCCTCAAAACTCTGAGCTACTCCATAAGCATTTTTCAAGTTAAAATATTCCGTTCCTAATGTGCTTGAAACTTTTACCGACTCTGATTTTGAACTTCCCATTACGATGTGTCCTTTATATTCCACTATGTACCTTGATGATAGTTGATCGGTACTTCTTACCGCAGAAGAAAAGGCTGCTGACGTACCAGTGTAAGGTGTATTAAAGGTTATATTTGTGCTTTCGGTTGAAACAATTTCATTCCAATCATCGTCTGTTCCAGCTGTTGCATATTTTATATAATGTCCAGCCTTTAATCCACTTGTAGCACTAGCGTCAGCAGTTGCGACCAGTGAGTTTTTTACTAGATAAACATTCCCAACCAAAGCCACTTCGTTATCCTGATCTTGCATTGCGTAACTAATATTTTTTTCTGATAAATACTTTCTACTACCATCAAATCCATTACACAAATAAAGCCTTGTTACCTTAGGGTCTGAATATAATTCACCTTCCCAAGGAGCATTTGAGTATCCAGCTTCTAAAGTAGCCCAAAGAGTTCCGCTAGACTTATACAAAGTATCTGTATCAGCCATTATCAGAGTATCAGTACCTGCTGGTGTTGAGAATTGAAACAATCCTCTTACTGCACCGCCTGCATCGTTTAAGTAAGTACTCTCTCCTGGTCTTACTGATAGAGTAGTGTATCTTGGATTCTCTTCTTCTTTAGAGTCTGTAATATAATTATCACACTGATACGCATTAACAATATTCTTTGTATGAGAAGGAGAGAGTCTATCAATTCCACCCCAACCAATATATACATCATCAAAAGAAGCTGGTGTTATTCCTACGTTAGCAAGAACTAAATACACAACTCCTAATATTGATAATATAACGTTATTCATTTAATCGTTTTTTTCCTTATATCCGTTAGTTCTTTTTCTTTAACTAAATAAACCTTATCCTTTGTGTCTCTAGTTACCTTGTAGATTCCGTCTTTCTTACGAATCCTTAACCATTTGTCTACCTTCTTGTTTGAGTAACTAAACTCACCTTTAAAAGGAAGTACAATCCCATTCTCTGTAATCCAGTCTTTAACCTGTTTAGGTAATTCTTTAGCAGAAGCGATTGGAGCTAATAAAATTATAATTAATAATATTTTAATTAACATTTGTTCTCCTATTGGCACTTAATTGTGCTATTTCTGCGTCTGTTATTATTCTCTTCCACATTTTATAGTAGTGCATCTTACCACTTAAGGCTTGATTTACTTGTCCACAAACTGTCA
>Ga0307928_10000386_pt1 | contig 33475 bp, 61 predicted proteins | sample AceLakmetagen232_FD_201815 | JGI IMG/M metagenome (GOLD analysis project Ga0307928, IMG submission 201815) | Saline water microbial communities from Ace Lake, Antarctica - #232 | ecosystem: Environmental > Aquatic > Non-marine Saline and Alkaline > Saline | place: Antarctica: Ace Lake... | reverse complement strand
GCTGGAGGGAATATCTTTGACCAAGACCTAAATCGAACATCCAATGTTAATTTTACAAACATAAATTGTTCAAATATAAGCATAGGCATAGGTTCGGGCAATTGGTTATGGTCAGATGCTAACAAAATATTGAATACAAATGCTTATTTTAATATAGATAAAGGAAATACTGATATGATACTGGCAAAACCATTATTCCGTTTAAGTGCCAATAATATAGGTACAGCATCGGGTGTTGGGATGCTTTCTTCTATGTACGCTAAAAATAGCGGTGCAACATATGCACAATATGGCTCTGTTGCAGATAGTTATGCAACTGGCAATACCTGTAAAGATGCATATTATAGAATTTCCCAACCTGTAGCTGGTACAAGTGGAACACATACAAAATATGGTATAGATGTTGGGATTAGTTATGGAGCTGGCGACACAGGTGGGACATATAAAGAAAGAGGGTTATCTATTGACATGGGAGGTGGTGTTACATATCCATCAACAGATACAGGGACAATAAGAGAAAATTATGGTATCTATTTAGAAAGAGATGGATGGGCCTTATTAGGTTTTATGGGCGGTTCCGTTGAATCACATAAAACATATGGGATTTTTATAGATGGTTATGCAGATTCAGGGGACATATTAACATGTGCTAATATTTCAGAAAACTACGCGGTTTATTCTACGGGCGGAGATACATTGTTTGGAACGGGTGAACATTGTTTTACTGGCACTCTTAATGCATCTGCATCTACTTTTGTTCTACCTACTGTTACAACAGGTGCAAGTCTTACAGCATATGAGGTCAAAGGTTCTTTGTTGTTGAATGAAACCACTAATCTTATGGGGACATATGACGGTGCATCTTGGTATTGGCGATAAAGTAAGAACACATTTTAGAGAAGCATGGGAAATTGCTTTTAAAGGAAAATCTAATGGAAAAATATTGTAAATTTAGAATAATGGATATTATTATAGATTCAAAAATTGAACATAAAACACTCAGAGATATGCATCCAGATATTGTTAAATGTCCTGAGTGTGGAATTAAACTTTAAAAGAAAACTTATGTGGAATCAAGAATGGAATTTAAAAAATATGGTAGGGACTGGTATACAACAAAAAAAGAAGCATTAAAAAATAGAACAAAAGGTGATATAATTTATTATGATATAGAATTGAAAGCATACTATTTAATATCACCAAAAAAGAAATCATTTTGGAATATTTAAAGGAAAAGTGAATATAAATGCCAAAGTGTATATATTGTAATATAAAATATGGTACAGCAATGTATTCTGATTTCAAATTTTGTCCCAGATGTGGTTTTATTTTAAAGAAAGAAGGCATATGTATTAAATGCAGCAATAAGGCAATATGGATGGATATGAATGGGTTGTGTTTGCGTTGTAAGATTAATAAGTTATTTGAAAAGGAGAAAAAAATGATACGGAATAGTAAAATAATTGATTATTTGTCAAATTTGCTGTTTATAGTAGGTATTGTTTTTTGGTTATTGTACGATTATATTAAAGACAAAATAAATGCAAAATTTAGGGGTAAAATCATAAATTATAATAAAGTTAATGAGATGTTTGAAGATGATGAAAGTTTTAAAGGAGGAAAAATGATATGAAATATTATATTGTTGCAGAAGTAAGAAGTCGTAGACAGGCAGACCATGTAAGAAGGAATATTCCACAGTTAGACTTTGATATAATAACAATCAAGGAGGATGTTGATACAGATGGTGATACTATTTTGAAGAAGGAGCAATCTAAATGTTTTGAGGTTGATGGTGGGCATCTTGGTTTTGATTATGTTAATTTTAATGCTCAATCTTAAAGGAGAACATGTTGAAACAAAAACTACTAGAAGATGTTGATAAAATATTTACTAATAATAATATACATTATTTTTTATTGTATGGTATAGCTCTTGGTTTACATCGTGAGAAACGTATTCTCCCTTGGGATGGAGATATAGATATAGGAACTTTCTTTGATTCTTATGATGCTGTGTTAAGTTGTAAAGAAGATTTTGAGAAGGTAGGTTATAGTTTTATCCAAAGGGTTCAGCATGGTCGTATATTTATCTGCGATAAGAAAGATGCTTTGTATTATACTAATCGGAAAAATAGTGATGGTGTTGTACCATATCATGCTGGTATCTCGTTTTTTTTAAAGGATAAAGACAAAGCAGTATTTTTACAGTTGTTTAATAATGATTTATTTCAGCGGTGGTTTGGACATAAAAACTGGTTGTATATATTGTTTACTTTGTTGCGTGTAAAACATGAGGTTTATCCGTTGAGTTGGTTTGAAAACCTAAATTATGTTAATGGTTTTCCTGTTCCTTCTTGTACGGGTGAGTATCTTGAGTATGTATATGGAAAAAACTGGGTAACACCTGTTAAAACTTGGTCGAAGTATCAGCATTTACAGTTTAATAGTGCAGTAAGGTATCATGTTATCAAAGAGAAAAGAAATAGGGGGATATATTATAATATTTTAAAGTAAAAGAAAATGGAGGTTAAAAAAGATGGATGAAGTAAAAAATTTTAGTGATATGGAAACAGTATCATTGGTAATTATTTCTTGGATTGCTGGATTTGGAGTTGCAATCGGTTTATCATTGATGCTGTTGTAAAGGATACAAACAGGGTTTGATAGAATGAATTTAAGATATTGGTTGAAATCTGCAATAAAAGATATACTTCTTTTCAGATGTAAAAGACGATATGAAAATTATTTAAATGTTTTAAAAATGGAAAGTAGTTTCTTACCAAATGGTGTAGACATCGGTGGATGTGATTACGATATTTTTATTTTAGATAAATCAAAATGGTTGTTTAGAATAAATAATTGGTAAAGGAGATTTACAGTGAGAAAAATAAAATTCAGTCATGTATACGACAAACATTTTGGTATTGATTTAGAACATCCTGTTAAACTAATAGAGTGTGAATCAAAGAATTTAGAAGATTTCTCAAATGAGTTTTTAGAGTATGATACAACCTATTTTGAGAACAGGGAAATGCTAAGGTATCCTTTGAAAAAAGGTAGGTATCTATTATTGTTTTTCATAGACTCAAAAGGTATGCTGTTTACGACTCTCCGTAGGGAGACACCATCTAAATTGGAATACTATATGACATCTATTGGATGTGATTTTGAATTAGTCATAGAAAATAAAAAACCTGAAGTATGAATAAAAGATAAGGTGCTTGATGATAGAGTATTTATTCTTGTTAATTGCATGTGCTGTACTCTTCAGAGCTAGCAAGCATGATTACAAGACACATTGGGTAGAGCTGGCAACTCCTTTTTCAATTTCTCTCTGTGGTTTCTTATACATGATATATTCTGGTAACAACATCATAGACACCATAGGAGTTGTTATCATAACTGCTTTCATTTTTGCTATTCCAACTCTCTTCAGTTTTGGTGTGGGAGACTTCCTTATCTTTGTTGGACTAGCTTTGTTCATTGACTCCTCAGATGCTTTCTCTCTCTTTCTAGGCATCTTTCTTGTCATGTGGGTACTCTGGACTATCTATCTGTTTCATAAGTTCAAAGTAACTAAAAAAGAGTTCTTGAAGATTGAATACCCTCTAGTTCCAGTTATTGCTATGTCTTTTTATATCTGGATTGTCTGTATGCTATTATTCTCAGGAATGGCATAATGCCTAATGAGATGTATACAGGTAGCAGATAGGTCAAGTATCTCCAGTGAAAGATTGTATTTCTGTAGGTCATTCCAAGTACAAAAAAGAATATCAAGAAATTCAACATCAAGACAATATAAAAATGGTATACTTTTTTTACATTAAATATTTTCATAAATATATCTCTTTTCATATGATAGAAATAGACAATAACAAGAAATCCAAATATGAATATGATAAAACAATTTACTATTGCAGTTGAGATACCATCTGTAAAGATTGAAAAGATTTTATCAGGAATCATAGCTGTAGGGACATTCAAAGGTGCATTAGCATTAAAGCTGTCACTATATCCACCTATTGCTCCCTCAATGCTCAGACCATGAAGTAAGATGTTCCTGAGACTCCATAGAGAAAACAATAAGGATGCTAAGGTAAAGAAAAAGACTGTTGTTATCAATTTTGAATGTTTGTGTCTAAGGTATATCCATACAAGTATCATTGGTGAAAGGAAAAAGAAAACATATTTGGTGAATATAAGCAGACCATAGAATATTGAGCTGTGTCTTAATCTACTGTCAACATTATAAAAGAAATAAATAAAAGTAGTAAATAATAATGTGGAGAGAGCTATTGGAAATCCTATGTTCTTAGGAGTAAAACCAAGATTGAACATGCAGAGAAAGAAGCTGAGACCTATACTGTTGTGAAAGGACAACCATTTATCTAGCAATAGAAACAATGGTATGAAGGTAAGAGTAATAAAAATATTGTCAAGGAAGAGCAAATAAGTAAAACATTCTGGTGTCTCAATACCTAATGATACTGTAGGAGCAACTAAGATAGGATATAGAGGTGGGTACTGGTACTGTCTTGATGTCTCTTGTCCATCTATGCCTAAGAACCATTTACTTATCTCTTGGTAATGGTCAAAGTCATAGAGGTGTCTGTCCTCAACAACTTCAAGATAGTGAGGAGTGAGAGCTGTCTTAATCAGGTAGATACTGAGAATGCATACTATGAACACTATTATTTTCTTCTCTCTGTCTTTCATGTGCTGACCTCTAAATAAATCTTATACTGATTAGATATACAAAATTAGTAAATCCACCATAGATATGCATTAAACTTCCGACATAAAGAACCATAAGATAGTATCTGGAAACATAGAGATAATAACCATGTTTCTTTTTGTATTTCATTGGAGCAGAATAGACAATCCAGATTGGTAATAAAAAGAAGAGAATAGACAAAAGAAAATAAAACTTATCTCCAGCAAAAGTTCTTTCAATAATATATGAAAACTCATACTTGAAAAAATGGTCAGGTGAAAGATGAAAATGAACATAGGTCAATGACAAATCAAACAGGGTTGATATGATATAAATAACAACCATCAGTTTAAAGACAACCATGAAATCATAAGGTAATGGTTTCCTGAGTCTGACTTCTATTTTGTCATTCCATTTTTTATATCTCTCAAGATGTTTATTCATCTAGTTCATCTCCCACATCAACCTCTACTTCATATTCAACTTTTCTTGCATGAAGATATGGTCTTACACTTCTCCTAGACCTAGCTCCTTTGAACTTCATTAAGTTATCAATAGATGCTCCCTTCTCAGCTAGAAGAGTCATTCTGCTATGTCTGAAGTTGTAGGGACATATGCCTATACCTAAGACTGACCATCCAAGTCTCTTGATGACATTGAATCCTGTCCTGATTGAGAATTGAAATATCAGACTATCATCTTTCAATCTGCTCAGGTGTCTCTCAATAGTTTTGACATATCTCTCTAATACTTCTGTCCTCAAAACAAGTGTTCTTTTTTCTACAAAAAATCCACCAGTCTTTTTCAGCTTCTTAGTTTTAATATGAAACTTAATCTTGTCTGGTAATATTGTGATGTCTGTCTTTATCATTTCAATTAATTCTTGAGGTCTAGCACCTGTTAACCATAGGATGCTTACCCATGTCTGGTCTCTGACATTCTTACAGTGGTTGTAGAGTGCTTTAAATTCATCAGCATCAATGATGTGAGTCACATTACTATCCGTATAGTTAGGCATATGCTTTTTTCTCCAGAGAGTTTTACAATTTACCTGAATAAAGTCTAGCACATATAATTGTTTTCCAATTCTTGACCCCTCATTAGAAACTACCAACAGGAGAGAAACAGGAGACTATAGTATATTACTTAATGAGATAAAAAAGTAGTTAAACAATATATTCATATCACTGTCTAAGTCTCTCTCATACTCAGAGACTTATTATTGAGGTGGTGAGGTTATTCAAGTAGAAAAAAAAGAAGTAGTGACAACACCTTTTATGTCACCTACTGAGACAATAAAGCAAAGGTCAGTGGGTCTTATGTTCGATAACATCAACCACAATGCTATGTCACAAGAGACTAAGGACAAGTATGCCTTCTGTGTTAAAACAAAGTCTCTAGCAATTCTTTTAGAAAGATACACACCTAAAACAGCTAAAGAAGAGATACGGAGCTGGTACAAACAATTAGCTACAGAGGTTAAAGAAATCAAAGAGGGGGACAAGACAAGCAGAGAGAAAGAGGTACTGGAGCTAAATGCAAAGTACAAGTATGCTTTAGAGGTTGATGAACACAATATGAGAATACTGATGAATAGTCCTATTGTAGAGCTGGAAGCAGAGGGGGAGCTTGATGCATCTGACCTAGACCTAATCCATACAGTTAGGGGAGCAGTATCAATAGGAGGTAAAAGAGTAGATGATGGACAGATTATCTTTAAACGATAATTTAGACTATTTTGGAGATGTTGATGGTAAGACATTGGCAAGTCTTTATTTTAGACATATCTTTAAAAGAATACATACATTCAAATTCAACTATCTAGGAATGGTCACAGGGAAGCATAGAGTGGGAAAATCCCTGACAGCTCTTACAATGAGTCATGTATTAGATAAGACCTTTGAGGAGAATATCAGGAAGAGAGTTGTGTATTTTCCAAATGATTTTATGACAGCTCTACAGGATATTAAAAAAAAGAATATCATAGGTGGAGCTATTGTTTGGGATGAAGCTGGAGTTGGCATGCCAGCTCGTGAATGGTACAACACCGCAAACAAATCCATCTCATATGTTTTACAGGTGTTTGGTAGGTATAGACCCATTGTTTATTTTGTAACTCAGGATGTTTCTTATATTGATTCTCAAGCTAGAAAATTGTTTCATGGATTTTATGAAATGAACAGGATGGGAAATGATTGTGCTATCGCTAGACCATTTGATGTCAAGTATAATAAGAGAACTGGAAAGGTCTATTATGTTTACAGTAGATTCAATATGAGAAATGAAGATGCTCATGGAGTTAAATTAATTCTAAAAAAGATTAATATTGCTAGACCACCTAAAGAAATGGAAGCTGTATATGAGGAGCATTCTAAGATTTTCAAAGACAAGATAGTTGAGCAAATGAGAGAAAGAGCTGGTCAGAATGAAGATGATAAAGAGATAGATGCTAATAGAATGACTCAACAGGAAATTGTGGAAGATTTGGTTAAGAATAAAGAAAATAAACAATTCCTCTCCAAGAGAAGTACAGAAGATAATATCATTTTTGAAGTCAATGCTATCAGATATAATTACAACATTCCAGATGGACTTGCTCGGTTTATCAAGAGAAAAGCTGAGATGGAAGCAAACAAAGTCCCTGAAGATGAAAGGATACTAGATGAAGTTCCCATCAATGGATAATTATTTATATTAATAATATATTACATTCAATAATAATAAAGAAGGTGACACAATAATGGAAGAAAAAACATTTATTATATAACTACATTGAATGGGATGATGTAAGAGCTGGACATGAATACAGATTACAACAGGTAAGAAACATAGTTAATCATGTAACTATTGAAATAACTGAGACAGGAGACTCTCTACCAATTAGAGCTTTTTATTCTGTTATACCAAAAGATGATTCAGAGCAAAAAGTATATGTTGATTTACAGATGTGTTTCAGTAATGAACATTATAGGAATCAGGTAGTTGATAGAGCAAAGCATGAGCTGGATAACTGGGTTGAAAGATACAAACAATATAATGAATTAAGTAAGTTTGTTTATGCCATTAAACCATTGATTGATTAGATTTTAGCAGAGTTTAGTTTAGTATAGTATAGTTGAGTGAAGTCCAGTTTAGTGAAGTTCAGTAAAGTAAAGTAAAGAACTCAGACTTGCCATTTCACTTATAGCATAGTGAAGTACAGTAAAGTAAAGTGGAGTTAAGCCGAGTTTAGTTAAGTGTAGTCAAGTTAAGTGTAGCTCAGTAAAGTGAAGTGAAGTAAAGTAAAGAACTCAGACTTACCATATCTATAGTAAAGTGAAGTGAAGTTATGTCAAGTATAGTCAAGTCAGGTCAAGTCTAGTGGAGTACAGTCCCAGTACAGAAGAGATGGTAGGGTGCAACTCCCTACTGTTTCAATCAATACAGTATAGTCTAGTTAACTGTAGTTGAGTGTAGTAAAGTACAGTAAAGCCAAGTCCTGTTAAGCATAGTATAGTTCAGTCTAGTTCAGTGGAGTGAATTGGAGTGGAGTACAGTCCAGTACAGAAGAGATGGTAGGGTGCAACTCCCTACTATTTCAATAGAATGGAGTAAAGTTTAGAAGAGTACAGTGAAGTAAAGTGTAGTATAGTAAAGTGTAGTTAAGCTCAGAGGAATATTACTTTCACTCTACCCCTCTTCATTCTTTAATATTTTAGTAGTTATCCCCAGACATAGTATCTTATGTCGAACCATGAAAGTCTCATGTGGTGGGACTCCCACTACATGACACTCCCATAAAATAGGAGTGTGATATTTTCACATCCCAGAAGGGGACTTTTTGTAAAAACAACATTTATAACACTTTTTAAACATTATTTGATTTAAATAGCTGTCGAAATTGTTTGGATATGATGATTATTGTATTAATAATTAACATTATATGTTACAAACATATATATTGCTACAAGTCTATAGTAATAGTATGATAGACAAAAAAGACTTGCTTGGAAAACATGTTCTCTATAAAGATAGAGATGGTAAGTTCAGGGTTCAAAGAGTTATCAAGGTCTACAGCTCTCATGTAACAGTCAGACATACTATCAAGATAAAGACCCTTTGGAAGTTCCCAAAAAGCAAAGTTCATAAGAGCAAGGTACTAGGGAGACAATTCAGAAAGAAAGGTCTTGAGTCTATTAAATGGTAAAGTATTAAATATATCTTTGTATATACTTGTATTGCTGGAATTTATTGCTTCTAGGAATGTGTCACCATCCACTAGAACAATGAGGAGACAAAAAGTTAATCACTAATCATCTCTCTTTTATTGTCTCCTCACACCTTTTTTAATCATTAGGGTTTTTATAATATAACAGTATTTTCTACTTTATGAGATTGCATAAGAATTAGAGGGGATTACTATGAAATTTTATAGAAGTAGATGTAAATGTGACAAGTGTAAGAGAACTTGGACAACTATCAAAAGAGCTAGCAAGAAAGCTCCAGCAAGATGTAAACATTGTTTCAGCTCCATGACTAGAGTATTATCTTTTTGGAGGGTCAAGTAATGGCAAATGTAACCTATGGTAGTCTTTTTACTGATATTGAGACTAAATATAAATCTATTCAGAAGCAGAGAAGCATACTCAGTGAGAGAAGGAAAGCTGGAGAAAAATCCATTGAGTCTCTTAGAAGGGTGCATCCTAGAACTACTCCTAGATTCTGGTATGATAGATTAGCTAGGATAAAAGGAATCAAGTCAGAGATGGGTTCTTTCACAGGTTTTGAAACTAAGCTGAGTACATCTGAAGCAGAACTTAAAAAACAAGAGAAGTCTTTGAAGGAAAAACAATCTGCTGGTTGGAAGATAAGAAAGAAGGGAGAGGGATATGAATATTTTAAACCAGCTCCTAAAGTATCATCTAGTAGAAGTAGTGCTGGTGGAGGTTTTTCTGTCAGGGTCAAATGGAAAACTAAATCTGGTGAGGTAAGAAGTTTTGTTGGTAATGTTAAAAATACTGATTCTTGGAGAAATCAAATATCTAATAGAGGGGGACAGATTCTAAGTATTGTCAGTCTTGGAAGTGGAAGGAATGTAAGGAGACATGTCCCTAAAGCTAAAGAGACAGTCGGTGGAGGTCTGATGATTTATGAATATAAACCTGAAGAGATAACCTCTACTAAAATAGCTGATACCACAGGTCTTGACATTCAGGAAATAGATACCACAGGTAAAACTTCTTTTGGTACTATGCCATCTTTAGATGTAGGGGGAAGAGGAGTACAGGTATTAGCTGGAGATACTTTTAAACAATCTACAATAAAAGCACAGATTACACCAGTACAAGGTCAGATGTCAACAATACCAACTACAGGAAGAAAAAAAGGGGAGGTATGGTTTACACCTAAGAAAAGCACAGATTGGAAATGGGGAGATGTTTCTCCTTACAAAGAAGAATTTGGTTATGACCCAAAAGACTTTGATTTTACCACAGAGATTGATAAAACAACAGGAAACATTGGACTCACTGAAAAATCAATAGCAACTGTTGAATCTAGTTTGCCAATAATCACTAAGAACATTGAGAGCATAGAATCTCAGATAGCAAGCATTGAAGGGTCAGGTCAGAAAACATTTAAGTTTCAGGGAGTAGCTAATGTATTTGATAAGGAAGGTGCAAAAAAGTATCTGCAAGCTAAGTTACAGGAGCAGAAGGGTACTTTTAAAACATATGAGAAATCATTACCTGAGCTGAAGTCTAGTCTTTCACAGATGAAAGAATCTAAGACAACATTGATTGATTATAAAGGTAAAGGATATACTCTTGATGTTAAAGAAGATGCATATGAGTTTGGGTTGCCATCAGCAGTTGATGTTCATAAGTTTGTTTATACTGGAAAGGTTGGATATAAACAACCATCCATTTTAGAGCAAGCTGGTGCATTGATATTTCCACCAATAGGTCTTGCGACAAGTGTAAAACAAGGTCTAGCTGGTTTGGATGCTCATTCTACTCAACTTGCTATGTCTAGTCTTGTCCAGTCTCCTCTTGGAATAGGAGCTGTTGCTTCTGGTATAGCTAGTGGTGTAACTGGAGATGAAGGTTTCACTAAGAGAAGTCAGGAGAAAATTGCTGAGTATAGTTTAGGTCTGAAATCTTCTCTTAAAAAAGGAGGGTTTTCTTTTGCTGGTAAAGTAATTTCTTCTGGAGCTGTAGTTAGTGGAGTTATACTTCCAACAGTTACATTGGGAACTGGTTATGTTCTTACTGGTGTAGGAGCTGGTGCTTCTGGTGTAGCTGGTGCAACATCTACAACTTTAGGAAGGTTTGGAGCTACAACATTAGGTAGAGCTTCTTTACTTGGTACTAAAGGGGGTCTTGTAGCAGTTGGTGGAATAGGAGCTGTGTCAACTGGTGCAACATTACTTAGAACTAAGGTAGAGTCTCCTTATGATTTACCCTCTGCTATTGCTGAGACTGGTTTTACTATAGGTCTTGCTTATGGTTCTTTCAAAGCTGGAGGTAAACTGTTCAAGAGTAGAATGCCTAAGATAAAAACAGTGGATGTGAAAGCTACAGATTTAGAAGTTTTCCAAGATGCACCAAAAGGAGGAGTCACTAAATTTGAATTATCAGGTAAATATGATATTGAAGGGACTAAAGCAGATGTCATGTTCAAAGGAGCTGGTTACAAAGTAGGAAAAGAGATGCATGTTTCTACTGGAAGGGGGTCTGTTAAGTGGACTGATAAAGGAGGAGCATTCAAAAGACTGACTGGCATAGGAAAAGAAAAATCACATTATAAGATATTAGATGCAGATACAACAGCAGATTTAATAATAAAAGGTAAATATGAAAACATCTACAGATTCAAAGGTAGCTCTCAGATGTTATCTGGTAAGAAAGGATATTATGCATATGGTTATCAAGAACCAGTAGGGTCAGAGGGTTACAGTAGTGTACTAAAAGAACCTTTTACTTTTAAAGAAACATTTTACGGAAAAGTATATCCTAAAGAACTGGGAAAAATAAAGATTGATTTGTTCTCACATAAAGGAGAATACTCTGGAATGTTTCAAAAGGGAACTATGAAATTATCAGGTAAGATATTCAAATTACCTCAGAGTCTTAGTAAAACTGGAGGAAAATTAGTAAAGACAAAAGGCAAGGGGAAAATATTAGAAGATTGGTCTGGTAAAGCTAGAATGGGAGATGCAAAGGAAGGACAGCAGTTCTTTTTCTCAAAAAGCATTAAACCAACTACAGGGAGAATACCTGAAATCACAACATCCTATGGAGATGTAGGACAACATGGAGAAGTAGGAGTTGGAATATTTGAAGAGGTCGGTATCTTACTAGCTAGAACCATACCAAAAGATGTTGTTACGACACCTACAGGACTTTATGGTGGGGGATTAGGCGGACTTGTTAAAAAAGGGAAACAAGGAACTGTAACAAGTGGTAAGACTAAGCTAGCATCAGCTCTAGGGACAAAACAAATATCTAAAGTAGCTCAGAAATCAGAAACAAGAATTGATACAAGACTAAAATCTCTTCTATCTTTATCAACTGCAAAAGTTGAGAGGTCTGCTGTTGCAACATCAGAGCTTACAATACAGGGTACTAGGTCTAAAGAGCTGGAGAAATTTGACTTTGGAACTATATCATTGACCGATACTGCTCAAGCTCAAGAGCAAAAGCAGAAGCTAGCTGTCACACAGAAATCTAAGATGGCATATGGTACAGCTAAGAAATCAATATTTGATGTAATTACAATAACTGATACAGTTCCAACAACACCTTTTACACCAGCACCTATCCTATGGGGAGGGAGCAAGGTTAAACCTAAGAAGAAAACAAAGGTAGGGAGACCTAGAAAGAGAGCATACAGACTTGGTAAGAAAAGGATTGCTTTAAAGACCATCCTAGCTGACCCTTTCAGTGTCCAGACTTCTCAGATAAAATATGGCAAAGCTACCACTCCAAAAATCACTAAGCAGATATGGGAGGAGTTTCAGAGAACAGGGAAGGTTAAAACTGTTGAAATGAGAGATGCTATAGTAAAGAAAGCAAAAAGTGATAAGATTGATTTCGATTACATTACTAAAGGTGGAGGAGCTACTAAAAAAGAAAAGGTTACTTTTGATTTTAATATTCTTGGCAAAAAGAAGAAAAAGAAAGGAGGAAAAAAATGAGAATACTAAAAGGGATTTGGAAAAAGCTAAAAAAGATGCGAATGAAAGGACAGTACACTCTTCATGCTATGCTAATGACAGTTATGAGCATAATTGCTTACTCTCAGCTCTATCCAATGCTAAAAGAGATACTAGATGAAGTCATACCTCAAATGGATGGTTCTGTAGGGACTCTTGTAGCTTTGTCTCCATTATTCATATTCCTATTCATTCTCTATGGTGCATTATGGTATGTTTCACCTCATAGAGAGCAGTAAAGAGGAGATAAATAAATGAAAAAGCATCTGCTAGTAATAATGCTATTGTTACTCAATTCAATAATTGTATTCATACCTGTTATGGGAGTTGATGAAGTATATGATGGCGATACTGTTTACATTGATAATGAAAATGCTTATCTGAGTGCAAACCCTCATACAATAAAAAAAGATGAATGGATAACTTTTACAGTTAGAAGCAAAGACTATGAGGGTGACATTGATGCAGTATGGCTTTTTGATACTACTTTTTGTAGACCAACAGCACCAGTATATTATAAGATTGGAGAGGGTGCTTGGAATCTTCTTGAAAAAGAATTTGTTATCACAACCATAGATTTTGAAAACATGACAAAGGCATATGCATTGAAAGATATAACCATAGTAAAAGATGTTAATTATTCTTTGAAATGTTATGTGACTATGACGGAGGGAACTTCTGGTAAATATTGGTATGGTGTTAAACCAAGTGCTATGACATGGGAGCATGGATATTATATTGACCCTATATGGGGTGATTATATTGATTTTACAACATTTACAGAGCTTGACCCTGATAGTCATATTTCTTATACTGCCGATAGAATGACATTTACAGGTATGACAAGGAAATTACCAGTTTCTTATCTGTATAAGGATTATGGTGCTGGTTATTGGGGAAATACATGGAATTTTAATCTTACCCTTAAAGTTACAAGTACAGTTGCAGAGGGTTTAACTCATTTGGTTACTATGTCAAATACTATTGCTACCCATCATCTGTTGACAGCATATGTAGGTCTATATGTTTATGTAACAGATGGGGGCAACCAATTTAAGATAATATTACAAAGTAAAAATGAATCATCTGATGCATTTATCCATTATGGGCATGATGGAACAAAAATATATTATCTGAATTTTTGGAGAAATGGCGAAGATATATATGTAAATATTTATAATGATTCAGCAAGAACTGATTTATATGGTTCTTTACATAATACAAATGATGTCACAGACGGATTCAGGTATCTTTATGCAGTAAATCCAAGTTCCACTTATGGGGGAGGACAAACATTTACTATAAATGGATATATTGAATTTTTAGGGGAAATTAACAATGTTGCACCAACTGTTACAGGTGAATTTCCTGTAAATGAAAGTATTGATGTTTTTGTATTACCAAGAGTAAATGTTACCGTAGATGGTGGAAATGATAATGCTCTGAATGTTCATTGGTTAAGTAATTCAAGTGGGAATTGGGTAGAATTTGGACAAAATTTAAGTGTTGATACTACAAATCCAAGTAATGTTAGCCAATTAAATTCAAATTTTTCTGTTATTGATACTAAATATTGGTGGAGTGTTAATGCAACAGATACGGTAGACTGGACTAATAATACATATCATTTTTTAACAGTAGATAATGTTGTAGTTGGAACGAATGCATCAACAGATATTGAGGAAACAAGTGCGAACCATACAGGATATATAAATCAAGGTGCTATTGGAGAATATGAATATGGTTTTTGGGTTGGAACGACAAATCCTGTTACAAAAGATAATTTTGATTTGAACATGACAGGTGTGGGAACTGTTAATGCACAGGGAAATACAACTTTTACACACTTTGATTATAATTTATCACAGGGGATACATTATTATGTTACTGCATGGATTAAAAATGCAACATTTTTTACAATTAGTAATGAACAAGATGATTTTTGGACAAAGACAACTCAACCAACAGGGTTTACATCCACTCTTGATGTTTGTACTGTAACTTTAGCATGGACTAAGGGAACAGGTGCAGATAAGACGGTAATTGTAAGGAAACCAAATTCTTATCCAGAGAACATTGAAGATGGAACTCTTATCTATAATGATACAGGAACTACTTATGATGATGATACAGGATGGGGTAATTATCAATTTTATAAGGCATGGAGTTGGACAGGGGATAAACATTCAGATAATAATACAACATCAAATATAGTTTTTAATCCATGTCCACCAACAAATATTGACTCTGCAATACAAGAAAATTTCTCATTATTGGTAACATGGACTAAGGGGACTGGTGCTGATTCAACAGTTGTAAGAAGAAAAGTTGACAGTTATCCAACATCTGTTACTGATGGAGATGAATTATATAATTACACAGGAGAACAAAAAAATGTTGCATATGTGGAAGGGAGCTATTATTATGCCATGTGGAGTCATGCAAATGGAACTTATAGTGACCAAGAAAATTTCTCAATAGGTGGAATGGTCACTAATTGTTTTGATGAAGTAACAAATGAAAGTCTTGAATTTGATATTGAAATATTCAATCAGGATGGGTCTCAGACTTATGAGAGCAGAAATAATACAAATCCACATGTTTTGAATATATCACAGCTTCCGTTAGGGGACAAGATAAGATTTGTTTTTAGTGCATCTCAGAATTATTCAGAGAAGGGTGAAACATTCACAGGGTATTCAGCTATTGAAAATGAGACAATTACTTATGTTGTGTTTCAGACAGACCCTAGAGGTAAATCAACAACAAATGTTTCAACATGGGATGGTGCAACTCCTTATTATCCACCTTTTACACTTGAGGGAGATATTATTACAATACTTCCTGATGCATCTCCTGTATTTGATAAGATAATAGTAACATATCTGCATGATGAATATAGGACAAGAATATATTATAGAGATGTGATAGAGGGAAGCTATTACGGTATGAACACCTTTTTACCACCTACTGAGGGAAGTAGTCTTTATCAGTTGAATGTCATTGATGAATTTAATCAACCTGTCCAGAATGCCTACATGAACATCAAAAGATACATTGGAGGGGAGTTTCAGCAAGTATCATCTCTGTATACATCAGCTCAGGGTACTACAGAAATCTATCTTATGGATGGAGAACAGTACAAGATAGTCATTACTAAAGATGGGTATTTGACTGAGATTGCAGACATTGTAACTGATACTGAGATTAGGACTCATACTTTCAAATTATTATTCAGTGGTTCTATTCCTGATGTTGAATATAGTATTTTTCATAATATTACTTGGAGTATAGAACCAGTTGATTATCAGCATGAAGAACCACTTAATTTGTTTTACAATATTTCAAGTATTGATAATCAAATAGCATGGTTTTCTGCTAGTGTTTATTATTATAATTCAACTCTTGATGCTAATAATGTAACTATAGGTTGGCAACTTCTATATTCAGACAATCAATCGACAAGCTCTGGAGGTTCTATCAACTATTTAACAACCAACAAATCTGGTAGATATGCCTTTGTCTGTGCATTAAAAAAAGTAGGTTTTCCAATGTATATTTTTGGAACTGAAGATGGATGCAGAGAATATTGGATTTACCAGAATGTCATAGAGAGGGTAGATGAAATCCCTGATGAAATGTGGTTGATAATAACCATTGTACTCATGCTGGTTGTCATGGGGTTCTTAGCTAAGTTTGGAGCTGGTGCTATGATAGGAGTAGGTGGAATTATTGTCATGGGGATAATGTTTACATTGAAACCAGATATGATTATCGGTGGTATTAGTGCATGGTGGATAATGCTTTCAACAACCATTATTTATGTGGTATTGATTTATTTAATGAGAGGTAGATAATGAAAATGAAAGGGAGTGTAACCGTATTTGCTATGATTCTCTTAGGTCTGATAATTGGCATGTATCTATTTGGTTTTACAAGTCCAATCTTACAATATGCTTCAACTGAGGTACTAGGTGAGAATGAAGATGTTGAATCACTGGAAGATGTAAAACCTTATACTGCTGGAGACCTGTTGGAAGATATTAGGCAAAGTGTTTTTTCTGAGATTGGTCTTGCATTTATGGGTTTGTCTTTAGCTGGAGCTGTGATTACTGGATTTGCTGGTGCTGGATATATAGGTCAAAGCATTTTATCTATTGCAATTCCTGTTTTCATTTTGAATATGATTTGCAACATTATGTTTTTTCCTGTGTTTACTACAACTGGAGCAGAAGGTTTACCTTTTGAGGTGAATGTATTGCTTGTTATTGTGTTTAATGTGCTGTTGATTTTGACTACAATCAGTTTTGTCATGGGGAGGGACTAGATGTTAGGAAATATTCTATCATGGATTGTACTTGCTGTGAACTGGTCTAGTATCACTCAACCTTTCGCAGACATGGGTACTGACCTGATTGGAGAACCAGCTATGATGGGATTAATCATATTGCTTTTCTTTCTGATGTTTGCTCTAGTATTATATCTCCCCTTTGAAGCTGTTGTTGTAATTATGATGCCAACATTAGCTTTAGTGTTCATCTATATTCCACCTTTGAAGATAGTTGTAGCTGTCATGGTGGGATTAATGATTGGAATGGCATTGATAAAGTGGGTCAGAAGATAGGAGGTAAGATATGGAAGAGGAGACCAATCCTTTACCTATCCATGATAAAATATATGCTTTATTGCAAGAGAGAACTTCTAAAAGAATTTTACTTAGTGAGTTTTTTGCTCTAGTAGAGAACATTAGAATCACCACAGAATGCCTAGAGAACATCAGAAAAGAGCTACATGATGCTTATTTGATAGAATCTAAAGTAAATAAAATAACCAAGTCATTAATCTTTTATATAAGATATTCAAGAGCTGAATCAAGAGAACTATTGAATCAACTAATAGAAATGAAATGGGTCACTAGAAAAAACTACATAATACACATTAAAAAAAAAGATACAAAATAATAAATACTAAATAATAATATATATTTTTAGATAATTATGCCATATAAAGATAAAGAAAAACATAGAGAGAAACAAAGAGAATATTATCAAAAAAATAAAGAAAAAGAAAAACTAAGACTACATTTACATTATCTAAAAAACAAAGAACATATAAATGCAAAAACTAAAAATTGGAAAGAAGAAAATCCAGAAAAGAACAAAGCATCAGACAAAATATACAGGGAAAAAAACAGAGAGAAAAAAAGAGAATATAATAAAGAACATCATCAAGAAAACAAAGAACACATAAATAAAGAACATGCGAACTACAGAAACAATCATAAAAAAGAAGAAACTGCAAGAATGAAACTAAATGTTGTAGTACATGGAAGCAAAACACCTTTCATCATGGAGGACTGTGCTTTATGTGAAAAACCAGCTACAATGTGTCACCATGAGAACTATGATATGCCTTTCTTCATCTATTTCTTTTGTAGGGGTTGTCATATCAGTTACCACAGGAATGAAAAAAACAAAGAATGAATGTTTAGGGTTTATATAATATCACAGAAATATCTACCTTCATAGAATCTTTGCAAAGCATGTGAGCTTTGGCGATTTAACACATGTAAATAAAAGAGACAGTAATTGAAGAGGAGGTAGAAAACCAATGTTTAGTAAAAACGGATTTAAAGGGGCGGTCAACCCCGTAGATTTTGTTATATCCATTGTGGTTGTGGTCATTGTCATATCGGCAGTAGCTATCCCAACTATACAAGATGTTCTTGATTCATCTAACATTACTGGTATACCTAACACTGTTTTGTCAGTTATACCAACTTTCTTAGGACTTTTAGCTCTCATTATGATTGCAAGAGGTTTCTAGGGACACTCTGAGATATAATACACCACCTTCTTTCTTTTTTTTAAAATTATAAATACTGGTGATAAGATTACAGGTCAGGTAAAATATGAATGAGATGCTCATACTATTGTGGTTAGTCCTATGGGTGATTCTACTTATTATGTCAAGCATTGATAAGAGAGGGGTTGTTTTTGGTTTTATTGCTGGTATCTGGATTCTATTTTTAGGGATTTATATTATACTAGATGGGATTCAGATTCAGTCTGGAATGACTGTAATGGGAGAGGTAGGAAATCAAGTTATTACCTATCAATATAATACAGTTACACCACCATTGAGTAGCTATTCTACCATGTGGGGTCTACCATTCATTCTTATAGGTTTTTATCTATGTTGGCTTAGTGCAACTGCTAAGAAGAAAACAGGATAAGACAAAGGTATAAATACACATTTTTTGATTACTTAATATATGGAAGGTGTCGAGGAGAAACCTAAAGTAGACAAAATAAAAACTATTTTTGAAGAGGTAAATGAGAGATATAATAACATTAAGAATACTGGTTTTAGCAATTATACTCAAGACCAGCAGATGTTATCTCAGCTTCCACATGACCAGTTTGGACATGCATATACTCTAATTAATAATAGAAGTAGGAAGATGGAGAAGGAAGGTTTTGACATCATAGCTGACCCTCAGATACTTCTAGGTAACATTAAAGATGAAAAGTCATTGAAGTTTTATCAGATGGATGTCATGCTGTTGACTAATCTTTTGGCATGTGCAATAAATGACCCTGTTATGAAGGTTGTATTTGACCCTCTGTGGACAGCTTTTAAATCTGAGATAAGAAGCACTTGTAACATTGATGGTATTGAAAGGTCTTATCAAGCATTTCATGTCCCTATGGGGAGTGGTGGTAAGAAAGGATTTGGGTTGTTTAATAGGAAGAAAAAACAGAAAGAACCGATTGATTATGTGATACCAACTGAGGAAGATGAAGGTATTTATGGATAGTTGAGGAGATGAATATATGGTAAACCCTTTTTCAAAAAGAGAAGTAGAAAAAAAGAAAAAAGAATTGACTAAAGAAGAGGTTGGAGCTGTTGTTGATGACATGTTTTCTGAAAGGCAAGCACCACCAGTTAAGCAACCTATTAAGCAAGCACCACCAGTTAAGCAACCTGATAAGACAGTAGATTATGACCCAGTGATAAAACAACCTGATAAAGATAACATTCAGTCGGTCAAGGTCATAAAAGAGAAAAATAGACTTGACTGGGACAAAGCTATCATGTGGTTGTCTGTACTGGGGATAGTTGGTATAATATTTTTGTATCAGATGGTAAGTGATTTCAGCTCAGGTCTTGGTCTGCTCATGTGGTTATTTGGTATGATGTGTTTTCTACCTCTTGGTCTGATACTAGGATGGTTCTTTCTTGACCCTTACATGAGATGTAAGATAATGAGGAAAACAAGGCATAAGAACTATGGTATCATCTATTTTGTCCATAAGGGAGGAAAAAGGATAACTACAAGAATCAAGAATCTTGATGATGATGTGATTATCCATGAGACTAAGATGTGGTTGATAGATAAAGATGGAGTATATTATCTGGATATTAATGGAGATAAGATAGAACATGCTGGAATTGAAGATGCAAACATTGTGACTCTACCTAGTAATGTGCCAGCATTATTCTTAGACCCTGAGACAATGATTCCTTTGAGATTCCATGAGGAGAAGTCTAAGACAAACCCTCAGCAAGCAGGTGCTTTATTATTGGGTTACATCAACAACCAGATTACTAAAAACCTTTTTTTCAAAAAGCAGATGACCATGTTCTACATAATTTTGATTTGTATTACTGGAATCACTTTTGCTCTTTCAATGCAGACATATATGGATTTTGCTGAGATGAAAGAGACAACTATACCCATGCTGGAAGGAAAACTCAATCATATAGTATCTCTGTTGAATGGACTATCTCTTACACCACCATAGGGAGGTATCATGTTTAAAAAGATAGTTGATAGATACAAGGAGAAACGGAAACAAAGAGAAGAGATGTCTCTGAGTGAGCTGGAGAAGGTAATTAAAAAAAGAAAGTATGGATTTATAATTTTGTATTGTGGATTCATATTATTTGTTTATCTTGGTATAGTTTTAACCATTGAGACTGTGCTTGGTCTGTTGTTTCTTTCAATTATGTTTGGTGTCTTAACAGTTATTGCATTTATTGATTATATATTTACCAGATTACTTCATTATTTTAAACTGAATGAGAGGTAATAATGGAGCAAGACGGTTATGAGGACACCACTGAGCAAGCATCAGAATCTTCATACAAGGATTATCTTTTAGAAAGATTTAAACTAATGTCGGATATTGCAATCACTGTCAGAAAAGCATATATTAAGAATCAGGAAAGCAGAGAGAGTCATGTGAGCATGATTTCTATTGCATGTGAGCTATGGAATCAGATTAGTCCTAAGATGGATGAAACACCATTAGAAGCTCAGTTCAAGCTCTGGATTCCTTTTGTACTAGAACCCAAACTGTTCTTTGAACCTGATTATGAGAACATGGCATGGTTGTTTATCTATCACATAAGAGTAGGTTTTGAGCATCTAGGACTGACAAAAATAGAGTAGGAAAATATCATGGTTGATGAAAAAACAGAAGCTATGCTGGAAGAAATAAACAAGCTAGATGATTCAGCAAAAATACTTTTTAAATCATCTTTAACTGTTTTTCAAAATAGGTTGTTGGAAGTTGTAAATTTTACAGAAGAGATAAAACAAGGAATAAAATTGGAGGAAAAAGATAATGGAAAAAAGACCAAGAAAGCAAAAATATAAGGTAGACGAAACAATCGAATGTCCAAAATGTGCAACTAGGATTAAAGTCAAGGTATGGGATGAAACAATCTCTCCATCTGTGCCAGCAGAAAAAGAACAGCATATTTCTGCTGAAAAAGATGTGCAAACAACACTACCAAAGGAAGGGGACACTGACACCCCTTCCATTATCCCTAAGAAAAAGGAGAAATAGTATGCATCTTGAGATTGAGGAGCTAGAAGATTTCTTTGTAATGTTCAAGGAAAAAGAAGCTGATACTCCTATCTTCATTGGTCAGTTGAACTACAGGAGTGAAACCACAATGTCTGTTGATGTTGTCATATCCACTAGATATGTTGATGATGGAGAAGTTACTATCATTACATACAAAGATAGCTGTGGTGTTGCAGAGCTACCTAATGATTTGTATGACAGACCACATACAAAAGAACTCTATGATGCTCAGGTCAAGGAACTAGGCAATCTTGATGTAGTAGCTGAAGCTAAGAAGAAAGAGATGGAGGAGCTGTTCAAAGGAAAAGGATATGTAACCTACAGGGGGATTTGGGTAAATGAAGGTTAAATATATCTTACAGGACATGGATGAAATAAAAAATAAGATGCTGGAAGCTGACTGGAACTCTTACAGATGGTCTCTTGTTTTATCAGCAAAAAAGGTATATGAAAAACTTGAGAAGGGAGGACATCTCAATAAAATGGTAAACTGGTCTAAAAACATTCAGATACAGAAAGAGATGATAATGGGGAGAGCTATAGAGATTGTTGACAATATCGACAACATAATGACCTATGACATAAGGGTGATGGATGAAACTACAACAGAGCTGACCGTATGGATGAATAAAGATTATTTTATTGCTGAAGATATGGTCAAGGCAAAAATGGGAAAAACTGGGAAAAAACTTATTAAAATATTGATAACAAGGCAAAGTCTGTTGAATCAGTGGAGAGAGGGAATAAGAGAGACCTATACACATAGGTTTACTGGTGAAGTCATTGAAGATGACGGTGAAGCTCTAAAAATTAGAACATGAGACAAGCTAAAACAGACAAGTATGTTTGCATCAGCATGCTTGTCATATTTTTTTATACTTTTTTTATAATTGGTTCTAGTCCTATTTATTGTGAAGAGCTACCATATTGGGGTTATAATTGTAGGAAAGATGAAGTAATTAGTGTAGAGTGGTCTTTAGCTACTATTATCTCTCCTTTTGTTTTTGTTGTTTTCTTTTGTTTCATGTTGTTTCATAGAGAGCTAGAACCTGTTAACCGTAGATGGGTCAAGGTGCAAATCAAAAAGGGACTCAGGTGGACTAGATGGAAAATGAGACATGGTATCAAAGAGTATAAGGAGTGGAGAGTTTCTCTATTAGACAACTAGACAATGTTTAGGGTTTTTATAATATGATAGTGATTTCAGTTATTGATAATCCATGATGAATGATTTATTACAACATAGTAGAAAGCTGAAACATCCAAAGGTTAGACATTGGGTACACACTGGAAAAGGAGATGACTATTATCATCAATGGGAAGGTACTAAGAAAAGAATTTTAGAAGCAACTAAGAAAAAAGGAGACTGGACAGTGGCATATAGAGGAAAAGAATATCATCCTAAAGAGTTTCTGAGAAAGTTTCCAAAATATAGACTCAAAAAATAATAAACTATAAATATAAATTAAAACAATAATAATTGGAGGTAAATAATTATGGCACAACAACATAGAATCGGCAAGGGTAATACAAGTGTTAGAGGTGACGGAAGAACTATGACTGTCAGATTTCATAATACTGATGTCGTTAAATTCACACCTAAGACTATAACTTTGAATACTGGTGGATGGAAAACAGCTACAACTAAGACTAGGATGAATCAAGCATCTAGTCAGTTTGGTCTTGGATATTCTGTCACTCAGAAAGATTTTAGCTGGTTTGTCATTTACAAAGGCAAAACAATGAAGTTCAAAGGAAACACATTAACATTCAGGAGATAGGCATGCCAAGACATATAACATTAAATCAAGCTAAAAAGCTGAGGTCAGGGCAAACTCTTTATCATCTGAAGCAGAAAAACTCTGATGGTACTGCTCAGAGATGGAGAGTCAATGGTAAAGTAAAGACTTGGAAAAGAGACCCTATGAAAGTACAAGTCCCCATCAAACATGGACTGTATGCTTATGATTATGTCACTGAGCATGAACTAAATCTTGTATCTTTGACAGAACCTAAGAGAGTAAAGAAAAAAGTAAGAATTTAGATTTACCATGTAGTTCACCAACTATGAGAGGGTGGGTGTTTTCCTTTCCATAATACTCTCCTCACCACCTCTCCACTCTCTCATATTAGGATTAAAATAAGGAGATAATAATAATGTGGAAATATCATAAACAACATAAATACTGGTATAGGGAATCAGCAAAAAGTCAGGAAGCATTGTATCTATTGTCTCCAAGTCAGAATTTTAAAAAGAAATGGTTGGTAAGAAGTACAAGATACACTAAGAAATCACCAACAGGTAAAGGAACTTACCATGAGTTTAATTCAAAAAAACAAGCTCTGAATTACATTAAAAAAAGAACTAAAATGTAGGGGACATAATAATGCAAGGATTATATTATGAAGTCTGGATAGGTAAAGGAAAAGAAAGAAGGGCAATAAAGACAGTCAGGACAAAAAAAGAAGCTGTTCCATTTTTGAATAAATACAAGAAACTTTCAGACATGGTACAAAACCAGAAATGGAAACATCAGAGACAATTTAATTCTTATTTCAATCCAAGAATAAAAAAAGTAGATAATAGGTGGTAATAATAATGTTTAGAAAAAAAAGCCAATTCACTCATTTTGAAAGAGGAACTAATCAAGCTGGAGAACCAACAATGGAAACAAGGAGATACAATGTAGTTGATGAAGAACCTGAATTTAAAGCTAAACCTGAGCATGCTTTTGGTAGAAAAACAACTGTAGATAAACTAGAACCGATTGATGAACTTGAAGCTGATACTGATGTAAGAGACATGATACAGGAAGCTAAAGAAAAAGAAAGAGAACAGAATATGACAGTTCTTAGAGCTAAACATTCAGAGCTTACAGAAAGAAAAGAGATGAAACTAGCTGACCTGAGACAGAAGAAAGAGATGAAGTCATTGAAAGGGGACATCAGGAAGATGAAGTATGCTCCATTATACAAGACAGGGAGTGGTCTCAAGAAACTGGGTACTGCTGTCAAGGATAGAGACTCAGGTTTTGTTGGTGGTGGTCAGGATAAGGTCTCTTTAGATGAAGGGTCTGTTGGCAACAATGGAAATGGCAAATCAGATTTCTTTTCTTTTGGTAGGGGAGATAAGGTTGACTGGGGGGGAAACAAAAAGACTGAGCTAGGTCTAGCAACTGGCAAGTCTAATCTTGATTTTGGAGCTAAATCTAGTGGTAAGATTGATTTCAGTCTTGGCATGGGTAGACAAGCTCCTAAGAAAAGGAGAAAGAAACCTAAGAAGAAAACCACCAAAAAGAAAGCTAAAAAGGGGAAAAAGAAATAATGACTGATGTAGTTAAAGTCTATAATATATTTGAAGCTAATAAAGAACTTGACAAGCTGGTAAAATTCAATAAGGGTAAAAAGAGAGGTCAGTACAAATATGCCTATATTGTAAAACTATCTGATGGGTACATGGTTCGATTATCCCAAAAGAGACCAACTGATAAGTCTGCAAGAAGCATTAGAATAATCAGGAGGAAAAAATAATGTATGTAGTAACAGCAATAGACAGCAGAAAACACTATTCAAGACAAGACATCAGCATTCCTTTTTTATCAAAAGCTAGAGCAGAAGCATTCATCAGAAGATACAGAAAAGAATACAAGGATGCATTACCCAAATACAAAACACTTTCAAAATTCAAAATAGAAAGGAGGAAAAAATAATGGCAAGAATGTATGTTGTCTGGTTATCTTGGTTTACAGAGCATAAATATGATTCAAACAAGATGAAAGCAGTTATTAAAAAAGCTGGTGGGGGAAACATTAGACTGAGCTATGCCTATGGATGGAGCAATCAACCAAAAGTTGTTTGTTTTAATGTTACAAATCTAAGGATGGCAAATAAAATTCAAAATGCATTAAGAACTGCATTTAAAACATCTTGGATTCACATAAGAAAAAAAGATTGGTAGGAGGAAAAAATAATGGTAAAAAGAAAATATACTTGGTATGTCACCATGACTGACAAGTTTATGTCAGGGTGGGGTAAAGCAAAAGGTAAGATTAACAAGCTGATTATTGTCTGTGAGAATGGAGACCAAGCACATAGGATTCAAAAGAATGCTAGCTACAGGTCTGAGATGAAATACATCAATGTCACAACCGATAAACCATATTACAACCCTAATAGGTATCTTGTCTCTTGGAAAACCTATAAACAAATGGGTAAAATCTGGAAAAAACCATAATACTTTTTTCTCTTTTTTTAATAATACATTCTTTGTTATATTATACAAGTGTCATTTTTGCACCAAAAGTATTTATATACCTAAACACTATACTTATAGGTAAGAAGGTGACACAACATGGATTATGAGACAAATGATATGGATAAGCTAGTATTACTAGCAAAGAAGCTGAAACAACAGAAAGAGACCAAAATGGATTATGTAGTCTCTTCTGAGGACATTCAAAGCGAATATGATGTTGGAGAGCAGAAGTTAAAACTCTCTATTCCACTACCTGATACTGGAGTGAGAAGGTCTTTTGAATTAACTGATTATGCACATGACCAAGTTAGTGCTAAGACAGGAATACCTAAGAGCTACTATCAGAGACTTAAAGAGCAATATCCTGAGCTACTTGTAACAAACATCAATGAGCTAATCAGAGAGAAGGATAAGAGACTTGTCAGGACACTAGAGGGCAAAGCTAGAGCATTATTGTCAGATAGATATAGAATCATAGATAATTATGATGTCTTGTTTAATGCTATGGACAGATTTGACCATCTTAACACTGAAAAAGGAATGAAAATTGACATTATGAGAGCTGACCTGACAGAGAAAAAACTCTACATCAAAGCACTCTCACCAACTCTGAAAGATGAAATCTTCCCAAATGAAGCTACTAGAGTAGGAGAAGCAGTTAATGGTGGAATTATCATAAGCAACTCTGAGGTTGGAGCTGGTGCTTACAAGGTCATGCCTTTTATGAATGTTATAGCATGTACCAATGGCATGATTAGTGAGAAAGTCTTTTCTAGGGTACATCTAGGCAAAACTAGAGGTGTTGGAGTCATTGACTGGTCAGATTTAACCCTTCAGCTTGAAGATGAAGCACTCTGGAGCAAAATAAAGGACATGATAGACCAGACCTTCAGTGTGGAAGTATTCAGGAAATGGGTTGACCAAATCAACAAAGTAGCATCTACTGAGATTGAGAGACCTATTGTTGCAATCAATAATGTAGTCAAAGAATATGAAATCTCTAAAGACAAAGCAGAGATGCTCTTACACCAATTCTCTAAAGAGGGTCACACTCAATGGGGTCTTGCTCAAGCAGTTACCAGAATAGCTCAGGAAGAGACAAACTATGACAAGAGAATCGAAATGGAGAAAGCTGGTGCAAAGATACTTGAGAAGAAATTAGTGGAGCTAGTAAGCTCCTAATCCTTTTTATTAAATAGATTGGTGACATAAAAATGACAAAAAAAATATGGGAACTAGGAGCTGGTGCTTTCGCCATAGTTGGTATGACAGCTATGACAGTTGACTCAACCTATTCTGTAGTTGTAGGATTATTTGCTTTAACAGTTGGTGTTTTAGCTCTTGCAATCCTACTTAGAAAGGAGAAAAGAGAAAGGGCATAGTCCCTTTTTCTAATCTTTTTTTGGAGATGATAAGAATGACAAAATATTTTGGAATCAAAGATGGAATCAAACATTCCATGTTACCTTTTTATCATTGTTATTTCTGTCAAGGAATCTTTGCATCAAAAAAAACTATGGCATTTCATATAATAAAATACCATCAACCTAATTTTGGAATTGATGTAGTTAAACATACAACTGATTTGGTAAAGGAGGACTAAGCATGAAAGAATTACCACATTATGAAGCAAAGTTTAGGGAATATTTGAAAATACACCATCCAGATAAATATGCTGAAATCATTTTCAATGAAGCTAAGGAGGATTAAGCATGAAAAAAACAGTACAATTAAGATTTGACCCTGAATTTACTAAAGATGAATATGCTAGAATCTGGATTGCTTTAGTCCAGTACAGGAAATATCAAGATTTCATTGGTGAGGGAAGCATGAAATCAAAGAACAATTATACTAGACTAGCTAAAAAAGTTGAGAACAAAATGCATGAAAGGAAGGTCAAAGCATGAACTATGAAGTTAAGTCATACAGATGTAAAGGTTGCGGACATGTGGTAGAGTTTAATATTCCAGATAGAACAACAATTACAGAATGGTTTTGTAAAAGCTGTGAAACTTTTAATGGTACTATAGAAGAGGTCAAAGCATGAAAAAACACATTCAGTATTCACATGGAAAACAATATTTACTTGGAAAAAATAAAGACAATGAATATGTGTATCTTACAGCTCCATCATGGGATTGTGATTGGTACTGGGGATTTGGATATATTAAAAAAACAGGGTCACACACACATTGGAACTCAGATATAGTGGGAAAACAAGAAGATGGGAGCTATTGTCACCACCTAAATGAGAATAAAGACATAGTTGAATCTGTTTTAACAGACAGTGAATCTTGGAAATTGTCAGAGCTTATGGAAAGTTTTTACATTTTAAGAAAGACAGCAGAATTTTATCATATGGGAGGGTCACACATAACAGAAAATCCTTTGAAAGATAAACTAAAAAATAAGTCAGAATACAACAAAATCAATAATAAATTATTGCCATTGATTTTTAAAGAAATTGATAAAATACTTTCACCAAAAGGAGGAAAAAGGTTTGCAGATGATTATGATGATTCTGAGGAGGACTAATGAGAATAATAGGTATCAGGAATAAATCAGTAGCAGACAGACCTACTTTCTTTTTCAGTGTGGAATCAACTGACCTGAATGAACTCAAAGAAGCTAGTATGAAAGTACAGGAGCTTCTAGGAAATGTGGAATATGTTACAAAATGGCATGATTAGAGAAATTCTGTCAGTTATTAGGAGCAGACTGACAGGAATATTACTTACAGCAATAGGAGTTACATTATTGATTGCATTTGATGTCCTATCATTCAATAGACAAGTCAGTGGTTGCACATCTAATTATAACATGTGGGATAGTGTTCTTCCTCTGTTATCAGTAGCATTGGTACTTCTTGGAATTTTATTGATGATAGATGACGAGATGTTATAAATGAAAAAAGAAGTAATTGAGATGATAGATGAAGTTATTAATTTACACATGAGAGCTATAATCAACTATGAGAAAATGAGGATGGTTGCAAATAAGAGTACAGCATTCATGGACACACAACAGAAAAAAGCTCATAAGAAAGAGCTATTGGATATAATGAATAAAATTAAGGAGTTGAAAAAATGATGTTACCAAGATACCATTGTAAAAGATGTGACCATACATGGTTTCCAAGAAAAGAGGGAGAACCAACAATCTGTCCAAAATGCAAAAGTCCATACTGGCGGACAAGAAGGAAAAAGAAGGGTAAACATGAAAAATTAACAGATTATCAAAGAGGATATATTGAATCAGCAATAGATTTTGAAGGGTCACTATCAATTAGAAAGTGTAAAAATAATTTATTTTCACATGGATATGAAATTGTACCATTAGGAAACATATCAAATACCAATATAGATTTATTAAAAAAAGTAAAAGATATAATGGGAGAAGGGTCAATAGTATTACACCAAAGACATGATGAAAATAAAAACTGGAAACCATCATATAGATATAATTTTACAAGAGCTGGGTTAAGATGGTTGTTACCAGAAATTAGACTGATAGAAAAAGAAAAACAAAGACTTTTAGTTATTAGAGCTTTAGATATTATAAAAAGAGGGGGAAAATATTATAGAAGTAAAAAAATGCCAGATGAAACATATGAAAAATTATGTAAAATGGTTGATACAATTAGAACATATAATAATAGAGGATTGAATGCAAATTGGAACAAACAGAGACTAAAAGACCTCAAGGAGACAAATGAACATGCCCGATAAGAAAAGAAACTGTTATCTCTGTGGTAAGGAATGCTATGGGAGACTATGCAGAGAGTGTTTCAAATCAGGGACTAAAGGAAACCATGCAAACAAACAAAGAAAAAGTAGGATGAATCAAAAATGAATAAAATAGAACAAATCAAATCACTTGAAAAAGACATAGCTAATCTGATGTGGATTGTTGACATAAAGAGTGAAAAATTATCAAAACTATTGGAGAATAAAAAATGAAAATAGAAGTGACACTGTATGAAGCTGTAAAAGGAGAAATAACTGCTCTTGAACATGAAGGGGTCTTGTATAGACCTGAAAGCAAAAGAAAATCAGTTGTCCTCATAGGTGCTGTTAGTATTCCTATGGAGAATACTGTCACAAAAAAAGAACCTAAAAAGAAATCCAACTATAAAGGAAAAAGAAGCAACTTTGAGATGTGGGTCAAGAAGCTGGAGCTAGGAGCTAGATTCACTGAGGAGACTTTCTTCAAAGAATATCCTAAAGTAAAACAGGATGCTAGAGGAAAAGAGAGAGTGGCTAAATACATCTCAATACTAATCTCAAAAAACAAACTGTTGCAACATGAAAAAGGAATACTTGAAAAGATAGGTGAATAATGGCTTTAGTTTCATGTTTTTTTATTAGATGCAAATACAACTATTATACAACATGTTTAAAAGAAATGGTTGAATTGAATGAAAAGGGTAAATGCACATCTAAAAAGAAGATAAAAAAGAGTTTAATGGAATAGAAAACCCCAAACAATAAAAGCAACAAAATCATTCTCTTTTTTTACCTTTGGTGATTAATAGTGAGGTGAAATCTGTCATTTAAAAACCATGTTCTCTCTCATTTTAAGCACATATTTGAAATGGTGACATCTTAGGTGACATCTTAGGTGGTTGTAATGTCAAAAAAAGAGGAGATTTATAGACGGTTAGTAGGAATGCATAAAGACTGTAGAGGGATGCAACAATATGGTCAACAAATAGCAAAAACACTAGGAGTAAGGCACTCCTATATTTATAAAATAATTAGACAGCTAGAAAAGGATGGTTACATAGTACCACAAGGCAAGAAATCATGTCCAATGTTTCACTCTGCAACTGCAAAATTGTTTATAAGGAGAGATGTCACCAGTCCCCCTCCTGAAGATGTCACCAAACCAGACCCTAGCTCTGAATTTTCTCAACTGAAGAAACCTGTTTTACTTGACAGGAGTAATTATGCACAGAACAAATATACTGTCCAAAAAGCAAGATATGAGATTAATATTGTGAGGGAATACACCAACTTTTTTGATGATAAAAAAAACTGGATGCATGGTAATTGTAAGCACTACAAATATAAGACAAAAGTTTTTGATAATTTAAAGGAGTTCCAATTTGAGAAGGTAGGCAAAAAGCTCATTGTTGTTGTCCCTGAGATGATTTTTAATAAAGAAGAGTTTAGTATTGCTAGACATACTATTTTCTCTATTGTTTATGAGTCTTTGAAATGGTTTTCTAAACTAGCTAAGGTCAAGCTGGAATTTGAGTCGTTACAGTTATGTCAGAAACCTCATATCTGTAAAAAGGCAAACTCTCCTGAAGCTATTAAGGTAGCTAGGGACTGGTCTTTGTCTATTGATGATAAGATGCTGGACATGTCCAGTGGGAAAGCTGACTGGGAGACCACTGTTTTTGATGATGCTGTAGTGGATGTTATCTCTGCTCTTGAAACTTGGAGTCCTATTGCTTCTTTGAAGTCTGAGCTGGATGACTTGAATAACAGGTTAACTGATGTTGAGGAGATGCAACCTGAGTTTGCTAGCAAGATTGATATTTTAATAGATGGCATGACTGAGCTTAAAAATATGATAAATACTAATAAGGAGGGAAAGAAGGATGAAAAGATTGATGTTGTTTAGGAAGCAGAATAGGGTAAAAAACAGTCTTTGGAGAAGGTTTACCCTATTCCTCTCTTAGTGTATACTATTATGTTTCTAATGATATATTAGTTTTGTTGTAAACTTTTTGGATAAACTATTTATATATACATTTTTATATCATTTTGATACAATGTTAGATATGTATGGTAAACCAGCAAGAATTATTTTTAGACCTACTATCCCTTTAGATGCTGAGTTGGATAGACTGATGGAGATGGGGAGGGCATCTACTAAAGCTGGTCTATTGATTGAGTTGCTCTGGTTAGGTATCGAAGCAAAAAAAGAGGGAAAATATGGTGACAAGAAAGCAAGCAAGCAAGATAATCCTTCAGTATCTAAAAGCTGAATATGAGATGAAGGGACACAATTTTTTCTTTAGTGCTAAGAAAGTCAAGATTAAAGGTTACAGTAATTATTTGACTGGTAGCTGTCTAGGAAAGATGTATGATTCTGGTGTTATTGAACAGTGGAAAGATAGGAAGTCACATCCTAAATTATACAAGACTAGGTTTTGAAATGTATTGGCAAATGTTAAAGCTGAAGAGAATAAAAAAGAAATCTGATATGCCTGACAGGGTAAAGATTCATACTATTGCTCATGTCTATCTGAATGGCGATAAATTTAAAATATTTGTGGGTAAACATGAGAAATGGTTGTCATCCACTGAGATGTATTTGCAGAATATGATGAATGGCAAATGGTATGAATTAATCAATGAAGTAAAGAGGTAGATAAAAATGAGTCAAATAAAAATAACATGTAGAAAAGATATATATGTCCAATTTGTAAATATAAGGGGTAAACCATGAATGATTCAGTCAACATCCTATGGGTTGCTATCATACCTTTGTTGTTTTTTATCCTTCTTAGCACAGCAGAGATTGTTTTTGAAAGTGAGAGAGAAAAGATATTATTGACCAGACTGTATTACATAGTCATGGGAATCTATATGTTTTGTCTTTGTTGTATTCCTTTTTGGATGTTGTGGTATGATGGTGTTATTTAAATCTAAAAATATATTGGACAGGATAGATATGCTAGCAGTTGAACTAGGTCTACATGTTGTTTATGTCCCTCTGAAAGAACGGAAAAGGATTAATAACAAAAAGACAATACATTAATCTGAGTTTTGGAGGTATGATTATGAAAGATAAAAAGGATAATAAGCAGAAAAGAAGATTGTTAGGTTTTGGGGTTGTATCAGCACCTTTGTTGTTGACATGGAAGCAGTTTGCATTGGTAACAAGTGTTATTTTGATTTTAACATCTTTTACTGCTCAAGCTGAGGTATCTCAAATTGGTCATTGGCAATTACTGGATGATGACACTTTGACTCCAAATAATGAGAGCTGGAATGTCAGCATTGGTAAAAATGGCACTACAGCTCATAAATTGTATGTGAATGGTACTGCATACATTACTGGGAATACTATTATTGATGGGTATTTATTAAATGCTAATCTCTCTAATTATACAAGTAGTGATATTTATATTGATGATGATAAATTATTTGTAAATCATACTGGTGGAGCTGGAGGGAATATCTTTGACCAAGACCTAAATCGAACATCCAATGTTAATTTTACAAACATAAATTGTTCAAATATAAGCATAGGCATAGGTTCGGGCAATTGGTTATGGTCAGATGCTAACAAAACATTGAATACAAATGCTTATTTTAATATAGATAAAGGAAATACTGATATGATACTGGCAAAACCATTATTCCGTTTAAGTGCCAATAATATAGGTACAGCATCGGGTGTTGGGATGCTTTT
>Ga0307928_10000383_pt1 | contig 33554 bp, 45 predicted proteins | sample AceLakmetagen232_FD_201815 | JGI IMG/M metagenome (GOLD analysis project Ga0307928, IMG submission 201815) | Saline water microbial communities from Ace Lake, Antarctica - #232 | ecosystem: Environmental > Aquatic > Non-marine Saline and Alkaline > Saline | place: Antarctica: Ace Lake... | reverse complement strand
AGCTTCCGCACAAACACTGCTTATTTTCCATCGTATCGCCCCCGCCCTGGCTCATCGGGATAATATGATCGACGTGCGGCCACAATCGCCGGTCAGCCGCCCTCGGCTGGCAGAGCCGCCGGCACCGTGGTTCCTGGCACATAAACCCATCCCGCATCAGCACTTGCATCCGCTCTCTATCTCGCCGCTTGCCCCCATAGCCCCGCGCATACGCACTCGGTCTCCGCCCAGCCAGAACGGTCGCCGGGCTGCTAAAGTGTGGATAAGGTCGGAATGTAGCTGCTGCAGTCGGCATCAAGTAAGCCCAGCCAATCACGATACAATGATCGTCAGCCCCTATCCTAGCCGCACACACCCACACCCAACAACCCCCCAAAGTCCTAATTAGGACGGTACCTGCCACCCCGCCCCATCACCGCCCGTGCCGCAAGAACAGACCACAGCGGCGACAGGCGGTGTACCCCGGAAGGTATACGGTTGCCGTCACCCCCACCGCCTCCCCGCCGCCGGCCAGCGTAAGCCTTGCGTACACAGTCTCCGTCCCCGCTACCGGGCAACGTTGACTATGGAATTCTTCCTGGTGTCCCACCACTCGACAGATCAGATCCCGCCCCCACTTCGCCCTGCGTTCGATCTTCATCACGTCCCCCCTCATTACGCACGCCTGCATTTCCTTTAGCGACCGGATCATCCGCACCAGGTCCTGTCTTCCCACCGCCTCATCCGCGCGTTGCAGAACCTCCTCTATCGCCCTCGCCCCGAACGATCCAGCGGGCCCAATGTCCCGATACCCCTGCAGCACACCCCGACACCGCTGCTGCTCTACTGGATATTGTTCGCCTAATGAACCCATCAGTTCCCCTTTCCCAAAGAGATCCGCCCACAGAACTGCCCGAACCGATCCACAAGCACGATCTCATTGTCCGGCACATCCCGATCGATCCCGATCGGCCAGTCTATAAACGATCCATAATCGGCCGGGGCCGGGTGATGTACGTTCACCATCTCCACCTCCACCTGCAACACAGCCAACGTCGCTAGGTTCATCCGCCACACCGCACCCAGCAACTGCCGCCGCCCATACTTCGCCTCGACATCGGCCGCCAGTTCCGCCAGCTTATCGAGCAACCGTAAGGATTCCGTCTTCGTCATCCCGTCACCTCAAAGAATCCCAGTTGTCCCGTACATTTGCTTGCTCTTCGCTCAAGCGCCGCGATGGCTTTGTGCCCGGTCAATGGCTAGCTTCCCCTTGGCGACCCTTTGACACGTCTTGCATGTTACGTCTGATATGTTCGTGGACCCTTTCCACGTGGGCCAAAACACCTCCCCGCAGAGGGTGCCCCATCCCCATCGATGGGCCTCTTCTTCCGAACCAGACATTCTCTCGTCTGATCGGGGTCCGAAGACAACGCCGCTGTACCCAAATGCGTGCCAAAAGATGTAATGCGTCTTTCTGCACCTCGCCCGCTCGATCTTCATCATGTCACCCTTTCACCTGTCCGGACCATCGACGCCAACCGTCGATCGCTAGAACGAAGAATACGATGTCCCGCACCGCCAGCGACCAGATGCCCGCGTCGATATGAATGCCGGCGCTGAGGGCGTTGCTCGCCATCCACACGGGAAAGCACGCGATCAATCGCCGGTTGTTCAGGACGACCCCGGACACCGCCAGGACTAACGCGATGATGCCAATCGTATCGATCATGATTTCCATATCTCCTTTTCTGATGCGTCGTTTCGGTCCCATGCCGGGCGGGGACGGTGCCCCGCCCCTACCGTTCATCCAGTCGGACACCCGCAGCGATCAGGGCGTCGGTGAGGGGTTGGGCGTGTATCGGCCCCAGCGGTATATCGCCCATCACCCGCTCCACCACGCTTTTCAGCGTCCGGGGCGACTTCGGTGGAACCAGTGTCGGGTATCGCTCCAGAAACGCGGCATTCGACTCGTAGAACACTCCCTGTTCCCCAATATAGGCGACGTGGTCGGACGTCACCGCCAGCACCTTCACTGAATATGTCTTGCGCACCTGCCCCTCCCATACGCTTTCGCCGTCAAGAACGCACAGGGCGACAGCGTCTGGGCCTAGCAGGTATCCTCGTTTATCAGTCGACACCCACCCCGTATCGAAGGCGTGGACCACCCGCACAGGGTAGTCCGTGGCCGCCTGAACCACCATGCCCCGCTTGAATTCCGTAATTGTAGGATAATTCTTCATCGCTCTTTTCCTTTCCAAAAGGTGAAGTCACTGGCCCGCAAACAGCCCTTCGCGCAGCCACCAGGCGGCCAGGCCAATCGCATCGGAGATATCGCCCCCTGTGTCGGCCGCCAGGTGCGGGGCGTATTCCGGGTACATTGAAGCGATGGCCAATTGCCGCTGGCCCTTCGGCACGCCCCGCGTCCAATCGTTTTCGTTGATGGCGTGCACCTGCACGTCCGGCCGCTCGCGCGACCACAGCCAGCATTGTCGACCTACCGACCCAACGCCTGTACCGTAAACGGCCAGGCCGGCGCCGTGACCCTTGTGCCGATTGATGTTGACCTTGCCCTTGGTCCATTCCACCAGGATCACCGCCGGCCGCTCCCGCTCCAATAACGCCTCGACCTCGTCGGCCATTACCATATCGCGATCGAAGCTGCCGTCTTTCGCCGAGTCCGGCAGGATCACACCCGCCTGCACGAATTGACCCGCCCTCGTCAAAAGGCCAAAACCCACCGCCGATGACGATGGATCCAAACCCAATACCAACCCGCTTGTCTGCCCGGCTGCGCCGATACTCATATGCGAGACCCCGCGACGTGTGTTTCTATTGGATCTGGTACCGCCCTGGTTACAAGTTGCCCTTACTCCTGCCGTTGGCAATCTCGTCCGCCAAAAATTTCAATGGCACCCGTTTGTGCCGCCCATGATTGTAGACCTCCTCGAACATCTCGCTATACTGAGTCACCTTAGAGCAACTGTGCAGCATGGCCGCGTTTTTTGTGCACTGCTCGACGAAACGTGTTTCGCTGAAATCTGGAACGCAACAGAATCTAGATAAGGCCACCGTTGCATTGCTATTCTTCGCCTCCGGAAAGACCCGTTCAACGGCCTGTTTGAGCTTTCCCACCTGTTGGGCAAAGGCCTGCTCTGTCACTTCAAACGTCCCGTCTTTGATACGCCTTTGAGCGCTGCCCGCAATGCCGAAATGGCCCCTCAGAAGCGCTGCGGCTAAGGATAAACCGACACCGAATTTGGCCCGGAATGACTCAAGTATCTCGTAGTCTTCTTTGCCTAAAGCCCTGTTAGACGTGACATAGTCCGCCAACCACCAGGCCTTTTGGTCCGCATTAAAATCGCGGGGTGTGAGCGTCGAATCCATGGCGATATCGAACCACACGTCATACGCGAGCCGACGGGCCGCCTCTAGGCGATGCTGCCCGTCGACGACATAGAGAACCCCATGGATGCGGACCACAACCATCGGCATATCCTTCCGCCATCCGCCCGCTCCCTTGAGATCCACTAACATCTTGCGGACCTGCCCCTCGTAGAGGGTTCGGTTGTCGACCAACATCTCGAACTGGTCATAGTTGTCAGTCCGGAACCGTTTTACCGTGATTGTCTCTTTGACTTGGTCTTTCGCCGTCGTGCGGGCCTTTGGCCTTCTGTTGCTCATAATTGGGCTCCTATCCATTCCTGTACGTATTGGAGTGCCTGTTGCCGTTGCGTGTCGTTGGCCCCTATCTTCTCGAGCTGCACGATCGCAATTTTGGCGTAACGCATCCCCGTCGCAATCTGTAGGGGCATCCGTCTCGGGTTCGCCGCCAGTTTCTGGGCCGCGACCGAGACGGTTATACACCCCTCATCGACCTGTCGAATCAGTTCGGTGTTGCCGCTCTTGAGCACCTTCGTCGCTTTGTCCACTGTGCTTCCTCCTACATGCATCAACTTGCCGACTTGATCGCGGGAATCGCCCTTTTCCGGTTCCGGTACTGTTACCGGACCCGCAGGATTGGCCCCAAAGTGGGTTTTCGCCTCTCGTTCCTTCGCCTGGGCGTCATAGTATTTCCGGGCCCGGGCCGCGACCATCCCCCGCTGGGATGCGGTCATTTGGCGACGGTGATAGTTGTGGCTCATCACGTACGCCACCGGATCGTCGCACTGAATCTCCCGGAACTGCGGCTCGACGCCCGCCGATCGACAGCATTCGTATCGATTGCGCCCATCCAGTATTGTGCCGTCACAAAGGATAATGGGCTCCAGCAACCCATGCTCCTTGATGTCGTCGACCAACTCGCCTCGCTCTTGCTCCGTCATCATTGGAAACATGACAGCCGCTGGGTGATATTCATATTTAACCACTAGCATCTCCTTTCGATTCAGTTTCCGGGCGGGGCGTGCCCCGCCCCTGCCGCCATCAATCAAACCCGCCAACCGATCACCGTGAACGGCTTCCCGCACTTCAAACACACCCGCGCCTGTTTCGGCCCGTTCGATCCCGTCCGCCGCGTCCGCAACGATCGGCATCTTTTCACCGGGCAGCGATACCGCGTGAACCACCGGTACACCACCACCTCACCCGGCCCCGGCAGCGGATAATTTTCCATCGTCATCCGTTCGTCAGTCATCAGCCCCCATCCTTCCCCGCCTCGTGGCGTTGCCGATCGATTTGCGGAACAGCGTCAGGAACACCGCCCCGGGCGAATCGCACCCCCTGATATTCTTGTGCACATCGGCGGCCTTTTCGTAGGCCTTGCCCCGCAGCGTCTCCCACATCGAACTCGGCACCTTCGCCTTGCCCTCTTTGATCCACACCTCGCCAAACGATGCGATCTCGCTCTGGGCGTCGTCGCTATCGGTCGACCGACCCGGCCAGATGATCCCGAATATCCGCTCGCCAAACGCCTTGGCCTCGGTGTCTATGTGCACCAGCTTCCGCGTATCGGCCAGCGAAGTGGGCGTGTCCCCCCGGGACCGCGTACGGCCTCGTTGCCCACTGGGCTTGGGGACACGCCCCCCTTCGAGCTCATTCGATCGTGTGTGCCCTGTAGCCGCCGTTGCGGGCCCCCTGGCCCCTGCTTCGGGCTCATTCGGGTTTGCGGGTTCTGCCCCGTCTGGTGCGTTCGTCGCTCTGGGCCTGTCATCCCCCTGCCCTGCCCCCGTCCCGTCCGGTGGTGTCTTGTGCGGTGCAGTGCGGTCCTGTCCTGTCCCTGTTTTTTCTGAATCGACCAGCGGTCCCGCCCGACTACCCGAAGAAAGCGCGCGCGCGCTGGGGGTGCCCGATTGGGTCTTGTCCTCTTCTGTATCTGTATCTGTACTGTTCTGTTCTGTTCTGTACTGTATATGGGAAGCGTTCGCAGAATCGCCCTTAGCGGCCCCCAATCGCCCCTTTTCGGCCGAACTCCCCGTAGCGGGACCTATCGCACTATCGGCCTTGGCGATAGCGCCAGGGCCGATTTGCGAACTCGATTCATTGGCCCTATCGGCGGGCCGTTTCCAGGCCACTTTATCCATGATCGAACTGACAATCGCCTCCGGTTCTGCCTGCCCATCCAGCGAAACGGCGACATCGCTGGCCGCCGCCTGCTTGGCGTTGCTGCTGACGATCACATTACAGACCGTATCAGTACTGGCCCGCCGATTGTGCATCGCCAATCGCATCTGCCGGCCCTTGCCCACCTTCCAATACACCGCCTCGCTCTTGCCCGATTGCTTCGGTTCGCCCCAGATCGATACCAGAGCCGCCTTGATCCCGTCGAACATTCCCTTCGCCGTCTCATCGTCCCCCTGGGTCAGATCCGCCACACCGCCCCCCGTCCGCACAATTTGGGCCTGCTCATCGGTCAGATACACCGCCCACCCCGCCTCGATCATCCAGTCAACACCCACCACCCCAATCTCCGGAACCCGCGCTGTCAACAAGCGATCATCGCCCCAGGTCAACCCGCATCGGCACCCCTCGGCGTCACTACCCACCAAGGCCACCAGCCCCAGCAAAGCCGCCAGCCCCTCGGGCCCGGCCTTCGACCATACGGCCCGCTTCTTCGCGTCCAAAACCAGCCCCACATCGAACGCCAGCCAATCGCCGCTCGAGACCGCCTTCTTGTTCCGCTGCCAGTTCCGGTACCGCGGTAGCCATAACCACATCGCCTCCGGTGGCCGCTGGGCCTTCAGCGCCGCTGGGATCTTCGCCTGTCCTTTGTCAGCCGATTTCGTCATGGCAGTTCGCTTCCTTGCGATTCGGGGGGGCCGTCAACTTCCTGCGCCGGGCGGGGACAGGGCCCCGCCCCTACATAGGGTGATTCGAATAGGCCCGCCTGGCCGGCCTTCTGTTCGGCTACGGGCACACCGGTCTCGATATGGTCCAGGCGTGGCTGGGCGATCGTTTCGGCATATTCCGGGTTCAGTTCGATCAGGACGTAATCGCGCTTCAGCTTTCCCGCCACCACGCCCACCGTCCCGCTCCCGCCGAACGGGTCCAGGACCAACGGCGCCCGCAAGGGTGGGTGTTTCCCCGATCGCCAGTAAGGGCGGGCTCGCCACGTCCCTGTTTCATCCTTGAATTTGTAGGTATACCACCGCCCATAGCACCCGCACGTCGGTCGCCAGCCGGTGGTGGTCGATTGCGACACGTGGCGACCGCTGTCTCGATTTCCACAATGTAGCGAGTTGTCAGGGGCGTCGCCTTGTTCTATGTATCGCGTGCTGTTTCGGACTCTGTCCTGCTTGGTGTTGTCCCCTGGCCTCGTCGCCACTCGGTCTTTCACCACCACCCGCTCCCACGGCTTGCCGCACTGCGGGCAGTTGCCCTTATCCGACGTCCCGGCCCGAATACAGGGCTCCACCAGCTTCTCGGGAAACGTCGCGAAATGGGCCGCGCTCATCGCCTGCGTCGGAATCGTCCAGAGATCGCCCCCCGCGTGCGGATCGTCCATGAACAGATCGCTGCAATAGCCCATCCATATCTCGTAGGCCTCGGCAATATCTCGATGTGACATCGCCGCATTCCAGACGGAACGCTTGTTGCGACTGCCGGTGTCTGTTGTCGTGTCTCGCTCTATCCGATGCTGCGGTACGGACTGTCGTGGAATGATGTGATCCTTTGTTTGGCGAGCGAAGTCTGCTGCCTGTCCTGATTGCCCGGTGCTGCCTTCCCGAATCGCCTCCTGATCGTAGTAGTACTTCGGTTTCTTCGTCAGCAGGAACAGATACTCATGCGCCTTCGTCGGCCGGTCCCGGCATGATTCCGGCATCGGGTTCGGCTTGTGCCAGATGATGTCGCTCCGCAAATACCAACCGTCCGCCTGCAACGCCAACGCCAGCCGCCACGGAATCCCGCACAGGTCCTTGGGCTTGAGACCTGGGGGTTGCGCCGCTCGCGGTGTCAGTTTGATTTCCGCATGGCTTGCCTGTTTGCTGTCGGGCTGGAATGTCCCATAGTTCGCCCTTCCCCCACTCGTGTAGCTATCCCCCATATTCAGCCACAGCGTGCCGTGATCGGCCAGCACCCGCTTGACCTCGGCAAAGACCGCCACCATCTTGGCAATAAATGCCTCCGGCGTGGCCTCCAGCCCCATCTGACCGTCAACGCCATAGTCCCGCAGCCCCCAATACGGCGGGCTGGTCACACACATATCGACGCACCCGTCCGGCATCGGCCCCATCACATCCAGACAGTCACCGCAAACGATCTGGTTGATGTACTTCGCCTCGAATTCTTCCGTCGTCATAGCATCCTTGCGTTTCGGTGCGTTATCAACATCCTATGCCGGGCGGGGATTTTTGGAAACCGCCGCCGCCCCTACGGGGGATTGGCGTTTGGGGCGATAATCCCGCCAGAATCGTTCGGCTACCCGGGCGATTTTCCAGCCGCCCGGATCCCGCCATTTCGCGGCCAGTATGTCGGCACACGCCCCGGGTGTCACCTCGAGCACGCCGATACCCGTTCCGTCGACCCGCTCGGCCACCCGGCGGGCGTAGGGCCGCGGCATTGCGATCCATGACTCGGTCACGTGGGGATAGTGAGTTCTTGCTTGAAAGACCACCTCGGCCATGCGTGTCAGTTTCATTTCCACCGCCACGACCTGGCTATACAGTGGCATCCAGGGGCGCCGGTGGTGCTCGGGGTCGATGTCATCATGCTTCATCACGGTCGCCTGGCGCAATGCGATCCGCTGCGCCACCGCCGGGGCCCGGAATGAGAACCCCAATAGATCCGCCACCGGCGTCACGCACCACGCCTCATAGATCACATGCTCGACGCGACTGCGTAGCCATTCGTCAACAGGCGGTCTCATGTCGCGTTCACAAGCAAACATCCTTGCGTCCATGGGCATCATTCCATTCTTATACCGGGCGGGGACAGTGCCCCGCCCCTACGGCGCGGCGGGTGTGGGTGTGATCCATTCCTGGCAGCCGAGGCATTTCTTGCCGTTGGCGACGTGCCAGCGCAGTTTGATCTGGCCGCGATTACGACTCAGCACCTTCGTGGGGCGCCCGCAATAGGGGCAGACGACGCGATCCTTGGACTTGGCCGCCTTGACCGCTTCGGCTTTGGCCTTGGCCGGGGCCGCCGGCTTGAGGTCCTCGGGATAGACCAGCTTCTTGACACACGGCGTCTGAATGCCGGGCCTCATATGATCCGGCAGCACCCACGATAGCCGCCCGCCCTCGGTCTGTTTGCCCAGTAACGACCGCCCGCAATCCGGGCAGTTCATCCGCCGCGTCGGCGCGGGCCCGACGAGTAGCCCCGGCTTGGTCGTCGGGACCGGGGCCTCCGGTTCGTCCGGCTCGGGGGCCGCTGGGACCTCGGGCTCGGCCGCGGGCCTGGGCCCGGCCTTGAGCATGGATGCGTGGCTGGAACACCCCTTGTCCGCTTTCGTGCACCGACCAAAATAGACGCCTTTTTCGTTTGAGCAGAGCCGATCGACTCCACCCGGTTTCGCCCGCCAGAATAGACAGGTGCCGCACAGCTTGGGCGATTCCGCGGGTAGGCCGCCGGCAGGCTCGGCCGGGGCCGGCGGCACATCGGCCACGGTGGCCGAGCCACTCGGATGGACGACCAGGCCCTCCGCCTCCATCCACTCCAATAGCCTCCGCTTGATGGTGCTGCCGTCGGTCAACGGAAACAGTTCCACCAGCAAATCCTGCACCGCCGCCCGCTCGATCGTGACTGTCGTTGATTCGTGCTTGTCCATGGGCCTCCTTTATCTGCTTCTTTCGCTTCGTCCCGCCCCTACGGGGATATCGTTGCTGTCGGTCTAGCCGACCAGCTTCTGCATTCATCCTGCAATTCCTTTCCTGGGCGGGACGTGCCCCGCCCCTACGGTTGTTCCCATGCCGGCCATACCGGCCACTGGCGGATCTGGCCCGCCGTGGTGTCCAGGGCCTCTGCTATTTTCTCAGCATCCCGCTCGACCTTCCCGCCGATTTGCATTTGCTTGACGAATACCGGAACCTCGGCGGCGTAACATTGCCGGACCACCGACGCGATCCATTCGGTTTTGCATTCCCGCCGACCCGGGCCGCTCTCGCATCCCACAATCACCCAATCGAGACGCTGCTGCATGACGCAGAGCCCAGCCGTCCCAGGGCATTCTGCATAGCTGTACTCATTGCAATTCCGGTCGCATGGCGTGGCTAGATTCAGGTTCACCGGGCCAAGCAGCGGCTCAAGACTGACGTACTGCACCGCCGCCGGGATCTGCTGCAGGATCGGCAGACGCTGGTCCGCACACTTCTGATTCTCGGCCGAGACGCCGAGCCACACGTTCGGCAGGTTGTCCCACGGGCTGGGAAAGCCGTCCTCTTTGCCCACCTGCGCCCGGGCCTGGTCGTAATAGGTCAGGGCCCGCTGCGGATGCTTGGTCAGCACCTGGAACGTGGCGCCGAATTGCTTGGCCATAGCACTATAAACGTCGTCGATCCAGCCGTCGGGGATTTCTGACCAGAACAGATCCGCCATCGATTCGACGAACACCAGCCCCGACTTCGGCGGATTCTCCAACGCCCGCCCATCCAGATACTTCTCGCCCGTCCAACCGTCAGCATCCACGACATCCCGATACTTCCGCTGCCCCATCGCCCGCAGCCGCTTCGCCATCCGCTCGGCGTAGCAATGATCGCACCCCGGCGACGCATGCCGACACCCGGCGATCGGATTCCACGTGTGCTGCGTCCATGATATTTTCGTCGTCGGTTTCATTTGTCCTTTCTCCCTCCTAGGCCGGGCGGGGACAGGGCCCCGCCCCTACGGGATCTTTCGTGGCGTCGGTCCAGCCGCACACGTATTTCAGCCGATTCGGCCAGTGCGTCTCGATCATGCGGTGCAGGGTTCGCTCCGGCACCTCCAACAACTTCGCCGCCAGTCGCCTATTGCCGTGCGCTGCCGTCAAGGCGACGTCCAGGGCGCGTCGCTCGGCCTCGGCCAGGGTCGCGATGGGCTCGTTGTCGCGCCGGTCCCAGTTTGCCCAGGCCTCCTCGGGCGTGGCCGCGTAGCAGTGGCACGTGTCCGGGCAGCGAACGTAGTACAGGTCCATGCCATGATCCGCCTCTCGATGGAGCGTCCCTTCCTGCCCGCAACGATCGCAGTTTCTGTGGCCCCCTTGCGAATCCGCCGGTGTGACATCCTGGCCGCCTGCCATCATCGCCGCCATCACCTTCGCGATCGCAGCGCCCCGCGTCTGAACCCCCATGTTCCGATACGCCGCCGTCAAAGTGGCAGACGGCCGCTTGGCCCCCGTCACCGCCGTGATCTGATTGCACGTGTAGCCGTAGGCCGAATACAAAAGGAACTGCGCCTGCCGAGGCGTCGCACCCAGTACCTTGGCCTGGGCGAGGAACTGCGTACTCTGCTTTTCGTTCACGGCTCGACCTTGACGATCACTAAGCCGTGACCCCGCACGCCGGTGCGCTTGTAGTTCTCCATCCACTGTTTCTGCCTCTGCCGCACCGTGAGAACGGGCGGCTCGGGCGGCTCGACCGTCGGTGGCAAACAGCCCAAAAAAAACAACGCCATCATCGCTACAAATAAGGCCGCTTTACGTTTCATGGTCTTCTCCTCAAGTCGCCGAGGAAGGATTTGGCCCGGGGCACGACCAGCATCACCGCCCGGCCCGGCCACGTGTACCACGGGTAGATATGGCGACGGGCCATCAGTGGGCCCGCAGGTTCATCAAATCGCCCCGGTGTTTCGCTTCCTTCGGCGATGTTTTGAAATTGAACTGAATGGCCCAGGCGCCCGCCCGCATATCGTCGCGGGAATTCTCAGGCGTGCCCACGGCCCGGCAGTGGTACTCCCACCATCGTTCGCGGTTCTTCATGCGAATCTTTGCGTTACGTTTGGCGCTGAACACCCAGTTGTGGACGCGGCCCGAGAAGATCCTCAGTGCGTCAAAGAGAAGGTCTGCTATCCATGCCTTGAACTTCATCGTCGCTCCTTTCTGAATGAAAAACCCCGGCCGGCCAGCGTGACATTCGATGGGTTCCCGCCCGCAAATGGTCGTCTACACCGACCGGGGCCGTCTGAAAAACGGATTATTTGAAGTCGACGCGGAATCCCAGCCATAGGTCCCAACCACTCGAGACCGGGGGCGCTCCGCGGCCGGTATCGATCGTCCCGCCGTCGACCACGTCGTAGGTGAACTCGACCACGATGTGATCGGCGACCAGCAGACCCACCCCCGACAACAACACCGCTCCTGCGTCTTCGGTGTAGTCCACCCAGTAGGGCTCGGCCAATAGGTAGGGATCGCTCACCGGTAAGCCGGCGTCGCGGGCCCAGGCGGTGACGGCCGCTAGTTGGTCCAGGCCGGGGACGTTACGGTTCGGATCGACGGCCAATTTGCCGTAGAGCCCCGCCCCCCAAACGGCGCTTTGCTCCTGGCCGAAGTAGGTTCCGGATGGACCGCCCGAGGCCGCCCCCTTCTCGTACAGCTGAAGCCGGAACTTGCCGACCTCGACCGCATCGTCGGTCAATAGCTCCAGGGCACTCGGGGCCAAGGCGTCGGGCACCCATTCAGCCCAGTCGCCCAGCCACGTCAGCCCCCCGGCTTCGGTGGCTTCCTCGGCGAGTGACGCGCCTGGGATCACTAAGATCCAGGCCAATACCAGAATTGCGATTGCCTTCGGTGATCTCATGATTGAATCCTTTCAAGTGCCCCGCTCAATCGCCGCGGGGGCTGGTTACGTTAGCCGCTGGCCGTGGGCATTGCCGCGACGGTCGGCAAGCATTTCTGAAAGCCCTTTTCTTTGAGCTGTTCGAAATAGGTTTGCTTGCGCTGGTGGTCGTAGATGTACGGTAAGAACACCTCCATCAGGTCGACCTGGGCTAGTTCCACCATGGCCATTTGAGCGTCAACCCAGTCCGAGACGATCTTCCAGGCCGTGCGTTCGGCTTGGGCGGCGATCCGCCTATAGGTTTCGTTGGTCGGTTTCTTCACGGCGGCTTTCAGGACGCGTTCGCACTCAACGACCCGGGCCGGCAACTTGAAGGGAATCTCCACACCATCGATCGGGACCATGAACGCCATCGCGGCAATCCGTTCGTCGGGGCCGTACAGCTTTAGGACCTGGCTCGCCTTGTGACCGACCAGTACATCCTCGATGTGATTGATCGAACGCGATGCCGGGACTTGACTGGTGTAGTTCTTCAATGCCATCTTATCGCCTTATGGTTTCGGGCGGGGCATGCCCCGCCCCTACGTGGGGGGTTAACGGTTCGAATTCGTTTCTTTCGCGGTCGTCCATTCGCCCATGGCGACCAGGCAGAAAGCGATTATCTCTTGAGGCTCTGCTTTCCACCAATCCACCAAGAGAGTATTCATCATTGTGGTCGGGCATCCCAGAATGACCGGAACAATACCAATAGCATCAGCACCGCATTCTGCCGCCACCCGTTTGGTCAGTCGCATGGCGATCACCTCCGGCGGGTCCGTGAGTAGGGGCGGCGGAACGGGGCACGAGCCATTCGCCTCCTGCCCGCACCTCGTGCACGGGCCAGCCATGTACGATTCGTGCGCATCGCAAACCAGGACATCGTGGGCCCATGGCTCGCGTATGAGGATCCGAGCCGCATCGCTACGGGCCCGCTCCCAGAATTCCGCCTGGCCCTTTTCGTCTGTCTTGAACAGCCTCAGCATGTCTTGTGCACCTGGTTTCGGCGTGTCGGTCATTGGTTTCGGTCCTATACCGGGCGGGGCATGCCCCGCCCCTACGTGGGGGTTGGGGTTAGGGGTTTGAATTTGCCGCAGGCCCGCTGGTTCGGGGGCACCTGCGGATAGGGCAAGTGCGGGCCGTGGGGGCCGTCGCGGCCCGGCTCGACGCGCACACAGTGGCCCAGCCGCCCGATCTGCTCGGGCCGGGCGTAATGGACGCACTTGCGACAGCAATCCCCCTGATCCGGATCGGCGTCGCCCCAGAGATCGAGGTAGTCTATTGGCTGGGCGGGGTGCATCGGTTCAATCCCTATTGATTATTGATTATTGATTATTTTCTATTGGGTCGGCGGTGGGTGGGGGCGGGTCGTCCATGCGCCGGGCGCTCCATATTTCGATGGCGGTGATGATCCCGCCCGCGAAGAACGCGGTCAGGCGGGCCGTGGCGTCCTCGAAAGTACGACCCTCATAGTCGCGCCAGATCAAACGGATCGACGGCGGCCGCGTACTGAATAGCAAGCGAATGCCCAGCCGCCACGCAAACGGATTGCCCTCGGTGGCCCAGCATCCAGCGCCCAGAAATACCACCGGCGGCAACTCGCCGCCCGCAACGGCGTCGGCGACGTCGCCCCGCCGATCGATAATCGTCGGCGCCGCGCCGCTAACCTTCGCCAGGCATCGACGGCCCGTTTTCACTCGGCACCCTCCGGGGACTCGACGGGATGCTTTGTGATCCAGGCGCCGATCATGGTCTCGACCTTCTTGATCACGGCCTTGGCGTGGGGATAGGCGGCCTGGCCGATGAACCACGTGGTAATCTCCGGCCGAATCGCCTGCATGGCCATCCGCTTGGTCTCGTAGGTCTGGCCCTCTTCCTGGACCGGACCGCGCAGAATACGGTCGCCCGTGGGGATCTTCACCGCGGCCGTGACGCAATAGCCGGCCTCATCGTCACCGCTCAGCGTGATTCGGCAAGCCGCCGACCAGTTGCGGTTCATTTTGATATCGACGACCTCCGGCTCGCCGGGCTGATCGTCGGCGAAGGGAACGGGGGCCGCCGGCGCATCCGCGTCGGCGTCTTTATCGAACAGGGGTTGTTCCATCTGCGTTTCTTCGATCGTTACCAGCAGGGCCGTGACCGCCATAGCCAGTGCCTTGAGCGAATCGGCGCGGTCGGGCGGACTGGTGAACTTGGCGATCGTCAGTAGCTGGCCGCCCTGGCGGCAGTCCATGGGGCCCATGTGGGCGTGACATTCGATGGGTTTGATCTTCAACTTGTCCTGTTCCGGCTCGATGGTCAGTTTCACCACGTCATCCGGATGGCGCAAGACCCGTTCTATACTCCCGACCTGGCGGGGTGAAAAGTCGAATCGTTCGAAGGCGATCGTTTCGGCGCCGTCGCTGACGATCCATTTCTTGATCTTCGTCTTGCCTTGTATGGGCTCCATGTGAATCCTTTCCTTATGCCGGGCGGGGCATGCCCCGCCCCTACCGGTTGGTGGTTTTTTCCGTTTCCTGGGCGCGGGCCCAGTCGGCGATCATTTTGTCGACCGTCGCATCGGCCACGTCGTCGCGAACATCGCCATCGGGGGCCAGCAGGGCCTCGACGCGGGCGTTCAGCTCGGCTGGTGAGGGGGGGGCCGTGGCGTTCGTGCATCGCATCGAGACCGGCATCGGGGGCGGCGGTGTCGGTTTGTCGGGGCAGCAGCGATCCAGCATGGCCTCGGTGTGCCGGCGACGCCACGCGGCTAGGGGGTACAGTATCGCCGACGCCACGACGATAAACAGGTTGCGGAGGGCTACGCCGATCTTATGCAATAAGCGCATCGGAAGGTCCTTTCGGATTTGGTCTTGCGCATTGAGTATTGACGATTTGACACAAATGGTGGGGGCGGGCTTTACCTGACATCAAACGTTCTGTGCCCATTTTCTCGCGAACGCATCCGCAGCGCTGCAGTTGTTTTCGCTCTGGGCAGGAACCCCCATGAAAAGGTACCGGTCGGCTCTGTGCTTATGGCCCGGATGGGCACCGGCCGGCACGGAAATTCGAAACGGTGGGGCGACCCCTTTGGCGGTTGTCACGCGGGCCCGGATGGGGCCGGTACCCGTTCGCGCCGTGTCCCCATCGGCAACGTTCCGCCTACGGAGTTTCCCCAGGGCCCTCGGGCGAGTGCCAGTGCAGCCCCGCCGTTTCTGAATGATGCCTGGCCCGGCTATCTAGCGACTGATCGGCCTGTGCAACACCGCCCGTTGGGCGATCCAACAAAAACAAGGTTTCACGAGTACGCACCGGACCCAAAGGCCGGCCGGGGCCTCCGTGCACACCGACCGGATACTACCTCTTGAAAGACGTGGGGGGCATCGCGTCCGTGCTCAGCCCCCGGATACTATCGTAAAAGGATAGGATTGGGTCGGCGGGTTGCGATCCCGCCGCCCCGACGCAGCTACCAGTATAGGATTTGCAATTTGGCCTAAAGGATCGATGGGCGGGATTCAAAATCCTGTCCTGGCAACAGGGTGAGGGTTCAAGTCCCTCCTCCGGCAATCGTTACCAGGGTTACGACCCTTCGGCATTGATTATATTTCGGACACTTTCGACCGCCATTCGCTGATTGACGGCGGTGTAGTAGACGTCAGTTGTGGCCATACAGGCATGGCCCGCGATCTCGCGAACCGCGTGACGTTCTGCACCGTTCTCAACCATCCGCGTAATGGCGGTTTTTCTTATGCGATGAACCGCCGCTCCTTTGGCCAGGGGCGGCAAGGTGCGATCCCGCTGGCGACGCATGCCGTTGGCGTAGTCTCGAATCCGGCCCAGCTCGGTGTAGAACACCGAACCATACGGCCGCTTGCGTTGGTCCTCGGTGAGACTCGTCGACGTCGCTTGCAAGCGTCGGCATGTCTGCTCTTTGAGGTGCGGATAGAACCACGTCGCCACCTCACGCAACCGGGCGTAACACTCGCAAGCCTCCTGAGACAACGGCACGATCCGCGGCCGATGCGTCTTGGTGTCCCACGCCCACGTGTGGCCCAACATCCCTGGTTTGCGGCGAATGTGCATGATTTGCCCGTCCAGATCGATGTCGTCCCATGTCGTATTCCAGAGCTCCCCGATCCGGGGGCCTGCCCCTTTGCCGTTGGTGAGCATGGCCGTCCACCTTAACCGCGCCGACGGATCTGCCGACTCGACGATGCCCGCCGCCGTGATCAGATCCTCTAATTGGTCCGCTGTGAACGTCACAACCTCGGGCCTGGGGGCCTGCATCTTCTTGGCCTTGCGGCATACGTTCTCGGCGATCAGGCCGTGCTCAACGCCCCAGGTTAGTACCTGGCTCAAGGCCAGAACGTAACCCGGAATACTCGTCGCACGCATGTTGTTGGCCTTCATCCAGACCTGCCACGCCTCGACGTCAAAGACCTCGATCGAGTCCACCTCGACGTTGCCCCGCCAGGCGATCAGTTTGCGGATCGCCGTGCGGCATTTGATCTTCGTGCTGCCCTCGACGAGGGCTGCTGCGTCAAAATAATCGTACAGTTTCGATAGTGTCAGTCCCATTATAGGGACCTCCTTTCTGATAAGGGACTGGTAGCTGCTAGAATCCCAGTCTACCATCCCGCGCACGAAATTCCAAATCCCGCGCTGTCGCCAGAAAGGTCGAAAACTGCGTCTGCTGGGCGAGATCGTTGCCTCGCCCCACCCCTGTTCACTTGTCAAAGAGTTGCCTGCAACCACCTAAAACCTAATGCCTGTAACCTGAAACCTGCTGTCCTGCTGTCCGCCCGATCGCGTATGGATCCCGGCGAGACGGTGCCCCCGTGGGGGCCAAAGTGGGCGTTGTTTCGCCCAATGGCGGCGGCAGGATTCGAACCTGCAACCTGGTGGTTATGGGCCACCCGAGCTAACCAGACTGCTCTACGCCGCGATCATTTCTATTGGGGGGGGGCAGTGTCGCGATGATGGCGTCGCCCTCCCGGCGAGCTGGAAAATAGCCTCTGACGCCACCCAGGCCCCAAGCGAGAAGCAAAGTCCTTATGTGGATCACAAATGCCCTCGCCCCCTTGTGCCGCTTCAGATGGAACACCGTGCCGTTCTTGCCATCCAGCACAAAGCGAAGCTCTTTTTTCTCTGCGTCCCAGCCAACATTGACACCTATGTCGTCGCTGTCTCGCTTAACAAGGTCGCCACCCACGCCGACCACCGCATGATTGCGAATCACTACGGCTGAGCCAATCGGACCTCTCCCTATGACCCGCTTAGGTTGCGTCCAAAATTCTACTGGCATCTTTTGTTCCTTTCCGCTGTTCGTGCCCCGCCCCTACTCAAAACTCACAACTCAAAACTCAAACCTGCCCCGCGTCGGCTGCCGGGGGCCTCGGTTCGGTGCGTCGGGGGCCAACAGTCTGTCCCGTCGCACGCCGCCGGAAGCCCCCCACCGCCCCGATCCGGATCGTCCGGACCGGTCGTATCGCCGTAAGAAAAGAAAAGAGGCCGGCCCTGTGCAGAGGGAGAGGAAGCGAGACTTTGGGCCGGCCTGGAAGTTGCGAAAAAGCCCGGGGGTGTTCGGCACGGGCTTCGGAGGAGGGTGATGAAATGTGGCAGGTATTGGGTGTTAGGTGTTAGGTGTTGGGTGTTAGGTGTTAGGTGTTGGGGGGGATTGATACGATCAGGGCGGGCGAGGCTCGGTAAGCCGTCAACAGACGTTGCCGCCGCCCGCCCGGACCGCTGTGATGGAGAGAAAGCGTCCTTGCCATGATGTGCGTCCGTGCCGTACCGACCGACAAAGGGCGGTACCCGGAGGTAAGTGATCCTTATTATGCCCACTGAGGTCGATGGGCCCCGACGATGCCGCCCGTGGCGGAACTCGCGCAACACAAACGGTCTATGAGCCCATTCAATCCCTTGTAGTCGACGGCTCCCCCCGGCATCTCGACGGTCTCGGTCAGGGGCTTTTTCAATAGTTCCCGATAGGCATCTTGATGCTTGTCCCGGGCGTCTACCGCTGCGGCGACGTTCTTGACCAGCTCCCGCTCGCGGGCCTGCCAACGTTCTATCTCCCTGACCCGGGCGTCGTGTAATCTGTGTTCGTAGTTGTGGACGACCTCGGCCTCGAGGTCTCTGTGCAATACGATCGCTCCCATGATTGGCCTCCATTGGGGGTGGGGTGGTTATCGGTAGGGGCGAGGCACTGTCCTCGCCCGGGATGGTCAAAGAGGGGGCCGTCGGATGTCCGGCCCCCGTCGCGATGCGTTGTGAACCCATGTTCAGTGCGTCCGTGCTGCATCGCGGTGATTTGGATTCCGACGGGCGATTTGGTACAATGGAGTGTTCGCCCTGGCAGGCGGCCCGTTGGATTGGATTCATCAGGTTGTTGGTTTCACTGAACATGGTGGATGGAATGTACGGCGAGTGTCATGGAATGTCAAGGAATTTGAGGGATGTTTTGCCAAATTGAGGGCTAGAAGGATAAGTTCATTCAAGTAGATATTGTACAAGCCTTTGCATACAAGGGATTTGCAGAGCTGTTAATCCTACGATGAAAAGGTTCAGAAAATGATCAAGCTAGCGCTATCACAAGACGTCGACCAAGCCGCGTTTCAGACTTTCCACAATCTATGCGCGACGTTACCGCTCAACAAGAACGAGGTGATGGCCCTGATGATCACCACATTCAACGCGTTGCCGCCCGGGGTCCAGGACCGCTTGTGCTCTAAACGCACCGGTGTGGCGGAGGCGAGCCTGGAAAAACTTTCACGGCTGGACGACCCCCCCGACCTCGATCATCTGGTGCAAGATGCCGTAACTGGCGCAGAATCCGCCAGGCGGAACCAGGATACCCCCGCTCGAGGACACGACTGCGATAAGCGATCTCACGACAAACGTGCGTGATCTCGTCGGCGCCGGGATGGGCGGCAATCACCGCGTCGATCCGCTCGGCCAGGTCGGCGTGGATGCCGCATAGGACAAGTTTCGGCCGGGGAAATTGGATGATAAGAGGTTGGGCCATCGGTTCCGCTCCACACGCTGCAGGTCATGATGGCGAGGGTAGTTGCTGCCCTCTTGGTGCGTAGTTGGCCGGGCGGGGCTCGATTTCCAGGCCGGGATGACGGCCCCGCTCCGGTTTCTACCATTGCATAAGGCGGTTGCCGATGGGTGGATGTGGATGGAATACTTTACCTATTTTCCCATTTTCTCAATTTTCCCTTTGACGCATACACTACATGAGCGTATATTGTTATATAGCGTATATGGTTAATCGCCCCCTGGTTTTTGCATCAATAAGGGATTGACGGATGAGAGAACGGACTAGACAACCGCGAAAACCTATTCTGCCGGTGCCGCTGGAATTGCACGCCCGGTCGATGGCGATTGCCAAGGCCCGGCGGCTTCGCGACGGGGACCTGGTTCAATGGACGCAGGTGGCCCGCGAGGCGATGGCGTTGGGCTTCGATCAGTTGGAGGTGGCGGGGGAGGTCGGCCCGTTAACGCCTAAACCCTAACACCTAAACCCTGTCCCTTTTGGAGGCGAGAACGATGGGTAAGCTACTCGGTCGGGGCATTATTATCGTGGTGGTGTTGGCGATCATCGTACCCCTTTTGGTTGACGGCGGGTCGAGCAGCCCGGCAAGACGGAACGTTCGGCAGGCCGGACCGACAGCGCTTTCGACCGCCGTCGAGAAGCTCTTGGCAGACGGGTCGATCCACAGCGTCGACGTCAATGGCAACATGGCCCGCATCGATCCGATGATCTGGGGGGCACTGTCGATCGAACAGAAGCGGATTGTCGTGATGATGCTGTCAGGCTATTTCAATGACAAGCGGGGATACAAACGCGTCACCATCCGCAGTAACCGCAACGATACCGAACTGGCGACCTACAGCGTCTTTTCGGGCTGCACCATCCACCATTAAGAGAGGATTAAGCGATGAGAACGACACTAGCCATTCTGATTCTGTTGGCGGCGATCGGGGTCGGCGGCTGCGCCGCCAGTCCGGAGAAGATCGAGGCCGCTTACGTCGGTAACGCGATCTACAGTGGGCTCGATTGCGCGGACCTGGCCGCCGAACAGGCCCGCCTGGCCGATGGCCTGCGATCCGCGGCGAAACGCCAGCGAACCGCCCGCGGGCACGACACCGTTGGTGTGATTCTGTTCTGCGTGCCCATCGGCTCGCTGGGCGGCAACAATCGCACCCAGGAAATCGCCCGACTCAAGGGCGAACTCGCCGCCTTGCAGGCCACCGCCGTCGAGCAGGGATGCACCTTGCCCGAGATCGGCGATCCCGTCGCCAAGAAATGATCTTCGTAGGGGCGGGGCATGCCCCGCCCTGCTCTCGGCCATAGTTGACACAACCGACGTCTCGCAACCCGATTGTTACCTGGTGGCGGCCCCTACCCCATCACCGCACCGATCCGGTCGAGCAGTTGATCGCGGGCGGCGGTTGGATCCAACGGCAAACCCCGGGCGATGTGCGGGCCGAATTGGTCGATGGCCCTTTGGATCAACGATTCGATATCCTCACCCGGACACCACAGGGTCAGCTTCCGCTGGAGTTCCCGCTCCGGCGTCTCCATCGTCAGCCGCCTCCGCTACGCTGCACCAGCGTCTGCACGTCGGCCTGTATGTTCTTGAGCCGTTCGTCGATTCGACCCTGGATATTCTCGAGGCGGTGGATATCGCTGGTGTTACGATCGATACATTCGTCCTGCTCTATGTTCTTGGCGGCGTTGGTCTTGACACCGTTTTCGATCGACGCCTTCATCATCCCGGCGCCGAAGACGACACCCCCGATCGTCAGGACCGGCGCGAGGAACCACCATTTCCGCTGCCCGTTGCCGTTTACCGTTGCCGTCTTTGTCATCCTGCCTTCCTCTTCAATGGGTTGCGGGGGCTCGCGGATTGGGGTTAGTCGGTCCAATCCTGCAGGGCCGCCGTCGCCGCCGCCACGGTCCGCGAAGTCAGGACCCCGTTTTTGAACACCAGGGTAATACGCTCTGTGACACCGTCGTCGAGCACGAGGGTTCCGCTGACCGCCGACGGGCACGAGCGCGAGACCTCGACCCATACACCGCTCTTGCTGGCGAATGTAATGCAATCGCCCGCGATCCCCGAGATCCAATCCGCATCGTCGAACAAAGTTATATTGGCGTTATGTGAGATGTCCACGGTAGCGCTATTCATCACGCAGGTCAGGATTTGGCCTTCGTGTGCGTTATCGAAATCCGTGACAGTGGCTGTCCCCTCCAAAATAATTCGATCTCGTAAGAACACGTCGGGGGTCGCATCGCTGGTGAACGTCGCGATGACCTCTGTATATCCACCGACGTATTTCACACTCATCACACCATCGGTCGTATAGCGTTGATTGGTGATCTTGTTCGTGACCGCTCCCCATGAGGGCTGCCGAAACGTGCCCCGACGATTGCCGCCCGCCGTGACTAGAAGGCCGTGGGTGGTCGCGCACATATAGCCGCCGTTGTAAGACCAGCCGTCACAACTGCTGACGGTTCCGTCGCCAATTTGCAGGGCGGTGATCCAGCCCATGATATTGGCTCTGACCGATATCCCCTGCCCCACAGCGCGAATGCCGATTTTGGCCGTGGCTCCGACTTGGCCCTCGAAATTCGTGCCGCCCACGATGGTGCCATAGGAACCAATCGTCACGCCATTGGCGGCGCCGGAGATTCCACCGCGAGTGATGCTGCTCGTCGATGCGACATCAAGATTGACCGCCCATGTGTCTACGACAAACGCGGAGGCGTAGCAGTCTATGAGGTGGATTTGCCCGGGATGGTCGAGCGTCAAGCTCGTAACAGTGACCGCAATCAGCCCGTCCTCGTCAGACACCTGCCAGCTGCAGTCGTACAATCTAACGTCAAAGACGCCGCCCTCCATGCGGATATTGTTTGTGCCGAAGTTGCGCACGCTGACCCGCTCCATGACAATATCGAACGCGGGGTATCGGCTGGCGTAGGGCAATGTGCCCGCCTGTGAACCGTTGATGACGATGCCATAGAGGCCGTCCGTTGTCCCCCCCGTTCCGCCGCCGGCGATAGAGGCCACCAGATCGGGCAGCAGAACAAAATCGTGGAGCCGGACGCCCTCCAGGTACACCTGGGACGAATCGGCCGTGTGGGCGAGCAACATGGCGGGGACCAGGTTGGAGCCGCCCCAGATGATCCGCACGCCGTGGTGTTCGGCGCCCCCGTAGTTCCACCGAGATCCGCCCTGTGGCACCCCGCCAAAGGATATCCCGTCATAGATCACCAGCGTATCGGAGATCAAGTAATCGCCGTCGGGCAACAACACGGCGCCCGGATGCACCGCATCGCTCGCCGCATCGATCGCCGCTTGTAAGGCGACTGTGTCGTCGGCGACTCCGTCGCCCACGGCGCTGTATGTCTTGGCGTTGAAACATTGATCGCTGGCGGTGTCGCCGGCGACCAGGGCGGCGTTTAGCATTTGCAACCATAGATTCGTTTCGTCCACTGCGCCGGGTGTCGGTAAGGTCACTCCGTGTACGGTCGTCATCGTGTGCTCCTTTTATCCTGCTCTTGTGATCACAAATTCAACCCCGAAGGCCTGGCCGTCCGTGGGCGCCCGCCCGGCTCCGAAATTGATCAGGCCGGAGGCGATCAAAGGGCCGGTGGTTCCGGTCAGGGTGGTGGTCAGTACGCCCATATAGCTCAAGGGCCAATCGCCCCCGGTGGCGGTGAATGTCACGACCGCACCCGTGACCTTCCGATCGTTGGTGCCCGTGCCCGCACTGGTCCACCCGGCGGGCGAGCAAATGATCGCCTGGCCCGCGTAGCCCGGGGCCTCGATGGCGGTTAGCTCTGTCACATCCGCCATCGCGGCGTTCTCGGCGATCGTGGTGTCCTTGACCAAACGAACATAGAGATTCACGGGCAGGCTCTGGGTCTGGTCGTAGATGATCTCCTGTTCCCATTGCAGGCCTTCGGTGTGCATTTCCATCGTCGTGTCCTTTCTAGGCCGGGACCGTGCTCGTTACGGCGACGGTCGCCGTGGCCGAGACATCAATGGTGTCGATCGCAAATTCGCCGTCGAAACCCGTCTCGGGTGGCGCTGCCGAGGCCGGCGGGGCGCCCATGACAGTGTAGCCGGTGGCGAAGACGTCTTCGGATACCTTGATCGTCACAGCCGGGGCAGCCAGGGAGCCGAGATTCACTTCGCCTACCCGCACCACCATCTGCGTGATCGTTAAGTTTGGGTGGGCAAAGGACAGGCGGAACGCGTCGCCGGCCCGCAAGTGGCTCATTGTCCGCTTACAGGTCAGCGTCATCGGGACCCCCATCGCCCCGCTTTGCCGGCCCAGCCGGCCGGCGACGGCGTTGGCGACGTCGGCGTCACAGATCAACGGCATGTTCCACACCTGTTCGTTGACGCGACCGCCCTGCATCGTGATCAGGGTGCTGTCGTTGTACTGGCCCGGGTCCGGGGCGGCGGCCGGATGCAGGCGATTCGACCAGTTTACCAGCGTCCGGCTGGGAATGGCGTAGGGGCTGGGCCGCTGGAAATTCGAGATAGCCGTGACATCGTTCGCGTCGAAGATGGGTAACTCGTCGATCTCGTAGTCGTCCCGAATCAGTTTGAGTTGCAGCTTGCCGGTCGCGTGGTCGCGCCGAATCACTCCGCTAATGACAATGAGAATCTGATCGATCACATCCTGAACGGCTTCGCCTTCCGGCGTGACGATCGCAGAGAGACCGAGACCTTCGTCGTAGAGCGTGTCGGCGGCGGCTGTCCATGTGTCTTCGTCAAAGTCCTCGGCCGTCATCCCTTCGCCGCCGTCCCACTTGTCGATCGTCAGCAGCTTATAGATCATGTGGGCCGGGTTCGCATCGAGCGTGCCGATCGTGGCCTTGGCCACGTACCAAATATCCGTACCGTCCGGCATCTTCTTAGTGGCTTTGGCCAACATCGCTATCTGCGGAATCTGGGCATTGTTGGTCCAGGCCACCATGCCCAAGGCCCCGACGAAACCGCGATGGGCCGGAACGTCGGCGCCGTACTCGGCGACCAACTCGGCGTTTTGCGTCTGGGCATCGTCACCGTACTCAATCGTCATGTTTGTATCGATACCGCCGCCGGCCAGGGGCCCGCCGAAGACGTTGCCGGCGGCAATGTTCATCGTGGTCAGCCCTTCGGCGGCGAAGTCGGTCTCGTCTTTGACCGTCGGCCACACGCAGACCCCGTTACAGTAGGCCTGGAGAACGCCGTCGATGCCCCGCTGCCACAAGCCCAGGTGACATTGGATCCGGATGTAGGAACCGACTGTCGTCGACTTGTGGCGAATTGGATAGTAGGCCTTGCCCCACCAGCTCAGGACGTTCGGGGCAGGATCCACGGGCGGGGTCCCCAAAATGATCGGGTAGGGGCGGGCTGAACACGTGGGCGCGAGCAATTCCCCCACGCCCGGCGCCGAACCCCCCGGTTTCTTGGCCAGAATCCGGCCCGCTGCGTAGGCGAACGCGGCGGCATATGCGACGGGAACCACAAACGCCAACACATGGACCGCCCAGGCTGGTAGCGTTATGACGAACACTGGAAAGAAGGCCAACATCAGTACGTGCTCTCCGTGAAGGGGTTGGTATCGATCATCTGCGCCTGTCCGCGAAAGGCGAGCTTGTTGCCGAACCGGGTATCGCAGTCGCTGGCCCAGATGTGATCGCAGCCGGGCCAGGCCTTGAATGTTTGGCCGACGGCCAGCGACGCAATCGACCGCGTCAGGGTGACGACAGATCCGCTCTGGTCAACGATCAGCCGCTGGGTGCCGTCGGCGGCTTGAAATTCGCCGCCGAGGTAATAGTCGGCCGCCGCCGCCCCGAACAGGACCGCCGTCACCGTATCACTACTTACGGCGGTGATCGTGCCGGTGGCTTGGTAGTCGTCGCGATCGACCCCGCACGGCGTCGAGTACAACGGCACCTGGCACTGCCTGCCGAAACGCGGACACATGCCGCCTAGCCCCAGGTGCGAGGCGGTGGGGGCACATTTGATCGTGGCGGCGTTGTTGCTGCCCCATTCCGGGGTCAAGACGACGCCCCGCCAGTAGACGTGCCAGGTGTGACCGCCGCCGATGCCGGCACCCGGAACGCCCAAGCCCGGCGTCTGGTAATCCTCCGACGCATCGCAATGGCCCCGCCAGGCCGTCACGGTGACAATGCCGGGCGGAACCGATCCGACGTATTCGGCCAGGAACGGGCAGGAATAGGGCACGGTCAAATCCCACGTCGTGCGCAGGGCGTTGCCGTCGAGGGCCAGGGGCCCGTCCTTTAAGCCGGGCTGGGACTCGTACCAACGATCCAGATACAGCTTGTACGGCGCCGTGGTGTAGGGCCAGTGCTCGCGGGAATTGGCGCAATAGAAATCGATGCACAGGGCCGGCATTCCATTTTCGGCCGTCGCTTCGGAAAAGGCGTAACTCGAATCGCTCATGCCGTCGCCATCCCCAATCCCGGCACGCCCGTGCCGCCGACCAACGGGCGCCTCCACGTGCGCACCAGCGTCGTTTGACAGGTTAGTTTATCGGGCCCCCGCCAGTTCAACGTCACCGTGTCACTGGCCAGGCGGCAGCGATCGACCCAGGACAACGTCCGCCCGGCGGCCAGGGCCACGCCGATCGTGTCGGCGATTGTGATCTTCTCCGTCGCGCTATCGACGACCGCAACCGATTCGATGCGGCGGACGATCGGAACGCTGCCTGGCACGCAGTAGCCCACGTACTGACGCAGATAACTGCCGTTGTAGGCGGCGGTCAGGCCGGTGTTGGGCACAATGATCTCCACCGCCACCGCGCTGGCTGGGGCGGCGAGGGTTAGATTCGGGCGGAAGGTCGGCACCAGAAAGGATTTCTGCCGGCCCAGCGTCGCGTGCAGCCGCTGCCGCAACGCGTAGCACGCCGCCCGGGTTGTGCAGACCCAGGCATGGGCCTGCGTCGCTTGCGGGTAGTCGGTGATATCGATAATGCTCATGCGGCCGGTGCCGCTGCGGATCACGTGGACGTCGGGACTGTAACCGTATTGGCCACCGCCGCCGAATACCTTGCTCGGTTCGGTCCAGACGTCGGCCAGATCGTATTCCATATCGGCCGTGTGGCCCGGGCAGAACCAGTTGTCGATCGCTTCGAATTGCAATTCCAGCATGCCGGCCCGCAAACCCAGGCCGCCGAGTCGCCCGTCGCTGATCAGATAGCCGCTGCGGCAAGGGACGATCCACTTGGCGCCGTGGTACGCGTTGGCTGTGGCGCTGACCGTCAACGATCCGGCCGCCACTTCCGAGACCGTGACTATCTCGGATTTGTCCCGCTGCCATAGGACCGCCCGCCCGGTGAGGTTGCGATTGGTGGCGACGAATTCGGCGAGTGTGGTATCGACGACGATCGATGTGGCCCCGGCGGCGATCGCCGCTGTGTGCCCGACCCGCTGGCCCCACAACGGAATCGGCCAGACGTCTTTTAGTTGCGTATACAGCACACCCTCGGCCCGGGCGATCTCGTCGTCGGTCCGCAAGGGGAACGTATAGGTCAGCCGCTGACGGGGCAGGTGCCCGTTGCTGATCCGCTGCGGGTTGCCGTTGCCCCCGTGCAGAATTCCCGTGCCCCAAGTCAGCGACTCGGCGTGCGGAAAGATCGGGGCGGTCGGCAGAAGCAACATCAGTTATTCACCTCCACCGCGTGATTGATCGCTCTCTCTCCGGCTTGACTGGCCGCCCATTGGTTCATCATCTCGTCGGGATCGCGAGCGTCGATCAATGTGATCTGGCGATTCCGCTCGACGGCGTCGATCAGTCGATCCAACCGGCCGGACACGGCGGCCAGCCCTTGATCGCCCGCCGCTACCTGGGCCGCCGTCTGCACGCGTTCGCCCCGCGTCAGTAACGCGGGCACTTCCCCGCCGTCGTGGAATCGCGGGGCCCCGACGAACACGCTGGCCGGCACACGCCGTTGCGGACCGCCCTGGCCCACCGTGCCACCGTCGTGGAAGATGCTGGCGAATAGCGAACCGCTGGCGCTACTGACCGCTTTATTGATCAGCCCCTGCGTAAAGGCCTTGGCCGTCGAACGCAGGACGTCTTTCATAATGTCGTTGAACTTGCCCGCCCCCCAGGCCGCCTCGTTTATGGCCGTGCCGATACCGGACTGAATACTCTCGCCCGCCTGGGCCCCGAGTCCGCCCATGGTCACTATCTCGCGGTTGATCTCCTGTATCTTGGCCTTCATGCCGTCGAAGAACGAACCCGTCGCAATCGCTTCCTCCTCGGCCAGCTTGATCGTCTGCTCGTGTAGCCATTTCTGGACGGTGGCCTTGTCGTCTATGATGTCGAGGAACTTTCGGTGCTGGACGTTCAGTAGTTGCCACCGCAATTGGTAGGAGTCCTTGCTCTTGGCGTCGATATCGCTATACATCCGCCGCATCGCCGCTTCGATCTGAGAGGCGCTGGCCTTCGTCTCCGCCACCATGTCACTACCGCCAGCAGCCGATTCACCCGGGGCCATGCCGCCGACGCCGAATTCGGGTAAGGCATACCCGCCCGTCATCGGGGGCCGCTGCAGCCGTAGCTTGATAATCTCCTGTTCCTGCTTGACGACACCGCTTTGGTCTCTCTCTAACTGTCTACGTTTTCCCTCCAGCAGCGCCGGATACTGCAATTCCGGCTTTTTCTGCCAGAACTTATTCAAGCCAACTTTGATCTCCCATGGCTTCATCTTCGCCATTTCAAGGTCTTGCTGTGCCCTGATGTCGTCGGGAACTTCCAGGAGATACCGTTCCAACGCCGCCCGGTTGATTTCCACCTCGGCCATCGGCTCGATAACGGCGTCACGCATGGGGATGCGAATGCTGTGCCATGCTTTGCTCACGGCCCCCATCGTCGCGACGGTGTACTTAGCCCAAGCCTCCATGTCCCGCTGGTTGGTTGTGAGGTAGTCGCGAATGGTTTCGAACGTCGTCTTGTAGGCCGGCAACAGGACCTCGCCCATCCCTTCTTTGACGTCGCTCCACGCGAGCGCCGTCTGCTCGCGGATGCCTTCGGTCGTCTGGGCGGCCGCTTCGGCCAGGCCGCCGAAATTCTGACTGAGCACATCGACCAGCATCGCCGTGCGTTCGGTCTCGTTACCGGTTTGGAGTATTTTGCGCTGGGCGTCGGTCATCGTGATGCCGTACCGGCTGAGCATTCCCGTCTGGCCCAGCATCGCCTTGCCCATGACGTTGGCCACGTCGATCATTTCCTTCTGCTCGACGTGGACCCCCTTGGTGGCCACGGCCATATCGTACAAACTGGGCAAAAGCTTCTTGAGCGATTCGGTCTGCAGTTGGAACGTCGCCAATTGACTGGCACCCACCTGCCCGATGTCGTCGCCGACGGTGGTGTATTGCTGCATCGCCTCGGTGAGGTTCACGACCTCGGCGGCCTGCTCGGCCGTGGTCCCGGTGACGTTCCGCATCAGGGAATACAATCGATTCTGCGCCCGCTCGCCTTCGAACGCCGCCGACGTGAACGAACCGACCGCCCGCGTCAGACCCCGGGCCCCGTAGTAGACCGCCGTCAGCTTGATCAGCGTTTTCTGCAGGCTTAGGGACTGCTGCTGCACGGCGCGCAGCGACTGCCGCGACCGGTTCATGTTGCGGTCGAAGGCGGATGTGTCCGCCGTCAATCGTGCAATCGCATTCCAAATGATGGCCATAGTTGTTGTCAGGTGTTAGGGTTTAGGGTTTAGGGTTTAGGGTTTCGCACTTCCAAAATAGCCGCCCAGGGTCGCCGCGATCGCCGCTTCGTGACCGGCGTCAGGCGGGGCTGGCCCCGGCTCTGTCTCCGGCGGCCGGCTCACGGGAACGTCCCAGGCGATCGGGGCGATCCGGCTATAGATTTCCACTTCTCTGACATCCTGTTGATCCATCTCCAGGACCCGCCACATGATCCTTGCCGAGGGATAGCCGCAATGATGCGCTAGCCGTTCCCAGAAGCACCTACGGGGGTCCCGTCTAAGTTTTTTTCAAACGCCTCGTCCGACTCAGCCGTGTCGTGGTGCAATTCCTGGGCGGCCTTGAATATCCGATCGATCGGGGCCGGGTCCTTCGCCCCTAACGCTCGCACGTCGTCGACGGTGAACATCGTCTGAAATGCCTTGGGATCCAGTAGACAGGCGGCACACCAACGCAGCTTCAGTTCGATGAACTGTGCGATGGTCAGCGTTGCGCCCTCTGCTGGTTCGTCGTTCGCTTGGGCCTCGGGCTCCGCTTTCACCTCCGCCGGCGCTGAATCACAGCAGAAGTCGTTCGGCACTTCGTCCGACTCGACCTCCGCCTCTGCGGGCTCGCTGGCAACGGTCGCTGGCTGTAACGCGTTCATCCAATCGGTGATCTCTGCGTAGACCAATACGCCCATCGTACCGACCAGCACCTTTGAATCCTCGCCCCATTCAGGTGTGGGAACCTCGATCGTCTTCTTGTCCCGGGCGCCGAGGATCTCGGCGCGGCTTAGCAATGGCATTTGTTACCTCCTCTTAGTCGCTGGTGTAGGTGATCGCACCAGAGAATTTCAGGGTGCAGTTGAACTCGAACAGACCGGCCGCCTCGCCCGCGGGCGTGCCTAGCTGTGTCACGCGGGCGGTGCCTGTGTATTGGGCGCCGCCGGTGTAAAGCGTGATCGTCGCTGCCGCCGAAGTATCGGCGTCGTAATCTGTTTTGAGCTTTTCGTAGTTGCCGATATTCGAAGGCTCGAACATCATCACCAAGGACAGCTCACCCGGGTTCTTCCCGGCAGTCAAAAACTCCATGTCCTCGGTGGTCGAATCGCAGGTGAGGAACTCGTGGATGGTCCGCGATTCGCCGACCTCGCCGATCGACTTGATGCGGCCGATCAGGTTGCCGTTGAATGTGACTGTCGAACCCCAAATCTTTACGGGTGTTTCAGGCATCGTAAACTCCTTTAGGTCGTATAGCTGATTGTCAGGTCCATTTGTTTGCCGTAGCGCTGCTCGGCGATGTTGTCGGTGAGGAACGAGGCATCACGAATGCCGGCGGCGATCTCCACCGCCTTGATCGTCACGTCACCCACCACGCCGGTGTAAGGTTGGTTGGCCGGGAAGAACGCCGCTCGAAGCGCCCGGATCAGGGTCAAGGCGGCCGCCGGGGCCGCTTCGTTGCCGGCGATCGTCCACGCGGTGAACTGATAGATGTCTTCATCCAGGCCCGTCAGGCCGTCACACACTTGATCCTGCCGACCGTCGATCTGCTGATACACGATCGCCGATCCGCTCTGGCCCTGCGGAATGCCGGTCGGGTAGACGCGCGAACCCACCAACGCACTGACTGTCGCGTCGGTGGTGAGAATCGTTCGGATGGCCGTTTCAATCGACATCGTGATCCTTAAAGCGTTCTGGTTTCCAGGGCCGCCCGCATTAGGCCGCGACCCATCTGTTGCATGAAGTCACGCCGAACCTGGTTCTCACGGCCCTTGGCCGCCGGCCGCATGAACGGCCGCGCTGACGATTCTTTATCCGGCCCGTGACCGAATTCGATCGCCGCCGGGACGTAGGACACCTGCCCGCCCTTGGCGGTGTGGCGGAAGCCGGGAACCCCGGGGCGCATCTGCACGTGCAGGCTGTAAGACCCTGGCCTTTGGCGACGCGGGGCCTTGATGACAATATTGCGGGCCAGCAGCGATGCCATCTTGCCGCCCCACCGTTCGGTAACGGGTAGGGCCTTGGCGTTGGCCTTGGCCTGCTGCAACATCGGCTTCAGCGCCACACGAACCGCACCGCGAACGACTTTCTTCTGCGCCTTGATCGGAAGCGTGCGAAGTTGCTTGTCGATCTGTTCGAGGCCGGTGAATGTGAAGCCCGCCTTCATTACAGCACCTCCGTACAGCGAATGATCAGCCAGCGATCCTGCTCGCCGTAGTTCATCACGTTATCGATATCGAAGACGCGCGTGCCGAACACAATGCGATGGGTCCGCTGAACGTCGCTGCGAAAGTGCATCGTGATATCGTGCGTCGCCGTCGCCTTGACCTGCTGGCCCGCCAGCCGCTCGGTGCCGCTGAGCGGCCAGATTTTCGCCTCCACCGTCGCGTAAGTCGTCCAGACCAGCGACGGATGACCGTCGTCGCCCTGCACTTCGGCCGGGGCCTGCAGGACGACGCTATGTCGCAGATGGGCGGCGGTGATCTTCATCAGTCGACCCCAATGGCGATGATGTCGTACGTCAGATCGCTGGTGCCGGTGCCATCGTGCAAGAGCTTTAGGTTCTTGTTCGTGGTGATGTCCAGACCGGTGGCACCCGGGGCCGTCCAGAGGAACTTGCCGCCCGGCGGCAGGAGTAGTTTGTCGCTGGTGTCCACCACAATGCCGAGGTCAAACGAGGCACCGCCAAACAGAACCAGGCCCGCGTCGCTGCTCTGATTGTAGATCGCCAGTACCTTCAGCGTCTCCATCGTCAGGGCGGCGCCGAAGGCGTCGAGCAAGGCCCCGCTGGCATACAGGTCGAGGGTCTCGGTGGCGTCGTCGGCCAGGGTCCGCTCATCGTGGAAAATGCAATCCGCCTGGTTGGCCCCGGTGCCGGTGGCCAGGGCGATATTCCAGTTCTGCGCCAGTGTGTCCTTCAGCGTGGACAGATCCATGTCTTTGGTGTAGGTGGTGGCGAAATTCAGTGTGATAGCCGTCGTTAGTGACATCGTCGTATCTCCTTATCAGACATTGATTTTGCGATCGTAGCCCAGCATCTGGACCACTTCGGGGGGTAAACCCGGAACCGATCCGGTCATCGCGACCGGTTCGTTGAACCATTTATAGACCAGCATGCGGACGGCGTGGCGAACCAGGGCCGGCACGTCGGTGGCCGCCGCGCCGTGGCCGGCGGTGTAGGTGATCGTTACTGCCGCCTGCTGGGTCCGAAGCGTGGGAAAGCTGCAATTGTAGGCCTCCTCAATGCGGCCGAGAAACCCGGTGATATCGACGTTGTATTCGGCCGCCGCCCACGTCTGATTGACGCCGTCGGCATCAACGTAAACGATCGACGTCACCGAGACCAACGGACCCCAGGGCAGCAGGATCGTGCCCCCGGCCGGCCAATCGTCCAGCGTTTCGGTACAGGTGGCGTTTAGCGTCTTGCGCGTCTGGTGCGTTTCGACCAGTTCGGTGGCCGCGTCGATCAGCCATTCGATATAGGTGTCCTTGTCCGCCGCCGAATAACGCAGGTCCGACTTGGCTTCGGCCACGGTGACAATCCGGGTGGCGTCAACGTAGGTGAACGGCGTGTGGGTGGTCTCGCCGCCATAGACCCACTCGACGTAATAGGTGTAAGTCAGATCGGCCGCAGGCGGATCGAATTCGTGGCTATATGTCCCGGCCGCCGTTCGGGTCATCGCCGTGCCGTCGGCGACGACCACGGCGTCGGTGTCGTCCCGCTTGACACCGTACGTGGTGGTCGGATCACTGAGCACCGCTGATGTCACATCGGTGCGAACCCCGGCGACTTCGTGCCAGAATTGAAGCGTGATCGACATCCTATTCTCCTACCTTTCGCGTCACTTGCGTGCCCACCGAAACGTTGACCGCCGCCGCCCCGGTGACGTTGGTCAGGCTATTGGTGTCCGTTACATGCCCGGTGCCCTTGACGTCTTCGAGATCCTCCAGGATCAGCACTTGATTTGCCGCTGTCGCGTCGCCCCCACCGCCGCCCGCCGGGGCCTCCTCCAACGCGTTCTCTGTCAGCCGCCGAACTCCGACGTCGTCTTCAGTCATCTCCCACAGGTGGTCCAGTTTCGAACCATCCACCTCCATCGCCGTCTTGATCGCGGCGGTCGTCGGGACCGCGGCCGTGACCGACGTCACCATGGCGGCCGTCAGATCGCCGGCCGTCGGGGCGTTGGTCAGGTTCGTCACCGTGGTCACCGCCGCCTGCGTGTCAGCCGGCTTGGTCCGCGTACTGATCGCGGCGTCCAAGTTGTCCAGTCGTGCATCGCCCAAGGCCGTCAAACCCGCACCGGCGGCCCCGATCGTCGTGGCGACGGCCCCTATTTCATCGCTCAGGGTCTCGAGCGTGTCGCCGTCTGCCCCGACGCGGGCGATTTGCGTGGCGCCGGCGTCGGACGCCGTGACTGGCCAGGCCGTGCTTTCGTCGTAGCTGACCGCCTTGATGGCATCGGCCTCCAGGTTCATCGCGTCGCCCGCTTGGGCCGCTGTCTTGGCCGCATCGTAGGCGGCCGTCAGGGTCATCGCGTCGCCCGTCTGAGCCGCTGTCTTGGCCGCATCGTAGGCGGCCGTCAGGGTCATCGCGTCGCCCGCTTGGGCCGCTGTCTTGGCCGCGTCGTAGGCAGCCGCCAGGGCGTAGCCCGTCTTGCTGGCGGACGCCACCACCACGCCGTCGGTGCCGGTGTCCAGCAGGATCGCCGCCGT
>Ga0307928_10000382_pt1 | contig 33565 bp, 57 predicted proteins | sample AceLakmetagen232_FD_201815 | JGI IMG/M metagenome (GOLD analysis project Ga0307928, IMG submission 201815) | Saline water microbial communities from Ace Lake, Antarctica - #232 | ecosystem: Environmental > Aquatic > Non-marine Saline and Alkaline > Saline | place: Antarctica: Ace Lake... | reverse complement strand
TTTAATACCTGGCATCTTTCCCCTCCCTCATTGGTTCAACATAAGATATACCATCATAATCAAACGGAATTTCAATATTAAATTTATCAAGAAAAATTAAAGTGTGTTCTCCAAGCTCCTTTATAACACCCGTGTAGAACTTTCCATTCTTAAGATTAAGTTTCACCTTCACCTTTTTTTTATGAAATCCTATTAAATATTTTTTTTCCACTCTATCCTCTCCGTCTTTCCTAAGAAAGCAAATAAAGAAATGAGAATACTTATTTAAAGGTTACTACTTATTTGTTATCACTTTTAAATTCTTTCATCATCTCTCTTGCCCCCATCACCTGCTCAGCAATTTCAACTTCATTCAATGGACCGATTAACTCAAAGTTAAACGCCTTTTTTTCACCAAGTAGATTTTGAGATGCTTTGATAATTTTTGCTTTAAAGTGGCCACCAACCACAATTAAATGATGATATTGACAGAAAAGCAAATCAACATGAGCCTCTTGTTCATTAATTATTTCAAAAGATTGTTTATATTTTCCTTCTAATTTACATCCATGTTCTGTTGGATATGAACATTTGCATTTTTGTTTAGCTTCCATCAACCCTCTCCGCAAAAGCAAATCTTGGCATAACTTTTGTAATTTTAATATTAATCATTGTGCTTAATTGAACTCCTCTTTTTTCTATATCTTTTAAAAAAATAACATAACCCTTATGAATCATTACAGGATCTCCATCTTTTCCAATCCTGGTAACTCCAAGCTTAAGAACATCTCCAACATTTACAGGGGGTTTTATTTCTTCTTGCATTTTTTCTTCTCCAACATTATTTTGATAGTTCGATTCCACATCTTATCTTCACGTTTTTTATAATTTAAATATTTTTGCTTATCTTTTGCATTAGCAAAAAAGAGCCAACCACAATTTAAACACTCAAGCCACTCTACTTTTAAAACACATCTCATTCCTTTTCCCTTTTTCATGCTCTTAGAAACAACAATATCATTTGGAATCACTCTGTGATAACCTTTTCCACAGAATAATTTTCTACAAATTTTCTTTTTGAAATCCATACTCCAATTCCAATACCTAACTTTGATCATAAAGAGCTCCCACTTAAAATTTCCCCAAGGCCCTAAATCTTTTCCTTTGATATGGCTTCCTGTTGTAGTTGTTCTTGTTTCACTCATTTTTATCTCCAAAAGGATCTAACCACAATTCAATTCCACAAAATCTACACTTATGTTTAGTTCCTCTTTTTTTAGGGCTTAAATTAAATCTGCATTCAGATTGCTTTGGATCTTCCCTACACTTAGGACATTCCCACCTATCTTTTGAAACTCCTGCAACCCCTGTTCCTGTAATAAATTTTGCGTATTTCATTTTTCTAAATTTAATCCCTTCTTTTTTAATAATCTATTAGCCAAAGCAATCATAACCTTTTTATTTTCTTCCGGGAGATCCTTAAATTGCACCTGGCACTTCTTTTGAGTTCCCCACTTCATTTGTTTTGCAATCTCTTCATACTGCTCGTGCATCCAGATTGCTAATTTCTCTGCATTTTCCATTTTGATTATTAAATGTTTATTGCAATTTTTGCGTTAGCATATTTCTTAACTTCTGCAGCAGCATCAATCTTTTTCTTAAATGCTTCAACATCTGCAAAATTCCCATAGACTTTAATAGCTCCACCTTTTGATGGTGTTCCTATTTCAATGCTATCTGGGTTTTCAGTTACATGCTTTTGAATACTTTCTTCCATTGTTTTTTTCTCCTAATTTAATTATTCTGCTGAATCAGCAACAACCTCTGATTCTGGCATAAGTTCTTTTTGGATTATTCCAAAAATATCAAATTCAACTTTCGCAACTTTTCCAAGCTTATTATAAGCGTAGATTGCAGATTGAATATTTTTCAATTTTGTTTGAACTTTCTCAATCTTCTCATCTCTACCGTCTCTTAATTCAGCAGCTTTTTCAAGTCTTTCAGATCTCTCACTTTTTACTTGTTCTCTTAAAGTTTTTCTCTCAGCATTGATTTGATTTAATCTTTCTTGTGCACTGACAATTTGTTCATCCATTGTTTTTTTTACCTCCCTCTAATTTTTCAACTCTTTGATCTAACTCACGATTTTCGAGCATAACTTTATCTACATTATCCTCAACGTCTTCAAATCTTTTTTTTGTTTCTTCTTCCATTTTCTTTTTTCTTAATTTTTTTAGTAAAAGGATTTCCCACAAGGAATTTATCTTTCCAAGTACACTTTTTATAATTCTTTCTACAAGTCTTACAATTATGGTCCACAATCACACATTCTGGTTTTCCGGGATCTATGCCTCCAAGACTATCTCCAAGTTGAGCTCCACATCTTGCACAATTTCTATAACCAAAACAGACTGTTGAAATTCTTGAACATCCAATTAAACTACACACTATTCTTTTCTTATGATCCTCATCCTTTATTGGAATTTTATTTATAATTTCTAAAAGTTCTTTTTTTGTTTTTATTTCTTTTCCCATTATGTATAACTTCCTATTTTATTTAGGATTTGTTTGAGTAATTCTTCAATCTTTTTTATTTCTTCCAGGAAGAGTGCAAATTGTTCATTATCCATTTTGGCCTATACTCCCACAAACATCTTTTAATGAATAAACTTTAATTGTCTCATTAACTGCAAGAAAAAGACTTGCTGATTTCCCTTGCATTTTAGCAACATTAAGTTGGCCAGCATCAAATCCTCTGTTATAGATTACCTGATTATATTTTGGGATTACAAAAATTCCAATCAATAAAAGTATCAGAATAACTATTACAATTGTTTTAATCAAATCTTTACTAAATTTCATTTTTGAATATTTTTAAACTCTTCTTCAACTTCTTTTCTAAGCAAAGCAAATCTTTCACGGATTCCTTTAATCAATCCTTCTTCAGAATCATGTGAGATTGGCTCATCTAACATTTCTAAAGTAACCTTATCAAAGTTTCTGCTTAGTGCTAGTCCGATGTTTATTTTTGTTGTTGGCATCTTTCTTCCCCTCCTTTTTAGATTTATCAATTAATTTTTTGAAGAATTTAGTGAAACAAGTTGCTGAGCATAGATGAACATCTTTAAGCTCAACCTTTTTTCCAAGAATTTTTATTCCAACATTATAGATATAGATCCAACCATCACAATAAGGAAAAGGATGTTCACCCTTAAAAGAATCGCTATCTGGTTGAGGTTTATCTCCACTCTCTTTTTCACATTCATTGCAAACAAAATTAACTAACTTAATATTTTTTTTCATTCTTTAATCCCCAAATATAATTCCATTAAATAAAGGGCTAAAGTTATTGCAAAGAAAACTTGTGATGTTATTCCAGATGTAACTCCAGAAAGAATTAATACAAAAATAAATATTGCTGATTTTATTAATCGATAAATTGTTGTTGCTTTCATAAAAAGAATAAGAAAAGTCCTTTAAAAGAGCTTTCCTTAATATTATCTCACAAAAATGAGATAACAAAAGTGTCGTAGAAAAAGAGAAATAGTAAAAAAAAAAATAAATTAAAGTTTGTTTCCTGCTCGTTTGAGGAGTTTGTTAAGTTCTTCTTCAACCTTTGGTAATTCAGTTTGCTCAAAATTGTTTGCTTTCAATCTGTGGTATCTAATCTTATCCTTAAGTGATAATCGCTTCTGTAATAACTTTCTAATCTCTTTCTTCCACGCACCATATAGATAATCTTTAAATACCATTTTAATTAATAATAATCTCCGTCATCATCTCCGTCATCATCTTCATCATCTTCATACTCATCATCATCTTCACAATCAGAATCATCTTTCTTCTTATAATAAAATGTTGGGAGTTTCAAAAATGAATAAGTTGTTTTTAGTTTCTTGAGTTCATCTTCAAATTCAGATAATTTCTTATCATATTCTTCTTCAGATATAACAATTCTAATTGTAGTTGTGTCTTGCCTATATCCATAATTATATGATTCTTTGACTTGCCTTTTCAAGTCATCAATTTTTTCCATAATTAAAAGATAACGATTGAAATCATTTTCTTCTTGTTGCGAAACAACCTTTTGTTTATTAAGAAGTTCTAAAACACTTGCCTTAAATTGAGATAAATCAAAATCTTTACTTGCTTCTTCGCCAACTTGGAAATCAATTTCTTCAAAATCAATTTTGTTTTCTCTAAATTTTGTTAATCCCCAAGAACTAATTTTGTTATCTGCTTTTCTATTGTAAGTGAGATATGGCTTGAAGATTGGAATCACAACATAATTCTGAAGTTTATCTAAAAACTTTTTTATGTTAATTTTATCTCTATTCCAATAATTTACATCACTCATAAAAGGAAGGTTTGAACTAATTTCAATTCTTTCTTTTCTTTCTAAGAGATTCCCACTTACAATTTTCTCAACCTTCACAAAAAAAGAAGTTGGAGATTGGAGAGTGATTAGATTCATACCTCTATTGTTTTTTTCTAATTTTTCCTCTCGTAATCTCAACTTTTGATATTGCTCATACGCTTGAGTGCTTGTTTGGATTTCCATTTTAATCTTTCTCCTTCCTGTCTGTTTTAGGCAAAGGACTAACAACAACTATTGTGTCTTTTACTTGCACAAATAATTCTTTATTGTTATCTTCGGAGATAATCATTTCTCCCTCACTACCAACCAAATCAAGTGCTTCTTTCAGTTGCTTAACATTGTATCGGACATATTCTTTTCCATTAAACCTCGCTTGAGTAATCAAAAGTTTTGTAAGAGTGCTATCTCCAATAGAAACGCTATCCTCATTACACTTCACTTTGAATTTTTCTGCTAAAGAATTATCATCAAGCATATTGTCTGCTGAAAATTTCCTAACCCATTTCAATAATGTTAAGTTATTAAGAAGATTCTTAATAAAATCATTACTCGGTTTTTTTGTTTGTTCCATTATTTTTACCCCCTTTCAACTTTGTGTTAGTGTTAGTGTCAACATCTAAAATCGTTGACACTTTGACACTCATTTCTTTTTTAGTTCTGAAGAAAGTTCTTCGGCTTCTGCCTGTTTTCTCCATAAACAAAAGAATTTGAGTTTTCACAACATCAGATTTCTTGATGACTTGAAGATATACTCTTTTCATCTCATCAACTTCTGTTGTTGCTTGGAATAATATCTTTGCTTTTTTCTTATCATATTGAACAAACGCAATTAGTTTTCTTAAAGTTCTGAAATTAAAATCTCTTGTTGCTTCTGTAACTTCAGAACATAATATTTCTAAAATATTTTTTCTATCCTCATTGGAGATAGTTTTATCATCAATAAGAAAATCCTTACAAATTTTCATCTTCTGATTGAAAGAGAAAATCATTTTGTAAAAAATAGTTCTTGAAATCATAGCTCTTGTTGAAACATCATTTTCTTTTGGGATATGATTACATAAAATAATTATGTTTGCTTTCATAACAAATTTCTCAGGCATTTTTGCTTTGTCGCTTGTTGAAGAATATTGACAGATTCTCTTTCCGTCTGAATCCCACAACGCACCTTTTAGAATCGCAAGAGATAATCTGTTGTTGAAAATTCCCTCAACATCATCAAGAATAATTACTCTCTTGTTTCTGTTATTATAAAGAAAACTATAAAGTGAAAGAGGAGTTGTATAACCATTTGAATATTCCCAATCATTTGGTTGTAGGAGTTGTTTTACTGATGAAAGAGTGAGAATTGTTTTTCCGATTCCCCCTTCTCCTGTAAAAATTAATCCTTCATAGTGTTTTGTTTTTAGTAAGCATTTCAAAAGTTCGTGAGGAGTTTTAAATTCCTCAATAATTGTGTGTTCTTGTTTCTCACTTTTCCAATCCTCAAATTCTTTTTCATCTGCTTTTTGCTCTTTAGTTTTTAAATCTGCAATCTCTCCTGTGATTTTTAAACCACTCTCTTTAGCAGTATCTTCCAATAATTGTTTTAGTTTTTCTTTTTCCATTTAAAATTCACTTCCTTTTTCGGCTTTAACATATCTTATCCATAAGCCAATCACTCCAATAATATAAATCACAATAGGCACAGGATTAATTTCTTTGAAGATTAAACTTGCAACTCCAAAACAAATAACCCCACCACCAAGCAACCAATACACAAAAATATCAAATGCTTTTTGTCCATCTGTTTGCTTTAAACTTCTGCTATCTCTACCCATAAAGTTTGCACCACCCATTATTCTAAATCACCTCTTTTTCTCATTTCAAATAGAATATCAAATGCTTTATCTTTTTCATTACACTCAATCGCATTAATGAGTTTGCTAAACTCTCTTTTCTTAAACCAAATACTTTTCAATATCATATTTCTGTGAGGATTCATTTTTTCTTACTCCAATCTCTTTGATATTTATTTCTTTTCTTACGATTTTTTTTCTGCCAAAGTGAAAACATCTTCCTAACCCTCGCTAAATTTCTATTTTTCCAACTCAATGCACAATCCTTTGCTTCATCATAAATTGTTCTTGGCTTTCTTTCTTCATCATCTTTTGGAAATGCAGGGCTTAAATCTAATCTTTGCAATGCTCGGCTTATTCCACTTTGACTTGCGTTCAATAATTTTGCTATCTCTCGGCTTGTTAATCCAAAACTATTATATTTCTTTAATTGCTCATCATTAATTCTTTTCCAAATTCTTTTCATTGTGGAATCATCTCCTTTTCTTTTTCAATCATTGAATTTAATGCTTTGAAAATATATTCAATCCACTCCTTCGCAGTTTTATCTTTTTGGTGTGCTTGAATTGAGTGTGCTAACTCCTTTAACAAAACGCCTTGATTTATTTTTGCGTCTGCTATGGTGTTCACTACACGAATCACTTTCTTCAATTTCCAATTTCTTATTTCTTCCATATTCTTATGTGAAAATATCCCATATTTCTATCATCAATATAATCAACCAAAACAAAATATTTATCTTGGGGATATTCTTTATTTAATTCTGCGTTAATCAAATCCTCATCACTTCCAAAATCTTCAATTTTATTTTCAACTTCTTCTTGGCTTAATTCTCCTAAAAAAGTAAATGCACTTGATGTTGTGTAGTTTTTAATTATTTTCATTGTAAAACCTTCTTTTTTATTTTGGGATTATTTAAAATTTCTTTAGGGCTTAATGAGAGTTTAGGATTCTTCTTTTTATCAAATAAATCTTTGCTGTTTACTGAAAAACATTTTGGAGAAATCGCCTTTAATACACAGAAGCCAAAACGATTTACATAATGTAAGCCCTTTAGATAATAAGTTTTATTATTTTCTCCATCAACCATTGTGTAAACTTGCCCTTTAGTCCGTTTAGCATACTTGAGGGCTTTAGTGTAATCCTCTTTATAAGAATCAGAATCATCAAAGAGTTTAAACTCGTAGTCCTCGCTTTTTCTTTCGGTTAATTCTTCAGGGTATTTTTCTTTTGTTTTCATTTTTGCTTGATATAATTTTAATATTGTTCAATGGATAAAATAACTCTCTTAGGATATTTTTTCTCCATATACTCTCTTGCTTTTTCTTCAGATGTTTCTAAAATAGTCCTGTCTAATTGTCCACCCTTCCATTTTACATTAAATTTTTTTATTTCCATTCTGTTTTTTTTCTCCAATTTAATTTTTATTTTAGGTGTTTTAAGCCAACCTAACGGCTTTTTTTGATGTCCTTAAGGGTTTAATACCCCCTTTGTTTTAATAAAAAAAATAATAAAGTTTAAAGGTATATACTTATTTTAATTATACCTTCTTTGATGTAATTCTTTAACATTAATAGTTTGGATATGTCCCCAACATTTCGCTTTATTGAGTTGTCCATAACCTTTTATACCAAAAATATTTCCTGTTAATTTATCAATCATAAAAACCCCACTTCCACCACAATCCAAATAAAAATATTTCTTCTTCTCTTTTATTGTGTATGTGTAGTTTTCTGTTGTGCTTCCATCACTATTAAAAAAGCACTCATTCGTAAAACCATCTTGCTTTAATCTTTCGGCTTCACAAACATTTAAAATTTTAACAATTTCTTCTATTTTGGCGTATTGCTCTTCTTGTGCGTTTGTCTCCATTTTTTTAATTAAACCCCCTTTCAACTTTGTTAAATAATAAAACCTTTTCCTTATCCTTCTTAAGTTCCTCTTGAATCCCTGTTAATTGTTGCTTATATCCGTCTAAGAGTTGCTTATTAAATCCCATTTCTTCGCCGTCTTTAATTAAATCTATAAACCCTTTTTCTCTTTGTTGTATGCTTAATTGTATTTGTTTAGCCATTTTTTTGAATCCTCATTAAAACCTTATGCGTTTGTTGTCATTAAATCATAATAAATCAAGTTTCATTGTCTTAGGAAAAAAAGAGAGGGTTAAAGATAATAGTATATACTTATAAATCTCTCGTCTGTGTATAGTGTCGCTGAAATCCAATTTTCTTATGTTTTAGTAGTAACGCTGTTTTTATGAGTAAAACACCCCCTTTTTTCGTTTATGTGAGATAATAGAGAGGAAAAAGTAAGGGTATTGGAATCTTAAGAAATAGGCACAAGAATCAATAAATTCTAACCCTCTTAAGTTCTTTAGTTTTATGCCTGTTTTTCTATCCTTTTGGATTTGCTTCTGTTTAGAATCATATAAGGGGTTATTATTAGGGCTTATTATAGGTATATCCAACTCTCTCATAATAGTGCTATATGATGGCTTAGGGTGTTGCTCTACCATAGCAGAACAACTCCCTTTCTCTTAGCTTCTTGAAGAAGTGCTATATCAATATAACCTCTCCTCATCACCAAGCGAACAAGCCAATTTTTTATTGTGTTTCTCATTGTTTTGTATCTCCTTATTTAGTTATCCTCTTACTCTCTTATGAGTGTAAGAAGGTAATATTAAGAGGTGTATGTCCTTTTTAAATGTTTCTATTATCTTAAGAGAGTGATATAATAAGATTGATTACTAAATAATAATAACATATATGACACTACGGGGGGGTAGTGAACTTTGCTTATGTGGATTATAGTGAGAGGTGTTTAGATATTTTTTAGGTAATTTTAGGTAGGTATATACTCTTAGAAATAAGCGAAAGGTTTATTAAGGAGTATATACTCATTAAGGACATGGAAGAACTTAAAGATATTACGGGGCCTGAATCCGGGAAAGAAGTTCGCTTAGAGATCTTAAGTTCCGAGGAGGATTCTGATGACATTTAGAAAAGAGATTACAATTTATGAAAAAGGGAAAGTGAGAGTCTTCATTAATCAGTGCCATAATCCCGGAAAGAAAACTTGGCTTTATTCTGTGCGAAAAGATTCTTCTTCAGGACTTGGTGAATTGTTAGGCCTCAATTTGTGGAAAACAAATTGTGGCCATTTCAAAGGAAAGAGGTTAAGCATAGGATGATGATCATAGATTCACGCGAACAAAAGCCTTTATGGGATCCTAAAAGATTCAAGGTGAAGGTTCAGAAATTAGATGAAGGAGATTATACAACTTTATCTCTTTTAAACAAAGCTCATGCTGAAAGAAAATCAGGAATTGATCTTTATGGAAGTTTGATTCAAAATCACAAAAGGTTTGCTGCAGAAATTCAACGAGCAATAGAAAAAGACCTTTCTTTTGCTGTTTTTGTTGAATGCACTGAAAAAACCTTTATTGCAAAGAGATTCATTGGGGGATGTAGATTACAAGTCAAGCCTGCTGTTTTAGCAAAGATTGTTAAAACTTTTACAAGCAGATATCCTATTGAATTTATTTGGTGCAAGAATCGAGATGATTTAAGAGATAAAATGTGCATATGGTTTGTTCAGAGAATGGATGAATTTGGGATAAAAAAATAACATGGCAAAATTACAAAAAATATTGAGATCGAATGGAAGTGTTGTTTATAGTGTCAACATCCCTCTTGAAATCATTGAAGAATTGGAATGGGGAAAAGGGGCCGAATTATCTATGGAAATCCAAAAAGTGAGAGTTGGAAAAAGCATCATAGTCTTTAGAGATGAAGATAAAATAAATGAACAGGAGGAAAAGAATGATACCAACATTTGAAGTGTTCAAAGATCGAAAAAAACAATGGAGATTTCGATTGAGAGCAAGAAACGGAAAAATAATTGCCTGCAGTGAAGCTTATGTTTCAAAGCGGAATGCAGTTATTGGAATAGAATCCGTGCAAGATTGCGCACCTGATGCAGTAATTTTGTACAAAAACAATTAAATTTGAGGAAAAACAATGGATGAAATAAGTCAAAGAGAATTCGATAAAGCAGCAGCATTGCATCCCGACAAACTTGAGGATGAGTCTAAAGAACTTACCGAAAGTGAGTTTGCAAAGCTACTTGAAGAAATGCAAAATCCAGTCCAGGCCCAACAGAAACTTGCCGTCCAAATCAAGAATTTCTTAGATGGAAGAATTAAGGATGAGATGAAGGATAAAGGTTTTTTAAGTGATCATACGCGAAGATGGGTTGAGTCCTACAACAATATTTTGGAAAAAATCCAAAAAGCGTTGCATGGAGATAAAAGTGTTAATTTGCATTTACACAAGGTTTCACACAGTGATATTTCAACTAAGATTCGTGAATCAGTTGTTGTTATTGAAAACTCTAAAAAGAAAAAGAAAAAAGCAGAACAATGAAATCTCAATTGATAATAGGCCCTACAGTAGAGCATGCAAGAGAAGAGATTCTCTTTGAAATTGTTAGTGGAGCTCCTGCAGAGATGATTAGAAAAACTGCTGCGAAGTTTGAAGCATGGGACGATGTTTTGGAAAAAAAGACTTTAGAAACAGGAACTCCTGAAGAAATTGCTGAAGCTTATGCTCTTTTACAAGATCCAACAATTTATGCTTATGCTTTTTTTAAAGATCCAAGACATACTCAAAAAAGATTCAAGATGTACTATTACCAGGACGCAATTATCAATGATCCTCACAGAAGAATTATTTTTGCAGCTGCAAATCAAATTGGAAAATCAATTGCTCTTTGTGTGAAGGCCTTAACCTTTGCTTTTCATAATCCTGGAAAAACAGTTTTGATGACTTCAAAAACACTTCCTCAATCAAAAGATCTTCTTCGACAAATTAAACAATTTCTACAAAATTCTCGACTTGATTATAAATATGATGTTGGAGATACTGAAACAAAAACAGAGATTTATTTTAGACATTTTGTAGATGAAGAAGTTTATGATAAAGAATTAGACAAAACATTTATACAGACAAGAGAATTGCCTCAAAGTCGAATTATTTGTGTTCCTGCAACTGAAGCTGCTTTAGGTTATGCTGTTGATTTAGCTTTAGAAGATGAACTTTTTTTCTATGAGAATGGAGAATATTTCCATAAACAAATTCTTCAGCCAAGAACTTATACAACAAAAGGGCAAATAATTGTTTTTTCAAATCCAAATGGTCAACAAGGAATTGGATGGGAGTTATGGAATGATGATGATTTTCACAGGTATAGATTTAATTTTTTGGATTGTCCAACAAACACTCAGAAAGAATTTGATAGGTTATGTAAGAATTTAACAAGGGAACAAATTGATTCAACCCTTCTTGCTGTCTTTACATCTCCAGAAGGTGGGTTCTTAACACTACTTGAAAGGAAGAACATGCAAGAGGTAGCCAGGAGTTCAATGTTGCCTTCTGTGATCACTAAACCAATTTATGTATTTTTTGATTGGGCAAAGGTAAAAGATAGAACAGTCAGGATAATCGCCTCCCCGAATAAGTCTAAGAATGAGGAAGATTGGGCAGATGAAGTCTATGTTTATGAAATGTTAGAATATCCTTCCGGGACTTCTTATACAAAAATTATTGATGAAGATCTAAAAAATCTTATTAAGGATGTTGGGCCTCAAATGGTTGCAATGGTTGGTTGGGATAATACTGGTGTAGGGAGAGGGTTAGAGGACTTTACAAAGAGAGTTGAACAACTCGGAATAATGGCAATGCCTGTTGAATTTTCCCTTGAGAATAAGTCAAGGATTTTTACACTTTTCAAATTACTTGCAGAACAACAAAGAATAAAAATTCCTTATGTTAAAGAATGTGATAAACAATTAAGCATGCTCAGATTTCAAAGATCTCCAAGAGGTCATTTGAAAGTTCACCATGAAAATGAAAAAGATAGGGATGATTTTCCAGATGCTTTAGCAGGAGTTTGTAGCCTGATAATTCAGCCAGAGAATCCCCCAATATCTGCAACAATAATATGACAAAAGATTTAATTTTTAAATGCAAGAAATGTGGCCATGAGATTTATACTAGCAACGCGAGAAAATTATTTGATTATGATTGTCCAGAATGTGGTGAGGAGTGGAATGAAAATTATATTTTAATTGGAGAGGGAGATTTTAAAAAAAGATGATAAGTGAAGAAGAAAAACAAAGATATGCTGAAGCTTCTAAATGTAGTGGATGCACTCAATGGCATCACCATTGCAAAGCTGAATGTTGTAAGATTGTTTTTTTGAAAATAGATCCAAAAGAGTTGGAGAAGGCTGGAAGATATTTTGTAATAAAACCAAAACAACCCTTTACAGATTGGAGATATTATTCTCTTCGTGAGGTTCAATATACTCGTGGAATGTTAAGATTTAGAAAAGATAGGATAATTGTTGTTGGAAGAAAGGTGATGTATATTTATCCTTGTAAACTTCTTAAAAATAACTTATGTGAAGGCCATCCTGATAAAAAGCCTGAATTATGTAAGTTATTGAATTTAGAAACTGCTAAGCTTCTAGGACAAGGTTTTGAATTAACTGATAATTGCTTATTCAAATATAAGTGTAAGGAGGTTAAGGCTGATGGTTAAAAAAGATAAAACTGAAACTGAGAAAAAAGAAATTGCGTTTGGAATGCAAATGAGATTGTCAAATAAGAAAAATGATTATATAAGAAATCTTATCAATGGAAGATATTATTTAGCTCGATGTAATATGATTGCTGTTCAAATTCAAAGCAAGAAGATTATAGAGAATATCGACGGTTGTTTAAAATCTGAAGAATTTTTAAGAGCAGAATATGCTCTGCAAAAAATGCAGGCTATAATGAGTATGAGGAATGTACATTTTGCAAAACAAGAGTTAATTAAGGATTTTAAATTAACAAAAGAAGATCTTTTGGATGTTGAGAAAGATTATTATGATGGAAAAATCGTTAGGGAAGAATATGATGAAAGCTATAAAAAAGGAAACAAAGCAGAGTTCGTTGATTCATCAAAGGATTAGAAACGCCTCTTTTGTTCCTTTAGAATCTCACGATACCGAAAAGTTTAAATATCTTCCTCTATTTAAGATTAGTAAGTACATCAACAAAAGATTAATCGTGTTGAAAACAATTTGTAATAAAATCAGACAGAAGCCCACTTTATGGGTGCAAGAAGTTGATTTTAAAGCAATAAGGAATGACACAACTACATGGATATTAGAGGCCTTAATCGAAGGGTTTATAATAAACTTCATTGTATGGGCGTTGATAGGATGGGACTTCAACCTGTTCACAATGTTGGCTTGGGGATTTGCGATGAAACAATTGTTGAGTATTTATTGGAGATTAAAAAAAGATGGTTCAAATTCAACAATACCTAAGAAAGACAAATGATTCCCAAAGCTCCCGTCATCTTCCACTTTTAAATTCTCTTTTTATTGAACGGTTCTCAGAATTTAATCCTTATTCTAAAGATAATGATTTCAAGACCTTTGTAAAATGGGCGAGGAGATCTCCTCAATTAATGGGGTTTTTAGGAATCATTGCGACTGATATGATAAGTGATCAAGTTGAATTTAATCCTCTTGATAAATCTTCTGGGAGAAATAGGGTGTTGAAAGCTAAATCATTTTGGGAACTCAATCAGGGAATGGATGTTACTGAAGAAACAATTTATGATATGTTGATTAATGGAATTGGTTATAATTGGCTTGGAAAAATTGATGAGACTCAAATAAAAGAATTTTGTCAACTTGCTATAAGAGAAACAATGCCAGAACTTAAGGCTGAAGAATTAGAATTTAAAGCAGATCATATGGTGAAGTTGATTAGAAAAGATAGTCCTGAAAAAATGGTTAAAAAGTTGAGGCATGTTGCTGCAAGCACAATGTCAATTCATACTGATGAATATGAAGTTTTAAAATACATTCAAAGAGTTGGGGTTAATACAAAAGAGTTTTCTCCTGATGAAATTCTTGTTTTTAAATTAATGCCCTTTGATGGAAAAGTTTTTCCTTTCCCTCCAATGGAAGCCATTCTTTCTGAAATTTATTTGCTTTGGTTGATCACTCAAAACTATGTTTCTTTTTTTGAAAATGGTGGAAAGCCAGACAATGTTTTTATTTTACCTAAAGAACTTGCAGGGAGCAAGAATCATAAATATTTAATTGATACTCTTACAAAATATAAAAAGATTCAAAATAAACATGGAAACATGGTTTTTACTGGAGATTTATCAATTGAAAAATTAATGGAAATTGAACATCAGATGGAGAACAAAGATTTAGGATTATATCTCACAAGTGTTCTTGCAATGATGTATGGAGTTCCTGTTAATAGAATTCCTTTTTTGGTTGGAAAAGCAGCTGCTGGAGGAGATTCTGGTGGACTTGCAGATACAGGATATTGGAGAAAAATAAGTGTTTGGCAAAGTAAACTTGAAGCAACTTATAATCGTGATTTGTGGGTTCCTCATTTTGGGGTTGAGATGAAATTTAGGAGAGGTTATCTTCAGGATGAAGTAAGAGAAACTCAGAATGCAATGCAACAGACTTCTGTTGCTGAACAAAGATTAAGACTTGGATTATGGACTGTTGAAGAAGCTGGAAATTATTTACATATTGAGCCAGAAATAGTTAAAGAAGCTCAAGAAGAAAAAAAGAAAAGAGATGAAGAAGAGATGAAATCAAATATGCTTATGCAAAATTTAGACACTAAAGATAATGTTATGAAAAATCAAGATGCAAAAAATAAAGCTAAAAAGAAACAAGATACTCAAAAGAAAAATCAACAAAATGCGGGAGGCAAGAAAATAAATCCTTGAAATTAAAATGCCAAAACATCCAGACTTTGTAAAAATTTATAATCGATTTAAGAAACAATATAAGAGTAAAGGAGAAAGCCTGTACTCTGCCTGGTTAAATAAAAAAGGTTATGATGATACAAAACAATTTCCAAAAGGAAAAGAGAAAAAAGAATTTATGTGTTCTGTAATTGGAATTGAAGTAAAAGAAGTAGCAGAATGTTTTCACATAGAGGGCTTAGTTGCAACAACTCATATTGATGATTTGGATCGAGAAGAAGGGGTTGATATTCCTGATAGGATTCCTAAAGAAACCTTAGAAAGTTTTGCTGTGCAAATGAATTCTAATAAAGAAGCTCGAGTTATGGGTGTACATCATAGTGAGGGACATCCTTATGTTCCTGAATTTTTTGGTGAAGCTGATGTTGAAAATAATCCTGTGAGGGTGATTCAATTAACTGATGGAGAACATGGTTTATTTGTCGATACAAAATTATTAAAAAATGATCCTGCAACTCCAGGAATCATTAGAGATTTTCAGAACGGAGATCTCGATTCATTTTCCATAACCTACGATACCGACGGGTTTATGACAACCGACTTCGATTGGGTTGATGACAACCTTGTTCGAGTTCTTTTGCCGGCTACTCGTCTTGCAGGTTATACTGCAGCGAGTAATCCGAAGAATCCAAATGCTGTTGCTACAGCGTATGGGTTCAAGGAATTCAAGGAGTTAGTTGGAATGGAAAAAACAATTAAATTAAAGGAGGTTAAAAAAATGGATAAAAAAGAAGTTAAAGAAGTTGAAGAGGACAAAGCTTCAGAATCTGTTGCCAAACCTTCTTCTGAAGAAGAACAAGGCCAACCTGAGAAGGATGGTGTTGAAAAACCTTCAAATAAACCTGAAGGTATAGCAGAAGAAGATGACAAAGAGCAAAAAGAATTCCGTAAGTGGAAAGCTGGAAAAAAAGAACTTGAAGAAAAAGAGCTTTTAGATAAAACAGCTGGAAAAATTGCGGATGGAGTTCTTGGCAAGATGGAATTGAAAGAAAAAGTATTGAAAGACAATACCCCATCTAACAAGGATGCTGAAGTTTCTCTCGAACTTAAGGAGTTTAGGGAAGTAATAAATAATTCTGGAAAACTTGAATTGAAAGAACAATTCCGAAGAGCCGCTGCTTTAAGTGAATCTATTAAGTTAGATTGGCAAAAAGCAACTACATCTGCTGCAGAAAGCAGAGAGTACAAAAGCTTTGGTGTGAATGGTACTGATTTAGAGTTCAAAGGATTAGGAGTTACTACAAACCAGAATTCAGACACAGATTATCTTCAAAGTTCTGCGGAACTACAAGATGTCTATGATCCTGTAATCTACAATGCTCTAAACCAGCAAACTTTAACTTGGAACCTTTTAGCTAAGGATGATTATAGCAAGAAAGGAAATAACCAAGTTCAGTTTACCCTTAAGACTGCGGCGAATGTAAGTGCAGCGTTCTATACTGGAAATGCTGTTTCTACAGATAATGTCACAAGACTAAAATATCAAACAAAGTTTAAGAAACTTCAAGTTGGTGTTTCAGTTGATGGAGATATGATTGCTGCTGCTCGTGGAGGTCCTGTTAGTGATGTGTTTGCTCAAGAAGTAATGGATTCTACAATGGATATGTTAGCTGTTCTTAATCTAGCTCTGTTCGCAGAAGTTGGATTAGAAACTGTGGCAGGTCCAATTGGATTTGAATACATAACAGACAGTGCGACTAACACAACTCTATATAACTTGACAAGAAGTACAACAAATAAGTTGTCACCTGATTCTGCAGCTGATACCTACATCAATCAGAACTCGTTAACCATAACAATGGCTAATTTGAGATCTGCGATTAGACAAGCTGTTGCTGAGAATGCATTAAAAAGGAATTTGGTATTTATCACAGCACCAACCCAAGGGGATATGATGCGTGGTAAGTTTGATGATAGCAGAAGAATGCTAACAGCAAAAGACACTGATTTTGGTTTTAGTACAGATCTTTTCGTTGATGGAATCCCTGTCTTTGAGGATAAGGATTGTAACACTGACGATTGGTGGCTTGTTGATTTAGAAACACATAGAGTGGCTATATGGATTCCGCCTACAATAGAGAAACTTGGTAAGACTGCTGATAGCGAAGATGCTTTCATCAAGACTTATCTTGCTGTCTATAATAGAGCACCGAGACGTTTGGTTCAGATCTATGGTTGCGCTACTTCGTAGTTAAGCTATAAATTAAGCTAATTTGATTATAGCCTCGTTATTTTTTTGAGGCTATTGATCACTCTTTCAAATGCGAGAGAATAAAGAAGCAAGACTAAATACAACAAGGAGAAAAAAATGAAAAACAATAATCAAAACTCCGGGCAAGTACAATGACTAGCGCTGCTGCAATAACACCAACAATAGTTCAAAAGACATATGTCCCTAGTACTGGAATGACTGGAACACCAATGAGATTGGTTAAATATACTTTTAAAGTAACTAAAGTAACCGACGCTGATTGGATTGTTACAGCAACTTATTTCCAAGCTGGAACTCCGATCTTCTGGAATGCATGCACAATTGATTCTAGTAGTGATGGTGTTCAAGAAGGTACTGTAGGGGTAACCTATACAAATACTGGAACTAAGTTGACTTTATCAGGCGGAACTACAGGTACAACTTATGGTGAAATTTGGTTTGAAGAATAATTAATTATTCTTTTTAACAAAGCTCAGAATTTGTTTTTGTGGGTTGGTTTTTTTTAACAACCCCTTAAACCACAAAATTAAATAAACATGGAGAAAAAAATGTACAAAGCAATTCAAGAAATAGGCGGGTATGAAGTTGGGGATGAAGTACCAACTGAAAAAGCTTTAGTTTGGCTTGAGATGTATTCTGTGCCTCAAGTAGAAGAGGTTGATGGGGAAAGTAAAAAACCTGTTGAAAAAAAGGCAGAAGAGAAAAAACTTGAAACATCAGAAAAGAGTAGTTCTGGAAATGCAATGTTAGATGATTACCTTAGCAGGAACACAAACGTTGTAAAGAAGAATGTTGAAGAGGATGATTTAAGCCAAAAACAACTTGAAGAATTATTAGAATTAGAAAATTCTGATAAAAAGAGATCAGTTGTAATCCAAGCCATCGAGAAGAGATTAAATAAGTCAGGAGATTAAAATGAGAAGACATATTATATTTCTTTTCTGCTTAGTTAGCTTTTTATTTTGTATAGCTTTTGCTTCAGCAATTGATTTTACACCACAAGGAGATATTAATCTTAGAGATACTTATGATATTATAAATTGGAATATTTCAAGTTGTTCTGCTGGAGAATTTGTTCAAGGAATTTTATCTGGAGGAACTTGGAATTGTACATCTGTTGGTGCTGTTGGGGATATTACAGGAGTTTTAACTCCAGGGCCTTATCTTTATGGGGGATGTGCTTCAGGAACTTGTAGTATTTATGAAAATGAAACAAAATTAAATGCTTCAATTGATGCACGAGATTCAGATACAACTTATACTGCAGGAAGCAATATGAGTTTAGTTGGAACAATTTTTTCAGTAAATATGACTTCTGTTCAAAATTTCTTTGATTCAATATATGCTACTATCAGTGATGCTTTAACATCTGCAACAAACTTCGGAGGAGAAGTTTCAGGAAATGCAAGTAATATTGTTTTAGACCACGATGCACTTGATGATCAATATGTTGAATTAACTGATCTTCCTTTAGCTAATCAAACCCTTCCTCATTGTTCAAATGTTACTGGTTCAGCTTTTAATCTTTGTGTGAATCCAGATACTACAATTGGAAATTGTTCTGGAGATGGAAGCTGTACAAATATAATTTACATATCAGATCTCCCTTTAGAAAATCAAACTATTTCTCATTGTTCAAATATTACTGGAGAAGATGTATGTACTGATGATGATACAACTTATTCTAATGGCTCTGGAATTTCTCTTGTTGGAACTCAATTTAATCATTCTGATACCTCAAGTCAATCAAGTGATGATAATTCTGGAAATACTTTTATTCAAGATATTGCTTTAGATGCTTTGGGGCATATAACTTCTTTAACAAATGCTGGAGTTGATTTTAGTTCTTATGTAGCTATTGCAAATTTAGTTGGGTATGTTGGAAACTGGAGTGCAGACAAAGAAGATTATTATAATAAGACTGAAGTTTATAATCAATCAGAAGTTGATGATATAAATACTTCAATGGGGAGTTATGTTGATACTGGCCTGGCTGCACAAGATGAATGTTCAGAAATTACAAATTGTGTAGATAATGCTTGGGACGCTGATGCTGATATAAGTAATGATGAAATTGGGGAAGCCAAAATAGTTTTCTCAACTGCATGTGCTGCAGGAAATCATTATTATTTGAACGGAAATGATCTTGCATGTGAGGCTGATGATGATACAACTTATACAAATGGTTCAGCTATTAGTTTAGTTGGAGATCAATTTAATTTAACTACTTGCTCAGATAATGAAGTTTGGAAAATGGATGGAGCTGCTTGGAATTGTGAAGCTGATGATGCAGGAGCAGGAGCTTATACTTTTAATATTGATGGAGATACAGGAACTCCAGAAACAATTGACACAACAAATGTGGTGAGTATTTTAGGGGGGACAAATGGGATTGATACTGTTGTGAGTGCTACAGACACAATTACAATTAATGTTGATATAAGTGAGATTGATACTGCAACTCCTAGTGATGGAGACACAACTCATTTAAGTTTAGCAGATGAAATTTATGATTGGGTAATTGGTCTAGCATATACTCCTATTGCAGACTTGGTTGGAATGATTGGAAATTGGAGTGCTGATAAATCAGATTATTATAATAAAACAGAAGTAGATGTTAATTTATCATTACGGAGATTAGATTCATGGGATAATTTTACAGGGATTCCAACAGCAACTCCAAGCAATGGAGATACAACCCATCTTTCAACTGCTGATGAAATTTATGATTGGGTGATAGGATTAGCTTATAGTGCGTTTGGTGCAAGTGTTGATGATGATGAAATGACTAATGAAGATTTTGGAGAATTTAGTTGTGATGGTACCGAAGATGGATGTACTTTAAACACAGGGGCTTTTGATGATGAGTATATAGAATTAGGAGATAGTTTTTCAGGAGAAGTTTCTGGAGTCTATGGTTCAACAGTTGTAGGGAATGATGTTTTAGATGATCAATATTATGATTCAGAAGCAGATTTGACAACTTTATTAGATGATAATTATGAGCCAATTAGTGCTGCACATTTTAATGCCACAACAATTAATATTACCTGCTTCGATTCAGCATGCAATTGGTTTACAAACGCAACAGACTCCTGCATGTATTGGCCTAGTGGAGGAAAAGATTGCGGGGCAGCGTAAAATGAAAACATGGCAAAAAGAGTTTATTTTGAGACTATTAAGAAATGGCTTATAGGAGCTGGGATAACAGTTGGAACTCTTGTTGGGGGATTATTTATTTATTTAATTTTTCTTGGTGCAATTGAGATTACAGGATATTCAGGAGATGTAGTTTGTGAAGGAACAATTGAAGATCCTTGTTATGCTTATATAAATTTAACAGCGAAGGAAGATATTTTTATTTATCCAGTTGGTTATGATCCTTGGGGGAGAGATACATTAATAGAATTTGATCCAGCAGTTAAGTCCTGGAAACTTCAAAGAAGTTGGGGGAGTGGTTGGAGGGATATTCCTTTAAATAAAACTTGTACTGGAACTTGGTGTGGAGCTCCAAATAATAAAGGAGTTTCTTATTCTTATGTTTTGAGGGAAGGAAGAGATTATCAATTTAGAATTGTTGGTTATAAAAATTCTCCTTATGAAGATGTTAAAGGGGCAATTAATTATGAGGATAAAGAATATTTAGATCCAACTTGGAAGGGGATTCAAGAATTAAAAGGGGGACAATCAACATTAACGAAAATCCCAAAAGAAGAGTATATTAGAGTTACAGATAAAGAAGGATTTGATGAAAATTTAAATTGGAGTTTTAGAAAAATTAATGATACTCAATGGATTGCAACTTTTAAAGTTAAAGGGAATATTTATGATTCAATTAAAGAATGTCAAGAAATGATTTATATTAAAGATAAAGAATTATGTGCAAAAAATAGAGCTAATGAATTATTTGGAAAAGAGAAAGAAATTGAATATGGGAATGCAATTGCACAATTAGACAAATATCCAAGAATAGAATTAACAGAAAGGATTGAAGTTTCAGAAGTTAAATTTAATGAAGAGAAAGGAGAGGGAGAATATATCTTAAATTTTCCTGATGGATTCCACGACGGAGAGAAAATAAAGATAGGATTAAATTCTACAACAATTATGGCTTCAGCAACAGATCCTTTTATAGGTTGGGAATCTTCAAGTAGATATCAATATTCTTGTAGAGGAGAAAATGCAAGAATCCATGTTATTTTTCAATATCCTGCAGAAGCAATTTATTATGTTTATAGCGACGATAATGGATATAATTGGGTTAATCCAGTTAATTTTACAAGTGCAACAGATATGTATGATATGAATATGGATTGTTATGATGAAAATATTACAATTGCTTATTCAGATCAATCAGGAACAGATAGAATGATTGTTAATTTTTCAAATGATAATGGAGAAACTTGGAGTGGGATGCCTCCTGTTTCAAATACAAATGTTTTCTTACCTCATTGCCTTCAAAGGGGAGGAGAATTAGTTTGTGCATATGGAGAAAATTCTGGTGATGAATATGATTTATGTTATTCTCGAAATATGTCTGGGTGGGAAAATTGTCAAGTTATTGTTGATAACGAAGCAGCACAGGCATTTCTTGTTGATATAGTTTATTATCCTGATTTATGGTTTGGTGAAATTGAAAGAGGAGTATTTCTAAAACTTGGAACTTCAAATTATATGAAACTATATCGAGGGAATTATACAAATACAACTTTCCTTCTTCAAGACGGAGGAGTAGATTCTTGGAATTTTATAGGAGATCCAGATAGGCCAGGAGTTTTTTATATTGTAGAAGATCGAGATGGAAGTACTGTTGGCTCTTTTATGTATTCTATGGATAACGCATCAAGTTGGACTAATTTAGGAACTTTTGATTCAGATTGTGGTTCTGGAATTGGACAAATTAGAGATGAACCAGGAGGAGATAGAGCTTATGTAGAAATATTCTGTACAGATGCTAGTGAAGATAAACTTTATTCATTTACTTGGGCTGGAACTGCTGCAGATCCTACAGATAAAACTTTAAGATATACTGGAACAGATTTAGATGTACTTCCAGGAGTAAATGGGGATGGAAGAAATAGTGATGATTTTGTAGATGTACTTTTTTTTGATTTAATTGCTGGGGAATATAATGTGATATGGTTAACTTATCATTTCAATGATTCACAAATCCCAGAATATTCAAATGAGTGGGATGATAGTAATAATTACACAACTTCCGGGATAGGAAATTTTAATGTAACTGTAAACATGACTAATGGGACTGTTTATTTATATGTCAATAATACAGCTATTTTAGCAACAAATTTAACTGCAGATGTTTATAATGCAAGTTATAGTTTTACTGCTCCAGGAACATATGCATATTATTGGTATTCTTGGGGAGATGGATCAAATTCAATTTATTCAGAATCTGGAAGTAGAAATTATATAATTAAATCTAATTATACTTTTTCAATTTTAGATCCAACAACAGGAAGTCCTGATTCAGTTACTTATCCTGAAAATATAACTTTAACTTTTTTACTTGATAAAGATGGTGCGAATGTAACTTCAGGAATTAGTGTTAATAATATTACGATTGGAGGAGTTCAAGCCAGTGTACTTTTTCCTGGAGAAGCATCAACAACATCTATAGACTTTGAAGCTTTTGAAGGTCAAGCAGAATTATATGAGGGAGATTTTAATAATTGGACTCAAGCTGATTTTGATACTGCTGGAGAGGCTTGGGGAGCTTATACAGGGAATGGGCAATCAGGAAGCACAGGGCCAACTGCAAATTACGATAATTATTATGTGATGGTAGAGACTTCAAGTGGGCAATGTAATGATCCTGACACTGCTGTTATATATCGAAGTCCAGCAATAGATTTTGATATTTATGATGTTGTGAATGTAAGTTTTGCAAGACATATGTATGGGCGTACAATGGGGACACTTCACATCAAAGAAAATTCTACAGGAGCTTGGTTGAGCATGTGGAATCTATCAGGAAATCAAGGAGATGCATGGGTTGTAGAAGAAGCAACAATCACAGGAAAATCAGGTGTTGGAAATATCGCAATTTGGTTAGACTGTGGAGCAAGTTATACAAGTGATGCAGCAGTTGATTCTGTTAATATAACTGGATATGCTACAGGAACTTCTGAATTTGCTTGGGTTGCAGGAACTGGTTGGCAAGCTAATGTTTCAATACCTAATTTTGCGTCGGGAACTAAAGATTTAATTATTAATGTGAGCTATGCTTCTATAGATCATTATTCTACAGAAACAAATGCAATAAGTTATGGCGTTGCTGATACAGAATATCCTTTGTTTTCAAATTATTGGGATGATAATGCAAGCTTATTAGATTCAGGAGATGGACATTTTAATGTAACAGTGACTTCAACCAATGGTACAGTTTTATTAGCTATTGATGGAAATAATATAACTGCAACAAATTTAACTGCTGATGTATATAATGCAACATATACTTTTAGTTCAGGAGGAGCTTATACTTATTATTGGCATTCTTGGGGAAATGGAAGTAGCTCTAATTTTAATTCTTCAACCGCTCAATCTTATACAATTAATGCTACAGTTCCTTATTTAGATTGGTCGCAAAATCAAACAAATAGTACAAGGGCTGGAGAAAATGTTTTATTTAGTGTTTTTTGGAATTCAAGCACAAATTTAAGTTCATATATTTTCGGATGGTGGAACGGAGCAAATTGGACTCAAACAAATTATTCAGGAGATAAAGAATCAGGGGAGCAAACATTCTCTAGAGAAGTTGGAAGTTCAGCTAATTGGACTTCAAGAAAATGTGATGATACTTGGGGGGTTACTAATGAAGATGGGACAGATTATACTATGGATGCTTGTGCTGCTGCAGATCATTTTGCAGATGAGCATGTAGAATACATTCAAGTTAATGCAACAACTGTTGAATATGGAACAACAATTAATGCTACAGTCTATGTTCATTGTTATGGAACTGCAGATGATATATCTATTTCATATAATAATGGTTCTGGTACTTGGGTAAATAAGTTTTGTGGGGCATGTGGGGGCGCTGGACAATATTATTATTCAACAACTTTTATAGTTGATTCAGTTGAAGGAGAACACTGGATAAGAGGTTCACAAGGATATAATAAAGGATGTCCTTATACTTGTGCAGATGGTCAAGATTCTGACAACGATGATGTTAATATTACAGTCATAGCAACTGGAGGAGGAGATGATGTTGATGCAAACAAAACAGCAGTGGAATATCTTAATGTTTTTTCAGGAAACGTTTATGAACAAATTGATAATCTAACAATTATAAGCTATGTTTCTTATTATAATACATCAGGATCAGTGAACAACGGAAACGCAAATGCAACTTTATGGCTAGAAGTTTATAATGGATCTGATTGGATAGATGAGGGCGATTTTTCAGTCACAGGAACTGGAAACTTTTCAAAGGTTATTACAACAACTTCAATCTTAGCAGCATGGCAAACAGATGCAAATAGAGATATAAAAATTTCAGCAAGATTAATGGATTATAATTCATCAAGTCTTTTTGATACAATTAATTGGACAGAGGTTTGGATTGATATTTTTAGTGAAGCAGATTTTTTAATGAATGATTCAGCAGTAGAATTTTCAGGATTAACTAATCATTCTAATGTAACTAAGCAGATAACATCCTCAGTTGGAGCAACAATCAAATGGCAAATATGGGCCAATGATACAGGATCTCAAACAAACATTACAGAGATATTTCAATTTACAACAACAAGTGGAGCTGCTGATACTTGTACTTGTCCAGGAGCAGGGAATAATTGGGAAGTTGATATGGAAGATAATTGTAATTTAACTGTGGCCTGTACTTTAACAACAGGAAATTTAAGTTGGATTGGATCATCAGGATATTTTAATTGTTCAGCAAATTTAAATTTAACCAACCGAGATGCTCCTCCGAGTAGTACAATATTTTATTGGAGTTCGGGCTGTGATGTAAGGAGAGAATGAAATGACAAATAATGGATTAGATATAACCGAAGAACAATTTATGAAGATGGGTTCCAAAGAAAGAGATTTAATGATGTTTAGAAATGTAACCCATATTAGAAAACAATTCAAAGATTATTCATTTCATAGGAAGATCCAATATACTTGGCTCTTTGTTTTAACAGTTGCTTATGGATTTAAAAAATTCATAGGATTTTAAATAAATAGAAACAATTAAAAAGAATGGAAACTATATTTAATAAGAGAACTGAGGTTTTCAATTTAGACTCTGAGGAGAAAAAATGGCATTAACAAATCTATTACCAAGGACAATCACCACAACTGGTGCAAGTTGCACAGGAAGTGATGGGGCTTCTAATCGTACTTATACTTTACCTGACTCTGGTGTTTTATCAAGTGGAATTGATATTGTTGTTTCAGGAACAACCCTTGTTGAAGGGGCTTCTTATGATTTTACAATGTCTGGTTCAATTATAACTTTCCTTAATGCAATGTGGGATGATGGTGTTATTAGAATAAATTATTTTATCACTTTTGGGGCAGCTGCTGCGGCTGCACTTTCTACAAGTACTTCTTTAAAATATGCTACTCCTTTAATGTTGAGTGAAGTTATTGGGGTTAGGAAAGATATTCCTTCATGGGATGTTTCCGGGACTCCAACAAATGAAGCTGTTGGAACAGGTGATGATTCAGAAACAACTTTTTATTTAGATCAAAAATCTGTGATTTCAGATTCTTATACCATTTATGCAAATGCTGTTGCAATGACTGAAACAACTCATTATGTTTTAGACACTGATACTGGTACCCTTGTTTTAACTTCTGCAGGAGTCACATTATTATCAACAAACGCATTGACTGCAAAATATAGTTATTATGATAATGCAATGACAGATTCTTATATTCAAGCAGTTTTAAGTAGAGCTGAAAAAGAAGTTGATAAATCTGTAAATTCAACATATACTGATGGAACTGCAACAAATCCGGCTTATCCAATTAGAACTGAAATACAATCTTCTAAAGGAATTTTTGAAGACAGAATAATAACAGAATTTAAACCTTTAAAAGATATTGAATCTGCATTGGATGGAGCAATAACAACTACCTCTACAACAATCTCATTGACCTCGGCTCAGGGAGGAGAGCAATTTCCAACAGCAGGGTATATTATTATTGGGAGTGAAGTGATCACTTATACAGGAATTACTACTGATGATTTGACAGGATGTACAAGAGGAGTTCTCGGGACAACTGCAGCAGCTCACAGCAATGGAGATGCAGTTCACAGTACAATTGTTTTCAGATCAGATACTACAGAAGGCACTGCTGTTTCTTGGACAATCCAACCTTGGCAAACTTCAATATTTGCAAATGAAGAAGGATTGATTTATAAATTTGCAGATGCTGATCCTGAAGCTCTTACTAGAAGGGGAGTTGCTGAAAGAATAAAAATAATTTATAGATATGGTTACGATGTTGTTCCTGGAGATATTACAAGGCTAACACTTTTATTAGCAAAGAGATCTTTAATGCAAGATAATATTGGAAAAGCAATGATTGCTGGAAGGAATGAATTCAGGCCTGAAATGTTGAATGCAGATGAATCTGAGATTTCAAAAATTATTAATTCACATATAATATTATCAATGGGAAATACTTGAGAGTATTTTCTTAAGAAATATCCGAGGATATAATCATGGCAAATCAAGTTACATACACAAAACTATTTAGTGAATCGAGAAACAATGTAGTTGCATTGATAACTTCATCAAATGTTTCTGATCCAACTCTTTCAGCCGCAGAATTTCGTAAATGGATTTATTCTCGAGAACCTGATGTGAAAGCCTCTTCTTTTAAAGGCTATCCTTATCTCATAGTTCATCCTTGTGATTTAGATATTGAAGCAGAGAAAGGAAGTTTAGATGGAAAATCTAAGTTTATTTTTTGGGATATTGAAGTTGAAATTGTGACCAGTGATAGAGGATATGGTGAAAATGATGCAAAAGGATTAGCAAATATAGATGCAATTTCTGATGATCTTTTACAAACTTTTATGAGTATGACTAATAGAAAAACCTTGAGTACTAATTCTATGAAATTTGTTAATCCAACAACAACTGCTGTTGGAACTGAAGTGATTGAAAATGAATTAGTTTATCGAAGGAGTATTATGATTTCATTTAAAAGTAGGATTCAGGTGAGTGCATAAAATGGTAAAAGTAATTATTATTCAAACATCAGGAGATTTATTTAATGCAGTCACTGCTCTAAATAGAATTAAAAGAAAACTTCCAATGATGGTTAGAAAAGGGATGATGCGTTGGGGAAGAATATTAACAAGAGATATGAAATATTCTGCAAGGAAAGCTGGGATAAAAAGATTTTCTGGAACATTATTAGATACTGGAATTAGATGGGAACAAGGTGTTAGAAGTAATACAGGATATTTATTTATGAGATTGTATGCAGTTTATTTAGATTCAATGGCTCCTCATTATGTTAATGTTACTAGAAGAAGAACAAGACTTCTTGTATGGGCTAAGATAGCAAGGAGTTCAAATATTCGTAGAAAAGCAAGGCTGGTTGAGAAGAGAGAACTTAAAAGCTTTGCCATCTATGTAAAACCACATCCGTTTATTGCTCAAGGATATCGAAGAGCAAGACCTAAACTCAGGCCTGTTTTGAAAAGATTGGCTTCGAGGGGAGTGAATTTATAAAATGGAAGAAACAAAAAAATACAAGGTTACTAACAAAGCAAAAGATGTTAGGAAATTTAGAGATAGCTTTCTTGGAAAAGACATTCTTGTTGGCCCCAAAAAGTTTATACTCACGAACAAACCTCCAGAAGAAAGTGATATCTGGAAGGTGGAAACTGTTGAAGAGCTGGAAAAGAAAAAAGTGAGTACATTGAGTACTCCAAAAAAAATAATTAAATCAAAGGAGGTTAATAAAAAATGACAGCAGCAGCAGTAGATGATGCATGGATGGAAACTTGCTTAATTGCTATTTCAATACAAGCTGGTAGTGATATACAATTTGCAGGTGTTACAGAAACTGTTGATTTTGACATTGGAGAAAAAGATATCGAAGGAATCCCTCTTGTTAATGGTGGAAGAGTTACAAAATTCACACCTGAAGGAGATTCTTCAATAACTTTTGAAGCATATCCATTACAAGCTGGAACTGATACAGGCGCAGTTGGATTAGGTTTTTATGACTTGATGCATAGCGTTGATGCTTCTGTACCGATTAGAGTTACAAATGATCGGGATAGAGACAAGTACAGGGTTTTAGTTCTTTGGACTAATGATCCAACACCAACAACAGCTCAGTCAGTAACAGCAAATACTTATTCTGCTTTTAGAATTGGTATGGCTGACGGACATTTTACAAGTGTTAAGCCAAGTTTTACAGATGGAGTTTTGAAATTCACTGTGACTTACAAGTGTGCAGCATTTGATAAAAGCGCAGTTGGAAATGTAATGATGGAAAGTTGTGCAGGTTCAACAGCAGGTGATATTTTGCCAGCAATAGCATCCTATACGTCGTCGGCTAAATTCGCTTAAAATGGCAGATGACGCATGGATGGAGAACGCCTTCATAGGCATATCCATTATAGGATCAGAGGAAGTGCAATTTAACTCAATAGTTGAAACAGCAGATTTTGATGTTGGTGAAAAAGATATCGAAGGGCTTGCTTTAGTCAATGGGGGACGTGTTACAAAACATACTCCCGAGGGAGATTCTTCAATTACTTTTGAAGTTTATCCTATGGAGGCTGGAGCAGGAGAAGGTTTCTTTGACTTATTGCATGGTAGTGAAGATGTTGTTTCAGGAATAACAACTGCAACAACTTCAGATAAACTTGTTGATTCAAGTGAAAGCTTTACTACACAGGGTGTAAGGATTGGTGATAGAATTAACAATGTTACTGATACAACTTATGCAACAGTCACAGCAATAGATAGTGCGACTACCTTATCAGTTTCTGCAGATGTTTTTGCTTCAGGTGAATCTTATACAATTACTCGAGGAGTAATGATTGTCACTGGAACAACTACATCAGATTCAGCAAGCAAACTTGTAGATTCTTCAGAAGTGTTTACAAATAGAATTGCGGTTGGAGATACAGTAGTGAATACCACTGATAATCAAAGAGCTAAAGTAACAGCAATAGATAATGCAACAACTTTATCTTTGTCTGCAGATATTATCGATTCAGCTGAAGACTATATTATTTCAGAATCACCACAAAGAGTGATTAATAATAGAGTTAGAGAAAAGGCAAGAGTGCTTGTTCTTTGGACTGATAAGACATCACCAGTCAAAGCGAGTGAAGCAATTGCAAACACCCTAAATGCGTTTAGAATTGGATATGCAAATGGATATTTTTCAAGTGTTAAACCGAGTTTTACTGACGGTAACTTGAAGTTTACAGTTACATACAAGTGCGCGGCTTTTAATAAAAGTGGTAGTGCTAATGTAATGATGGAAAGTTGTGCAGCAGGTGGAGGCTCAGATGCCTTACCAGCAATAGCCGATTACACAACAGCAAATACATTCGGCTAAAATTAAATTGGAGGAACAGAAAAATGGAAGAGAAATCAGAACAACCTGGAGTACAAAACCCAGCACATTTGTTGGCAAAAAGACTCCAGGAGAACAGGAAATCTTTGCATATAGCTAGAATCCCTGACAAAACTAAAGAGGCATTCAAAGCTCTTGCAGAAGAAGAATTCTGTGGAGATTATGGAATGACTTTGAAGTGGCTCATTGATGACATCCCAAGTCAAGATACTCGGATGATCATTGCAAAACTTGAAGAGCAAGAAGCAAGACTTCAGGCCCTTGAGACTGCAACTCATTTGAGTGAAGAAGTACCAGATGAAAACAAAAAGAAGATGTTGTCTGGAAGGAAAATAACTATAAAGGGGGTGAAGAAAAATGAGTGATTTAAATCAGATTGAGGAAATAGAAAAATTGTATGCAAAGCCAAAGACTTACAAGATTCCAAAGAATCCTGTAGATGGACAAACACAAGCTGAGATAAAAATTATGCCTCTTGGACTGAAGGATATGGATTTGATGAATGTTAAGGAAGACTCGCCTATTGATGAGATTTCAAAGAATGTGAAATCATTATGGGCTATATCCCTTGAGATTGATGAAGACAAAGCTGAAAAAATATCTCTTGAGTTTATGAAAGAGCTAATGGAATCTTTTATGGATGCAAATAACTTCAAAGAAGAAGATCTTAAGAAGACTGGAATTAAGGACTTCATAAAAAAGAAGCAAGAGCAGATGAAAGATAAAGAAGGAAAAGAAAATGCAACAAAAGAAGAGTCCGATAGAAAGGCTTAAAGAACGTGTCCTTGAGAAAAAAGGTGTAAAAAAAGAAACAGGCCTCACAAATGTTTTGAACATGGTGCGTGAGTTCAGTTGTCTTGGAGAGATCATTGGACGTGAATTTGAGATAAGGGATTCAAAAGGGAAGTTGCTTTATACCATCACCCAAAAACCGATGGCCATAAAACAAATGAATACTCTAATGAAAGAATTTGCAGTTCTCAAAAGCAAGGATGATGAAAGAGAAGCAGCTAAATGGAGCACAAAAGGTAAAGGTAAAAAAAGATGACAGCAGGAACAGTTGAAAAAATACAAGTAATTTTGCAAGCAGTAACATCTGGATTTGCAAAAGGGTTAGGCAAAGCTCAAGCTCAGATGAAGAATGTTGGAAAAAATATGCAGAATTTTGGATCTGTTATGCAAATGCCAATGCAGAATTTTAAGGAACTTAATGGTCGTATGAAAGTTATGCGAGGTATTGGTGGAAAAGTTGCAAGAAGATTTAGATTGATGACTCATGGAATGAGGGGATTCCGTATGGAAGCTTTAGGAGTTATGTTCTTTGGAATGATGATGCAAAGAATGTTTTTAGGATTACTTCAACCAGTAATGGAGGCCTTCGGTGTATTTGATATTTTTAGATTAATGTTACTGACTTTATTTTTGCCTGTAATAGAAATGATATTTCCTTTTTTGATGAGCGTGATGGAATGGTTTATGGATCTTCCAGAACCAGTGAAAAAAGCAATTGGAATTTTTGTTGTGCTTGGTTTAATCTTTGCAACAATAATTATGGTGCTTGGACAATTTGCATTAGGTATTGGATCACTTATTCAATTCTTTCCTATATTTGGGGGGGCTATTAAAGCAGTTGGAGCAGTTTTAGTTGGACTTTCAGCAACAGCATTGGCTGTAATTGCAGTAATTGTTGCAATTGTTATTGGAATGTATGTTGCCTGGAAAGAAAATTTCATGGGGATGAGACAATTTGTTAAAGATTTTGTAGATAATGTTAAAAAAATGTTCAAGGCATTATGGACTATGCTTAAATCTATATTTGGTTTTTGGATAGCAGTCTTCAAAGGAGATTGGGATGGAGCATTAGAACATCTTAAAAATGGATTTAAAGCAGCGTTTGATTTTGTTAAAAATCTTCTCTTAGCTTTTTTGAATTTCTGTGCGATGGTTGCAATAGGAGTTATTAGGATCTTCAAATTTATTGTTGATAGAATTGTTGGTTTTTTCAAATGGCTTTATAATAAAATAGTTGGACATTCAATAATCCCAGATATGATTAACGCAATGATTCGGTGGTTTTGGAAATTACCTAAAACTGTCTTTGATATGTTTTGGTCAATTGTAAAAGGAATGTTCAATATTGGAAAAAGGCTTGTGCAGGGGATGATTGATGGAATCAAATCTGTTGGAAGAAAAGTGATCAATGCAATCCTTAATTTATTTCCAAGTTGGATGAGAAGTGGAATTGAATCTGCTGGAAGGATCACAATTAATATTGTAAAATCTGTTACAGAAAAAATAAAAAAAGTTTTTAGTGGAAGCAGATACAATGATTTTATTTGGAGGCCAGGACAAGGCCCGATAAGTATAAATCCTAATGACACTGTAGTTGGGTTCAAGGGAAATGCACCTAATTTGGGTGGTGGAGAAGGAAATATCACTCAAGAAAATCATTTTCATGGATTCACGATGGATGATTTAAAAAGAGAGCTTGACAATAGAGATAGAAGATTAGTTGATGATGTAAGGAGGCTTGTAAAACAATGACAGCAGCAAAAACTGTAGCAAATATAATTTTAGATGAAGGAGGAGGAAATGCATTAACAGTTTATACTGAATCTTGTGAGAAAATTTATTCAAAAAGGTTAACAGGAATTACTCCCCCACAAAGTACTGCTAATAAAGGAGATGGGCCTAAAGATACAAAGATTGTTGATTTGCTGAGAATCGAAGTAAGGTTTGCAGTTAGAGGAGCAATTAATTCTGCTGATGAATCAAAAATACAGAATCTATTCAACGCAGGTGGAGTTTTTAATATGAAATGGAAGGGTTCAACTTTTGTAATCAATTCAGAAAAACTTACAATCACAAATGATAATAAAACTGAACATGATGAAACAAAAATTATGTTTACTGCATTAGTCGGGGTTGATTTATAATGGGTTCAAAAAGAATTTATCTGGGGAGAGAGGTGAGTAAATATGCTGAAATAGCTGGAGGAGCAATCTTAACAATAACTGCTTTATTTTTTGTTCTTATGGCTGTTGGGCTTGAGATAACTGGGAGTGATGATTTTTGTTTTGGAACTCCTGAAGATCCTTGTATATCTTATGGGAAAATTTGTAATTTAGGGCCTGATAATTATGATATTTATAATCCTGAATCCTTTAAAATAGATTTTAGTCCTGAGATAAAAAATTATTGGATTTTTTTTAAAGATGGGAGAGTTAAAAAAGAATTTCTTATTCCTCAAGGAGTAGATCATTCAACAGCTGGATGGAGATTTGAAAATTTTACAAATGCAACTAAACCACGAAAGGATAGATTATATGTTCATAGATTTGCAAGGTATAGTTGTCAAGATTATATGCTCGTGGGATTAAAAGAAAATCCTAATGATATTATTAAATGGGGAGTTGGGGTTGGTAAAGAATATTTAGATCCTGCTTGGTTTCCTGATCCAAGTGCTCATCCAAGAAGTTTAATTGAGGGTTGGGAAGATCCTCCACTAAATTTAGAGCTTGGGGGAAAAACAATTATTTCTTCTAATTTAACAGGAGCAACTTTTGTCTGTGTAGAAATTGATCATCCAACTTATCCTGATGATGAATGTGGTGCAACATTTCCTACTTTTGATTTTAATTTTGGAATTGATTATTTTCAAAAAACTTTATTTAACGATTCTGCTAATAATCAAACCCTTAATTTTAAT
>Ga0307928_10000381_pt1 | contig 33580 bp, 47 predicted proteins | sample AceLakmetagen232_FD_201815 | JGI IMG/M metagenome (GOLD analysis project Ga0307928, IMG submission 201815) | Saline water microbial communities from Ace Lake, Antarctica - #232 | ecosystem: Environmental > Aquatic > Non-marine Saline and Alkaline > Saline | place: Antarctica: Ace Lake... | reverse complement strand
CCCAGGATTTTATGATGTAACCAGGCGCAAAAGCCTTCAGGACTGGACTTGTCAGCGTTCTTCAAAACGCATTCGTCAAAGTCAGCGTACGGTCCGAATGGCATATTCAGTTACCCCCTTTTCGACGCCATTATTCCGGCGCCAGCATTGAGTAATGACTTCGCCCGAAACAAGCGCAACCGTCCCGCAAACGGGGCAATCCTGGATTGATTGATTCCCCATTCCGCGGGATAGTTCTTCGTTTATTCTCATTTCGCTTTGACAATTCGGGCACTCCATTTCAGGCCCCCCGTTATAAAAAGAAAACCCCGAAGGACGGATATACCGTCTTCGGGGTCGGTCGGGCCAACTAGCGGGCGGTCAAGCCGCCTGTATTCAGTTGTTAAGCTTTGGCCGCTTCCGCGGCCCGTTCCTTTTCTAAATTATGGTTCCTGTTATTCAAAATGTCAAGTAAGGCGGAAATCGGGACGACGGCGACGTGCTTCGTCCCGTGTCGGCGGTCCTTGATAACCAGGTTATCGCCGACGACCTGGGCCAGCTTTTCGGTCCCGCAACAATCGCAATATATGACGTCGCCGTTTATCAATTCGCCCCCTTATCCTTCCAGGGCGACCAGTTGTTTGACCACGGTCGGGTCAAGCCCGAACTCCATGTTCTTCGACGTCGCCGTGAAGTCAATCGAAACGTCCGTATTCCCGTTTTGGGCCTTGACCTGGTTCGTCATGGCCGCGGGCGTGGTACTTCCGGCAATGGACCGGAAGGCGGGGGTTATGTCATGGGCGACCCCGTCCCCGTCATAGACTTTGACTTCCAGGGCTTCGTTCCTTTCGATTACCAGCTTGTTTTCCATTGTCTTTTCCCCCTTCTTTTTATTTCGTTTAGTCGTCATATACGCCCCTTCGCCATTGCCCGTCCCTGAAGACGGATACACGGCAACGGCAATTACCGCGGCAAGTGACTTGTCCAGCGGGTACGGTCGGAAGTGTTCGCCAGCCGCCAGGATATTCGCCCGCCAGTTCGGGGCAACCGTAGAATCCAGGCGACGGCTTACAATGGACCGCCCGCGGGTCCAGGTCCCAACGTACGGGTTCAGGTGCTAATCCCTGGGCGGCCCGTTCGTCTTCACGGACGCCCCCCAGGGTCTTTTCGGTTTCGAATATCGCGACCCAATAACCGCCCGCATATTGCGCGGGGGCGGCGCGTCCCGCCAGGGTCGCGTTCTTAATGGCCAGGGCAACGGCCTTTTGTTGTTCAGCGGCCAGCCCGATTGTCGCGATTCCGATTAAGGGTACCGCGGTCGCCAGGGCCAGGGTAAGCTTTTCGTGAACCTTCGGGACCAGGTTGTTTCGGATAAGGGTCACGTTTTCGCGGATTTGCTGGTCAGTCATTCCCAGGACCGCGGGAAGTTCAGCGCGGGAACCGGCGGCCGACTTGACCGCGTTCCTGATTCCCGCCGTTTGGATTTCAACCAGGCGTTCTTCCAGCTTCGGGATTTGCTGGTCAATGTAAGCTTGAAGTTCAGGGATTGTCGCCCCGTTCTTCGCTTTCCTGGCCAATTCCCGCTTCATGTTCGCGGCCCATTGGTCATATACTCGAACCAGCTTCCGTTGCTGGCGGTTCGTTTGTTGTTCCCAATCCCCCGACCCGATACGCTGTTTCTGACCGGCCGAAGGACGGGCAACGAACCTTTTCATGGTCATTGTCATTTCGCCCCCGCCGTGGCCATTTCGCGTTCAAGCTTGTTTAGGGTTTTACCCAGGTCGTCAACCTTCTTCGGAAGGTCGAAAAGACCGGCCATTGGCGGTTGTTCCACGTCCCGCGGGGCCCCCCGTTCTTCTTCCGGAAGTTCGGGAAGGTCCGCCAGGCTTCGGATATGGTCTTCGTCAATATCGGTCGGCGTGAATATACCGGCGCCCTTCGCCGTGTTCAATGCTGTGATAATCGCGTTCAGGTCAACCTTGCCTGGTTTCTCCCAAACGATTTTCGGATACCCCGATAAGCCGGACCAGGCGTTGAAGTTGAAGATGTACGGGACCAGTTGAAGATTCCAGGTTTCCAGAAGGTACCGCTGGACCGCTTCCAGGACCAGGGTAAAAAAGTCCTGGGAACCCTTGACCAGGGATTGCGTCCCGACGGTCCCCATTCCCAGGATAAGGAATTGCGCGAAGAAGCGCATGAGTGTAATTTTATGCCAGCGGTCAATGACCTGGTTGACGTCGTATATCTTCGACCCGCCGCCGTACGCTTGAATGTCCACGCCAGGCGGGGCGATAAGGTAAACTTCTTCGTCCTTCCGAAGGCCCTTCAGCGCCTTCTTCAGGTCGTCCAGGTCCGCGTCTTCGAAGTTGTCGTCGGTTAGTTTGGCATACGGCATTCCGCCGACGTCGCGTTCGATACCGATTCCTTCCAGGTCTTCCAGGTTCCGCGCGAACTTATAAGGCCGGTACAGGGCCCGCAATATCGAATGGCCCTGGGGATTCCCCTTCCGGCCGCGGTATGTGAAATGTAAGCATTTCGCCAGCGGTATCGTGAACGTGGAACCGGAATTCGGGTCATTCTGGACGAAGGAAACCAGCTTGTCCCGTTCTTCCTTGTCGTATTCCCAACGGTTCAAGCTTTCCTGGCCGCGCGGGTCAATGTTCTTCAACCAAAGGCGACCGTCGTCCCTTTTGTCCAGGGTAATTTCCGACAAGGCGAACCCGAAGTCCAGGCATTCCAGGGCGTCTTCAGCATGGGAAATCCACGTTTGCCCGTTCATGTTGTTCATTACTTCCCATAACCATTCGGCCGCGGCTTCGTCGTTTGGGGCGCCGCCTGGGGCGGGCTCGACGTCAAAGGAAGCGGCCTGAAGCGGAAGCTTGATTGAATCAACCAGGGCCCCGCATATTGGGTCGTCGCGCATTTCCAGGTACAGCTTGACTTCGGTTGACCAGTTTTTGATTGCGTTCAGGTATTCTTCCCGAATGCGGCCGCCGATATGCTTCAATCCCGTGACGCCGACCACGGTCCGGATATTGCCGCTTTCGTTTTGGTGACTACGGGAAAGCCGCCCTTCCTGGCGGCGTCGTTGACTTCGTTTTGAATTCGGGTCCGGCGGTGTATAACCTCTATTCTGAACCATTGCGATTCCCCCTTCGGTTATTTCGGGCCTTTCAAAGATTTTACTTCCATGTCCCCGAAAGTGTCAAGTTGATACAATCGGGAATTCAATATATGAATTGCCTGGCAATTTCACACAACGAAACAAAGACCGCGTCCTTGTCACGTTCCAGTTGTCCAAGTTGTAAATATGGAACCAAATCAGGGTGTATCCTGTTTTCTCTATCGTATTTGTCGCCGTATGTCCAACCCATTGCTAGATAAGCTTGAACCCAACTTCCGTGTAATTCTTCGGGCGAGTTCGACCTTTGTTCCCCGCTTTGCCGTTCGATAACGTCAAGAAATTGTTTTCTGAAAGCTTCTTCCCGTTGCGACCATTCCACGGGGACAATCGGGGCTTCAGAAGCTAACGCCGCCAATCTAGCGGCATTATAAACAAATTCCGCCCGCCGTTTATTCAGTTTATCGTTTGTCATTTTGTTCCCCCTTTTCCTTTTTTAGTCGCGCGGCCATGCCCGCAACAAGCCGCTTTGACGCCTGGCAAATATCCCAAGCAAGCGTCGTAACCTTCCGGCGTCGGAAATCTTCCGCAACGAATACAAGGCCGTTCATTCGTTATCGGCGTCTTATCGTCGGCATAAACCCATTGACCGCCGACGTACTCGATAAGGTGTCCCCGCTGATATGACGTAACCATTTCAATCACGCCAGCGGGACTTCTTCGCTTCGATTTCAACCCCCTGGCGCCGTCCCTTCAACCGCGGCTTCAGGAAGCGCAAGCCGTGGACCAGGACGTCCACAATATCGTCATGCGCGCCGGTCGGGAAGTCCCCGATTTCCTTCAGGAAGTCCGCCAACCAGGAAGCATGACGCGGGATAAGGACCTGGCCCGCTTCCATGACGCCGGTTACAGTATGGGCCCGCGTGACCTTGTCGTCAATCGCTTTGACCGCCCGAATCGGGACCTTCGTATCCCGCCGAAGTTGCTGGATAAGCGATATTCCGGACGACTTGTCTTCGATAACGACGCGGTCCGGTTCCCATTTGTCATATTGCGCTTCGGCCGCCCGATTCAGGTCCGGAAAGGTAAGCCTGGCGACGTACAGGTCCAGAAGGTAATACCGGCGCGGGTTGTTTGCCTGGCCAATGGTGAGACACGCCGAACGGTCATGCCGTTGCTTTTCCTTGTGGGCCGTGTCCCATATCTGGACGACGCGGGAAAAGGTCGCCGGAAGGTCTTCGTCTTCGTACGACTTGAACCAGGCCGTTTTGATTATCCCGCCCCCTTCCGGTTGCGGCTTCCCGCGGTATTGGGCGGTCCACCAAAAGGGACCGGCGGCGACCCGAAGCTTCTTCAGGGCCGTTTCGTCGTACCGCGTGGGCCAAAGGGCTTCGCCTGGTTTCCGCCCCAGGACGTCGTTTTCTTCAGCAAAGGCGGGAAGGTTGATACATTCCCAGGCGTCGGGTTCGACGTCTTCTTCCAGGGCCAGTTCCCCTTCGTCTTCGGGCGGGTTCCCCAACAAGGCCCCCGCCAGGTCTTGTTCATGCCAGCGGGTCATAATCAAGATAATGGACCCGCCAGGTTGAAGCCTGGGCCGGACGACGGACCGATACCAGTTCCAGTTCCGGCGCCGGTACACGTCCGAAAGGGCTTCAGCGTCGTTTTTGATTGGGTCGTCAATGACAATCAAGTCGAAGCCCCGACCCGTGAAGGGCCCGCCGATACCGGCAACGGTCATTCCCCCGCCGTATCCACGAAGCCGCCAGCGCCCCTTCGCCTTCGTGTCCTGGGTAAGCTGGATATTCAATTCTTCGGCGTTGTCGTTGATTGTGTCCTTCGCCTTGCCGCCCCATTCTGAAGCGAATCCCATTTCGTACGACGCCAGGCCGACCTTCTTCCAGGGGAACTTCTTCAGGAACCAAACGGGCGTATAATGGGAAACCAGTTCGGACTTGCCATGTTGGGGCGGAACCGTGATTACCAGGAACAAGGACCGTTCCGCGCATTGGGCGATTACGTCGGCCAGGAAGTCAATATGCCGAATCCGTTCGTACGACCCGTTCGTCAAGTGGTTCCCCAGGGTCGCGGGCGTCCTGGTCCAGTTGGTCACGTCTTCGGCTTGCCTTATCTCGACCGCGGTCGCGGCGTCCTTGAATAGGTACGGCGTCTTCGTTATCATTCGTCCTTCCATTTGACCGTCACTTCGACCAGGTCCGCGTAATCTTCAGGGGCCCTTTCGACCTGGTCTTCCGGAACGGGGATTACTTCAAAGCCTATTCCCAACGCGCCCCAGGCCCTTTCAACGGCCAGCTTCACGCGGGCCGCTTGTTCCTGGGTCATAAAATAGCGGTACCTGGGCGGTTCCGAATACTCCAATATCCCTTCGACCACTAGCGGGTCGCCTGTGCTATCCTGGGGCCGCTGGACCACGTCCCCCGCGGTATTGCCGACGGGGACGAAGGAATGTCGGCGGTCCCCCAGGGCGGTTACTTCGACGACTTCGGGGCAACGCCTGTGTATCCGATACGGCCGCTTCTTCCCCCTGGGGCGAACGACCTGGATATTCCCCTTCGTCAGCGGGGCCCCGCAATCCTTACAGTTTGGCATGATTCCCCCTTTCGGGCAACCATATATCCAGCTTTCCAAAGAATTCGTACCGTTCCGCCTGGTAAAACGGGAAGGTCAGTTGGCCCTTTTCTTCCGGCGTCCGGAAGTCCACTTCGGCCAGGGGCTTTCCCGACCTGTGAAGGAATTGTTCCCCGTCGGGCCGTCCGGTTCGAATGATACCGTCTACTTCGACAACGTCCTTCCAGATTTCGGGGTCCTGGCGAAGGTCCGTCCAGCATTCGTTCGAATGATACGGGCAACCGATACAGGAAGACTTCGGAACGACGCGCCCTGGGTAATACTTCGCCAACCATACCAGGCAATCGTTACGGGTCATTCGAAGGTCAATCAGCGGCCAGGTATTGTTGACCCACTTATTCCGCGACGCGGCCATTCGTTGATATTCGTCCAGGCTTATTCCGACCCACAATTCGACGGCGTCCTGGGGAATGCGGGCCCTGGGGCCAACGTCCAGGAGTTCCCGAATCTTCTTATAGACTGAACGAAGCTTGTAATGTTCCGTACAATGGCGGCGGCCCATGCCTAGCTTCCCGCCCCTTCGCATGAATAAGGGCGGTTGGTAGAATCGCGACTTCAGTTCGGCCGCATTCAATAGGTCGTCGCGGATATTGCCATTCGATACGACCAGGACGGGGATACCGGCGGCGGCGGCTTCCTTCTTCAGGAATTCCAGGTGAAGGTACGTCCGCGGTTCTTCCCAACCCGTGTCGGCGAATATGGCAACGGCGGGCTTTTCAAGCTGGCCACGACACGCCATAAGAAGCAATGTCGAAGACTGGACGCCCGCCCCCAGGGAAAGGACCTTCATTGATTCGACCCCTTTCCTTCGCCGATTTGCTTATTGCCGCCGTAATACTGGACCATGACCCCGTCGGCGCGGGTAATGAATTCCGACTGGCGCTTCCGGACCAGTTCCGGCGGGTCGTTAGTGATAACGTTCACGGCCAGGAAGACGGCGAATATGTCCTTGACCAGGGGCGGAAGAACTTCGATAATCACTTCCGCCTTCGACGTGGCAAGCCCCCGCGCCAGGCGTTCGCCCTTTTGGTACAGGTCCGCCAGGCGGCCAATGTCGGTCAGGTCCATTTCCAGGCCGTCCATGCCCGCGGCGACACGGTCGTCAATCTTCTTCTTCCAATGCTGAATTCCGGCCGTGACCAGGGCCCCTATATCCTGGAATACTCGAATATGGTCCTGGGTCATTCGTTCAACCTGGTCCTGGATTTCCACGAAGTCGGCCGCTTCATGCCTGGCCGCCCTTTCGAGTATCCGGACTTGCCAGTTGAAGTCGGCCGAATACCGTTCCAGGGTCTTCAGGGATATTGTTACCCCGACCCCGCGGACAAGGCCCCACAATCGCTTCAGGGTCCGGCCAACCCCCATTTGTTCGTATATCAGGAAGAAGTATTCCTGGCGTTCTTCGGCCCGAAACGTGTTCCAGGGCTTGACCTTCTTTTTATGGGACTTCTTCGCCGGTTGGTTCATGCGTACCCCCCAGGTTCGCCCATAAGCGGTCCGCGCTTACCCTGGACGGCCGCCCGACAATGCTTACAGATAACGGCGCCCTTCGTGGCTTCCGCCCAATCCAGGGCCATGACCAGGGCTTCCTTTTGCGCTGGTCCGGTTAGCCCCTGGGCTTCCCCGATACGTTCGATTGTTTCCACGTCAACGGCGACCCAATCGCAAAGGCGAATCGGGTACCCGTACGGTTGTCGGAAGATATGGGCCCGATTCCGCTTTTGCCCGCCCTGGCGCCCGATAATGTCGCCGCCCGCCTTCGGACGCTTGTCAACGATTTCCCTGGCCGCCGTGTATAATGGGGGCTTCATGGTCCGCCAGGTCGCGGGATTCCCGTCGTGGTTGTCAATGACGGCCAGGTCCCCGCGGCGTTCCGCCAGGATAACTTCAGCGGGGACGGGCGCGTGACCGTGTTTCCTGATTCTGAAGCCGACTTCCTTCCAGGCTTCGAAGACCAGTTCAATACAAATGAAATCCTGGTCGGTTTTGTACGGAATCATGGTCGGGTAAACTAGCCGCGGCGGTATATGCGCCGTCGCGATTTCATGTAACCAGTACGCCAGGGCCCAGGCGAATATTTTGACGTATAGCTTCCAGTCGTACCGGCGGCGTCCGAACTTCGACGCCAGTCGCCAGGCCCTTTCCCCCAGGCTTTCGCCGTCTTCATGGTTGACGCGGAAGACGACATATTCGCGGTCTTTGTACCATGACAACCGTCCCAGGGCGGGGCCCTTCCCGATACTTTCCAGGATAGTATAATCGCCGCCGTTTATCGGGTACCCGATAAGAAGGAAATGGAACAAAGGCGTTTGCGGGACAATGGCATTCTTCGATAACCAGGGAATAATCCCCTTCCCGACGACGCCGACAATGTCCCCTGGTTGATAGATTACCCGCCCGCGTTCGTCAAATGATAAGGTCAATTTCAGGTCTTTGTTCATAGTTTCGTACCCCCTTTCGCGGCTTCGGCCGCAATTTCCATTTCAAGCGTTCGCATTGATACGCCAGGCTTCGGGACGTAGATTGTCGGTTTCCCGTCTTTGCCGCCGACGGCTTCGGGTTCCCCCGTCTTCGTGTGATTCAGAATGAAGACGACGTCGCCAATTAGCTTCCGGTGTTCGTCGCAAGCGTTCGGCTTGTCGGGTTCAGCGAAGAACGTATGTCCGCAACCAGGGAAGGGACACTTCCCCCGCGGCCGGTACTTCTTTGCCAGCTTGTCCATTCGCCGTCGTTGCTTCCGATTCATTTCGGGTTGTTCCGCCGGTTTCGCCGGTTGCGCGTTATCCATGACTTGTCCCCTTTCGGTAATATCGTTCAAGCTTTGAATTGCCTGGCAAATATAACGGGTGTGACGGTTCGCCCGAACGGTTGACCTTGATACAATAGACGGGTTCGCCGACCAGGTCCATGATGGCCGCGGGCCGGTACCCGACACGCTTTCCGAATTCCCCCCAACCGACAACGACCAGGGTACAAAGTTCCCGCATTCGCTTAATCGCCGCGTCGTTCGGGCCGCCGTATAATTCCTTCGACGTGTCCGTCAGAAGGACGGCGGGGTCGGCCGAAACGATACTGAATAGGTTCCCGACGAATAGGCCGCCGAAGCCCCAGGACTTCGCGAAGTTGACCAGGCGGCGGATTGTTGGGTCGTCCCGCGTCGCGTTGGCCGTGGACGGGTTCAAGCCAATGAAAAGAAGGGCGTCCAGGTTCTTCGGGGTATAGTTCCACCTTCGCCAAAGCGCATAACGGAACCGGCGGTCGTCGTCGCTGAATATGGCCCCATTCATGCTTCTGCCGATATTCATTTCGCCCGCTTCCTTTCGAAGACGTGCCAAACGACGGGCCCCGTTTGAACCGTCCCGATATAATCCAGGTCCGCGGGGTCTTCTTCAATCGGCCGACCCGTCCCGTAAACCCGAAACATTCGGCGGACCTTCCGGCTTTCGTCCGTGTTACTCATGGCCCAAAGGCAAACGGTTTCGTCCCGCGGGCCGAAAGCCGTTATCGGAACCGCTTCCCCCGTCAGTCCCGTCATGGTCCCCTTGAATACTTCCTGGCGTTCCTGGACCTGGACCGCCAGGATACGGGACCCCTGGGGCATTTCGACTTCCAGAAGGGCGCCGGTATCCAGGTCTTCAAGCCGGTACTTCAGAATCATATTCATTTCGCGACCTTCTTCCCGTCAGCGCCGCGCTTCCAGGGAAAGCCCCCCAGGACGTCACGATTCCGGACCAGCGGCTTCGCGCCAGGTACCCCACGGCAAACGGGGCAAATGGGAACGTCGTTGGACCAGTCCTTTTCGACGCCGTTTACCATTTCCATTCGCGCCATGCCTTGTCCGCATTGTGAACAAACGATAATATCCATGTTTCGAATCCCCCTTTCGTTATATTGTCCCGTTCAGGACCAATGCCCCCGCTGAAGGCGGGCCGTTCCGCTTCTTCGGTTTCTTCGGCGGCTTCGGCTTCTTCGGCGGCTTTGGCGGTTTATCCTTATCCCTTCCGGCCATTCCCCTTCGTTCACTTCAGAAGGACCCCCTTCTGTATCCCTTCAGGGCGGCCGATATGCCGCGCCAGGTCCTTTTTGATATAGTAATTCGCCCCCAGGCGGTCCAGTAAAATGACGGCGGAACGCGCGAAGTTCTTCCAGTCAATCCGCCGTACCTGGTCCCGCAATTCCCAGGGAAGCTTGTTGGAATAATTCAGGGTCCCGACTTTGAAGACGTCAACGAACTTCGCCGTCGCTTCAATCAAGGCCAGGCTTTCCCCTGGATCAATGACGGGTTCCAGGGATACCCAGGTCGGAATCCCGCGTTCGTGCGCGTCGTCCAGGGACTTCATTCGGTCAATCGGAAGGGCCGCCCCTGGTTCCCAGGACCGCGACCGCTTCGGGTCCATGAAGGTCAAGGTCACGCCGAAGCAATCGGCGGCCGTAAGAATATCGAAGTCACGGACCGCGCGGAATCCCCCCTTCGTCAGTATGGCGACCCCCAGGCCCGCCTTGTGTAGAATGCCAATCGCCCGCCTGGTAATCTTCGCTTCGATTTCCAGGGGTTGATACGGGTCCGTCACGAACGACAAAAGGACATGACGGATTTCGTTCTTCCTGGATAACCTGACCGCGTCCTTTTCCAGTTGAAGAAGGACCCCGTCGCGGACTTGCGGATTGCCGAAGAATTCCTTCGGGTCCTTCCTGGTCACGTCCGCCCCGTAACAATACCGGCAAGCGTGGCCACAACCCGAATACAGGTTGGCCGCCAGTTCGAAGTATTCCCTGGCGCGCCCGCTGGTTTCGTATATCATGCTATACCCCCCGAATTCATTATTTCGCCGACGCGGTCGGCTTCCTTTTTGACCCGTTCCCAGGCCAGGTCGTATTCCCTGGCGGCCTGGTCCCGCTTTTCAGCGGCCGCTTTCAATTCTTCAAGCGTCATTTTGCCCCCTTCCGCGGCCGCGATTGATAACAAGCTTCATGGAAATATCGCGGCTTGATTTCCCACCTGGACGGCGGCGGGGCTTTGATTGCCTTATCGCCGACCAGGATTGCCTTCCCGCATTTCGCCGCGCATTCGTGTTCTTCGGTCGCTGTGATTAGATAAACTTTCAATTCGACCCCCCTTCCGTCAGGGCTTCCAGGAACCGAAGTCCCCCGTGGTAAACCCCGATTGCGATTGCGTCGTACTCATGGTCGGTCAGGTCGTCAGGAACGCCTTCGAAGCGGTACCGGATATTGTTCTTCGTCGTTTCCTTTGACGCCCTGTAAGAACCGACGATGGCATTCTTCCAGGTCGCGGGATTATAGGCGGCCAGGGGATAATCCATTCCCTTCGCCCATTCCTGAATTGACCGGAAGACTATCTGAAGACCGGCGATATTCCGGTTCCGGTTCTTCGAATGCCAGGCAAATTTGACGTCTTCCATGACGACTTCCCGCGCGCCATATTGCGAAGCCCGCCGTGATATTTCGCCCACAATGAACGGGAACCTTTCGGCGTACGCCGTTTTCCTGGTATCAACCTTTCCCCAGGCGATAAGGCCCTGGTCCTGGAATACGGCCCAACCCGTGAACGTCGTCGAAGGGTCAATCGCAATGAACCTTGTCATTTCGCCTTCCCCTTCCCGCGCCAGCTTTCGCCGGTTATCACGGCCGACCGGCCGTCCTTCACGCGGTCCAGTATCCGTTCGCTGAAGTCCAGCTTGTTCGCTGTGATTATCAGCGGCAAGGCTTCGCGGTATCGGTAATCAACCAGGGCGTCCAGTTGGGCGGTCCGCCAGTTCGTCGGGTTATGGGCCCCCAGGTCGTCCAGGATAAGAAGGTCGCAAGTCTTCACGCGGGCCCAAAGCCGCGCGTATGCCTTCCCGTCTTCCAGGTTGCTTTGAAGTTCGTTCAATAGGTCTTCGACCTGGTTATAATAGACGGTATATCCGTCTTCCAGATAGTCCCAGGCGGCGGCAAATGCCAGGTGTGACTTGCCCGTCCCAGGGACGCCAATCAGAAGGACCAGCGGCGGACCGACCTTTCCGGCCAGGAAGTCGCGGACCGCGGCTAGGGCCTTCACATTGTCGGACGTTTCCTGGAAGTTGGCCAGGCGGCGTTCCTTGCGGGTCCAGGCCGGAACCCCCGACCTGGCCAGGTTACTTGATAGTCGGTTTTGGTACAATGCTTCGCGGCGCTTATCTTCGGTCGTCATTTGTTCAACCCCTTCTTTTCGGCCGCGGCGACCAGGTCGGATTCGGAAGGAAGGAAGGTCGCTTGCCTGGGACGCGGCGATTTGCCAATGTCTTCGTTCACATATACCATTGACACGAATTCGCCCCTAGCGCGGACCTTCGCTTGCCAGGCGGCCAGTATTTCGGGTTCACTATACCCCCGCTTCAGCATTCGGTCAATCGCTTTCGCTTCCTTGCCGTAATTCGGTATCGGGTCCTTGTCAGTCTTTTCAGGGTATCCGAATTCCTTCTGAATTTCCGCAAATATAGGGCGGGAATGAAGTTGCGGCGCGCGCTTCTTCTTTGAAGAAGATAATGCTTCTTCTTCAGGGGTATTCTTTAAGGGTTCTTCTTTGGGGGTATTCTTTGTCACTCGTCGGCGGGTACCGATTACGGTACCATTGGATACCGATTGCGGTATCCTTTTGACATTGTTATCGGTACCATTGGATACCGATTGCCTGTATTTAGCTTCATTTTGGGACCAAATGTTCAACAAATGGATAATGTGTCGCGGGTGTCCTTCGAAGGCTTCTAGTTTGACTTCGATAATCTTTGCTTCGATAAGTTCCCGCTTTGCCTTGACGACTGTCTTCGGACTGAAGCCGCAATGTTTGGCCAGCTGGTCTTGTGTCTTCCAACAAAGACCGTCTTCGCCGGCGACCCTTTTCAAATGAAGATATAAGGTCTTTGCCTGGGGCGACAAGTCGGCGTCGTCAACCATGTGTGGAATCATTGAAAAGAAGTTGACGGGGGCGTTGTCTATAATTCCGTGGTTATCTTCCATATAGCCGCGCCCCCTTCCTGGAATTACAGCGGCGACACGACGGGACAAGGTTGTCTAATTCGTCGGTTCCGCCCTTCGACTTTGGTACGACGTGGTCAATGGAAAAGGTTTCCCAGGGCTTCAGCGGGTCGCCGCAATAGTAGCAATGGCCGTTCGTCTTATTCCAAACGGCTTGTTTCGTAGCACTCGAAAAGCTATTAGGCGATTCGGGTCGGGCTTCAATCGGCGGACGCTTTTTGAAGACAATACCTTTGTCCCAAACGACTTCGTCAATCAACAAGGGGAACGCTTCATTCAGTCGGTATCTGAATCCGTAAGCTTCGCCGACGGGCCCGCGTAACCATTTTGTTCGGGCCCCCATGTGTTATTCCCCCTTCGCTGGTTGTTCGCCTTCCTTGCCAGGTTCTTCGTCAAACGACCCGACTTCAATCGCGTGAATCAGCTTGTAACAATCGGGCGACGGGTCGAGTAATTCCAGCGCGGCCATGACTTCGAAGGGTTCCTTCAGGTCAGCGGGAAGGATTTTGGTCGCGGCGATTCCCGCCAGGACCGCTTCGGTCGGATTCATGCCGCGGCCAGCAACCGTTTTGATTTCCCCCGTCCCATTGACGACGTAATCAATACAAACGCCATACGGCTTCGATTCTTCTTCCATGTGGTTGAACGTGACCCCGTGAATCTTGACGACGGTTCCTTCATGGTCGGTCGGTTCCTGGGCCGCGGCGGGCTTGCCAGTCTTCTTCCCCTGGGCCAGGGCCTTCGCCGCCTGGATTATCTCGACCTTCCCCGCCTTGTGGTCGAACTTGAAGTCCATTGCCGATTGCGGGGTCCCGATTGTGGCGTATAGCGTCCCGTGTGGTTGCTTCAGAAGATTGACCAGGCGGAAGATTTCGTACTGGTCAACCCTGGACGTGAACTGGACCTTGATTAGAAGGTTCCCGTCGGCGTCGAACGCCAGGGCTTGCTTCAGGTCCGCGATTGAAGGAAAGGTGATTTCGACCTTCAGCGGTTGGACGACTTCTGATTTCGGGGTCTTCGTGGCCTTTTGGGTCTTCGTGGTTTCGGGCTTTTCTGTGGACTTGTCAGTCTTCGCCATTGTGATATTCCCCCTTTCGGAAAAGGAAGCGACCCGCAATGATATTTTACGGGTCGCGCTTGATTGTTTCGCCGTCGAAGAATCGTGTCAGTAGGTTATTCAGGAAGGCGGGTACCGAATTGAAGCCCCGCTTTGCGGCTTCCAGGTGTAAGTTGTGGTCAACCGTCTTCAGGATTCGCCAGTTCCGAACGACCTTCGCGGGGTCAACCTTCCCCTTTTTGTGTGTTGAAGTTACCATGTGAACCCCCCTTTCGTTTTTCAGATTGTAACGCCGTCGTATCGGCTATGTCAAGCCCCGCTTTTCAAAACGGAAGGTCAGGTTGTTTCGCCTTCGTCGCGCTGAATTCCTGGACCTTCTTCCAGCATTCTTCCAGGTCCTTGATTTCTTCGGTCCGTGTCACGCCGCAAGCGGTCGCGACTTCAGCGGGATTGACTGGCGGCTTCAACTTCCCCGCCCTGGTCAGAAGGTCGCCGACGTGTTTTATCGGGTCCGTGGTCGGCGGCGCGTCCTTCGATACCTTTTCAGTCTTTTCGGCCGCCTGTTTTGTATCCTGGGCCCGCTGGTCACGCTTCGGCGCGGGTTCCTGGGGCTTTGGTTGCGCCAGGTAATTGTCCAATCCCTTTTCGACGGCTTGCCAGTATTTCCCGACGATTCGCTTCAGGTCTTCTTCGGATATACCCAGGCCAGTATTTTCGCCGAAGGTCAGGAACTTTTCCTTATCCAGGGGGCGGTCGCATAATAGCAAAGCCCCGACCTGGCTTGCCATGTGTTGACCTTCAATGGACCGGCGCTTCACGCCTTCCAGGACCAGGTCTTCTTCCAGGGACCGTCCCTTCCAACCGCCCCCGCCGCCGCCTGTCTTCTGTGATACCGGCTTCCCGTCAACGTATATCTGGACAATGTTCCGGTCCGGCCCGTATTCGCTATCGGGGCGTTCCCGTTCTTCAATGTCGCAAAGGAAGCGGGTCCCGACTTCCAGGGGCTTGATATGGTCCTGAAGGGCCTGGTTGAAGACGGTATATTTCCAGGACTTCCCGCGGCCAGGGTCGCCTTCCTGAAGGGAAAGGTTCTTCGCCATAACGGGAAGAAGGAACTTCGACCCGCCTGAATAGGATTTCGGTTCCTGGACCTGGACGATTTCAAGTTGCTGTTTTGGGAATACAATCTTATCGGCCATGTTACTTGACCCCCGTTGATATAGTCTTCACAATGGCGCGGTACGCCCGACAACGCGCATTCGTACAACGAATGGCGTCCTGGTATCGGTTCAGGGCGGTTCGCTTCAGCGGCCTTTCGCATGATTGACAAGCCCCGAAATCTTCTTCCGTCTGGAACCGCTTCGGGTCGGGACGGGCGTCGCCTGGGAATGGAGTAACAACGGTCGGCGTTGGTTCTTCTTCAGCTTCAGCGGGACCTTCGCCGCCGCCGTCATGGGCCGCGTCGGGACCTTCTTCCTGGGTCTTTTCTTCAGCGGCCGCGGGACCTGGCGCGGCCGCTTCCTGGACGGTCGGCATTTTGGCGACGTTGACGAAGGCGGGGCACTCGATAACGCGGTCGGCTTCCGGCCCCGTCAGCGTTTCGTCCTGGTCAGAAGCGAACTTCGGCTTGCCTTCACATTCCCCGAATTCGTACGCGCAATCGTCGCAAAGGTTCACGGGTTCCGCGGGCGGGTCTTCGTGCTTTGGTTGGGTAACGGTCTTCACGGTCTTTGAAGCCGCCTTTTGCTGTTTCCTTTTCTTCTTTTCCTGGTCGGATAATGGTTTCGTCATTGGTCAATTCCCCCTTTCAATTTTGTTTCGTTCGGATTGTGACGATTCGGTCGTCGTAGAATTCGACCCCTGGAATCGGGCGTTCGCCCTTCGTGGTCCTGGCGTGATTATTCAACTTTGATTCGTTCGCAAGCTTGTAATCGTCAGGAAGCGCGGCGAAGTCAACGACGCGGGCCTTCCAGTTGGCCCGTCCCCCCAGGGTCCCCAGGTCCGTTCGGGTCCGTTCGGGTACCGGCGGCGGGGACGGGGCGGTTCCTAGTTCCTGGGTATGTTCGCCGGTTCCGGACAAGGCCGCTTCTTCCTGGGCCAGCTTGAACTTTTCGTCTTCGATACGTTGCGCTTCGGCCGCCTTGCGGCGTTGCTCATTGTCGAAGGTTGTTACCTGGCCCCTGGTCAATCGGTCGGCTTCCAGTACGGGAAACATAAGGTCCCCGAATGCCTGGTTGACCAGGTCCAGCTTTGCCTTGAACGGTTCGACGATTTCCGTCTTCCTGGCGAACATGGCCTTCTTACATACGGCGATAATGGCCAGGTCGTTCGTCGCGGGCTTCAGGTCTTCGTTCGTGGATATGACGCGGTCCTTCGCGACCCGAAGAAGGGAAGCGGCTTCCTGGTATAACTGAAGCAATTCAGGGACGGGCTTCCCGACCTGGGTTTCAATCGTTACCAGGGCGGTCGGCGTGGTCCCTTCTTCCTGGACGGGTTCGGGTTGAACGACCTGGATTTGTCCGCCCGTTATATCTTCCAGGACGGCCGCGGCTTCCTTCGCTTCTTCGCTTGCGTCTTCGGATAATGTCAGGCGGGCTTGAAGGTTTTCGCCTTCTTCCTGGACTGGTTCTTCTGTGCTAACCAGGGGCGGTTGAAGTTCGGACCCCGTGTCTTCGATATTGCCGACAACCGTTACGGCCTGGGTCGGCGGTCCCTGGCCGGTCAGCTTTGACCCCGCGGGAATGGTTTTGACCTTGTCCCTGAAGGCGGCGATTTCCGATTCGGGAACGTCAATCGCTGTGACGATTGCCGCCTGGACGCGGTTATAAACGGGTACATGGACCTTGTCGCCGACGGCCAGCGGTTCCGCCGTGAAGTAAGAATAATCCCGCCCCTTCGCTGGAATTCCCGAACGGTCAACGTACTGGACCTTGACGATAAGTCGCGGGACTTCCTTCCCCGCGGCGGCTTCTTCAGCTTCCTTGATTCGCTTCCCGATATTGTCGGGCGAATTGACTTCGGCTTCGGCCGCCTGGCGTTCCGCGATACATTGCGGACAACCGTCCAGGGCTTCGAAGTCAACGTCGTGCTTTTTACAATGAATCATTTTGAACCCCCTTCCTTTCGAACGTAAACTTCCCCGCAATTCGGACATAGCTTCCGGTCGAATGCGGGGAAGGCGGAAACGTGGTTTCCTTTGTTCGAGCAATGAAATTTGTCTTCCTTTCCTTCCATGTGATACCTTCCTTTCGGTTATTTGGGGACCTGATTCCCCAGGCCCCCATTGTAACGCCTATGTATTGCCCTTGTCAAGTCTGCTTCCAGTCTTCCCCCCTTCGTTGATATGCTTCCCGTTCGGCTTGTTCGCGGCGTCGCTTTCGGTCTTCCAGGGAAACGTCAATGAATCCCGCAATGAAGGACCCAACGACCAGGAGTAGGATAAAACAAACGACGCCTTGCCAGGTGATTTCCATTACTTGATACCCCCTTCGTTATTGATACTTGTCCTTCAGTTCTTCGAATAGCTTCCGAAGTTCTTCCCGTTCCTTGATTTCCTGGGCCTTCAGTTCGTCCCAGGCGTCCCAATCGGTAACTTCGCCTTCAACGGCTTCCTGGACCAGGCGGACCAGTTCGTCGGGTTCGATTGCGTCGAGTTCCCAACATTCGTCGCCGTATTGGGCCATGTAACCGCCCGCCCTGGAATCGGTAATCTTCGTCGGGTTCGGGATAAGGTCGTACTGGCGGACCTGGTCAATGGTCAACGCGACCCGTTTCAATTCGACGCTGAATAAGAAGCCGCGGGAATAAGCGTCGAAGCGGTCCTGAAGGTCCCTGGTCATATCCAGGCCCGACGGGTCATGGTCGGTCAAGTGAAGGACGACGACCCGTTCAGCTTCCCCGCGGTTAGCCTGGAAGCGGTAAACGGCGTCTTTGACGTATGTATAACTGGAATATCCCCTGGACGGGGCGACGATTGTATTTAGGTCTTCCACGGCCCCCGCGATTACCTGGGAAAGCGCGTCCTTTTCAACCCAGGCTTCGCAATAGGTTTCCTGGGTCGTCCAGAAGCGGCGGAAGAAGCGGTTCTTCGTTGTGTAGATTGCCGCGTTCAGGAAGTCTTCCGGACTATCGAAGGCGCGGTCTTCAATGGACCGTGTCCGGTCGTTGATACGCCGTTCGTCCACTTCGCCCGCTTCCCTGGCCTTGACCAGTTGGGCCGAAAGACCGTTGTACGCGGACCGGCGGTTCGGGATAAGGCCCCCCGCGACAAGCCGGTAATAGATTTGTCGAAGGGTAAGCGGGATTGAATACTGGTTGATTACCTGGTTGACGGCGGCGACTGTTTCTTCGTATTTCATTTCGTTTTCCTTTCGAATAGATTCGGACGGCGGGTCGCCCCGCCGCCCGTGGTTCCTGGTTAGTTTCGAGTTCGAAGCCCTTCGGCCAGGACCTTCGCCCCCAGGCGTTCCATATCGTACCGCTGGTCGCCCTGGAAGCCCTGGGCCGCGCTGGTAATGGCGTTCGTCACGCCGTAAAGGTTCGGGTCAGGTGCCAGCATGAAGGCGTCCATTGCGGCTTTGAATTCTTCCTGGGTCATGTCGTTGGTCTTATCCTTCGCGACCCGTTCCAGGTAATTGTACGGGTCTTCGACGGCCTTTTCCAGCGACGCCTTGAATTGGGTCAGCATTTTTTGACTTTCCAGGAAGGTTTCTTCAATGGCCGCGTTGACCTGGTCCCGAAGTTTATCGGACCCGCCGACGTGACGGAACCGACGCATTCCCCCGCCTTCGCCGCCGCCGACCATGCCATTCTTACACTTCAGGCGGTAAACGTAACCAGCGACGGTCACGCTTCGGACCCCGACTTCGGAATTAGAAATGTGAATGCCGCGCTGGACGACGTCGCCGACCTTGACTTCTTCTTCGGTCTTCGGCCAGGTGACGGATACATGAAGGGTCGCTTCGTCGCTGAAGTACCACTTGACCGCGGCGTCAGCGCAAAACGGTTCAAGGATTGTCAGAAGTTCCAGGTCGTCGAAGGGTTCGAACTGTGAAGACAGAAGGGCCCGCGCCTGGTTCCCGTCCTGGGTTCGAATCAGTACGTCCTTTTCATAGTGGTTTTGGATAAGCCAGTTCAGGGCCAGGATATTCAGTTTCGCGGGAAGCCGTTCGTATAGCTTCTTCGTGTAATCCAGGCGGGACAATAGCTGGCCGTGGGCGTGGTCCTGAAGGTATAGGGTCGGAATGCTTCGGCCGTTTTCGGGAACCTGGAAAGGAACCAGGGCCCCGCCCTGGCCTTCTTCGATTACATACTGGAAAAGATTCATTCGGGTTGTTCGGTCCAGCGGTTGATGTTCGGTTTCCCATTGACGGGCATTCTGAATAATGTCCTGGAAGGATACCTGGGTTTCAGTTCTTTGTTCGGTTGTCATTGTTATTTCACTCCCTTTCGGTTTTTATTTTGTCGGGCCGGTTGCGGGACCCGCGGCCGCTTCGTTAGCTTTCCATTTCAAGGTAGATTGACTTCAGGATTGACAAGCCTTCTTCCAGGCCCGCGGCTTTGTTCCGGTACGCCGCGGCCAGCTTGCTATCCTGGCCGTCCGCGTTGGCGGCTTCGGCGCCATGCGCCTTGATTCTGACCTGGGTACGTTCTTCGGCCAGCTTCAGGATAAGCTTCGCTTCGTTACCTATTTTCGCCATGTCCTTTTGCCCCCTTTCGTTTATTTCGGGGCTTCTTCGCCCCCGTCGGGACCCGACCATTCGGACCACGACGGCGGGGAAGGAACCCGCGCCGGTTACATTCCCCTGAAGAATACGGGGACGGATTCCAGGCCCAGGACGGCGGCAATCTTGACCCTGTGAAGGCCGTCCCAAAGTATCCGCGACCCGTCTTCCCGAATTCTGACTTCGACGGGTTCCAGGATACCGTTCTTCCGAATATCTTCCAGAAGGGCGGCGTTGATTTCGACCAGGTTCAAGGGAAGCCTGGTTTCCAGCTTCAGTATTTCAGTCAGCGGCATTGTCATTCGTTCTTCCTTTCGGCGGGCTAGTCAACCCAACCATGAACAGTATAACAAAGTGTATTGCCCCTGTCAAGCCCCTGTGTTATATTGAAGCTGGCCAGGCGAACCAAAGGTATCATACTTTCGGGCGATTCGGGTCATTCTTTTGGGTGATTTTGGTTGGCGAAGGTGACTTTTTTATACCGTGGTTTCCAAAGGTAACTTCGTCCCAGGATTGACGTTATCGGGACCTGGAAGGGATTATACCAGTTCGGGCGGTAAGACCCCTTGTTGGCCGCCCTGGGGCCGCTGGTAAGGGAAATAATGAGGCCCTGGGAATTGCCCGATTGAATCCCCAGGGCCCGTCCGAAAGGAAGACGCCTGGCATAATTGCCAGGTCCCCCGTTAAGGGGCTTATTTGCGCTTCAGGTCTTTGACGTCACGTTCCGCGGAAAGGATACGCTGGTAGAATGCCGACCTGGTACCCGCGCAAGTGACTTCGTAACCGTGAAGCTTTTCGTTAAGCGCGGTCAGGCCCGTTTCCTTGTGGTCCAGGCGGCCAATGATTTCGCCCTGGTTGTCTTTGATTTCCTGGTCCCGCGCGGCCTGGTCATGGCCGTTCTTCCGATAAGCGATAAGAACGCCGCCGACCGCGACCGCCGCGACAACGACACTCGACCCCGCAATTATTATTTCAACGGTCATGGTGAACCCCCTTCTTTTTTTAAGATACCTGTTCGAGTGTGAAGACGGCTTCAACCATGAGCCCGCCTTGTGAAATACTATACGCAATCTTGTTAATGAAGAAGTCTTCGTCAACGCCCATGTCCGAATAATTACCAGTTATTCGGTCCGATAATTTCAACGCCAGAATCTTCGTCAACATTTCCTTGTTGTAATTGGTCATAGTCATTTCGACCTTTGCCCGCGGCGTGTCTTGCTTCGATTCTATGTCGTCGGCCAGGGTCTTCGCTTCCGCCAGGCTTGTCAATATTTGCGCGTCAATATTCAACGAATGTTCGCCGTACGTTGTCTTCGACGTGGCATCTTCGACATAGACGGAACCGCGGTCCAGAAGGTTGTATCCGTCCCCGCGGACCAATAAGCGCGTGACGAATATCGCGGAAGTGTCGTCGTTCGTCAGGGTCAACTTCCCGCCCCGACCGTATGAATTATAAACTGGATACGTCAGGGCGACGGTCAGATTGCCCGTCTTGTCCGCGCCCCCGCCGTTGGCCGCGGCGTTGGCCACATAGTCGGGAATAGCTGTGATTGTGACGCCGCTGTTCATGGTCGCCCCCGACGTCGTTCCCGTGAAGGTATCGCCAGCGTTGAAAGCCCCTGAACAATCGCCCAGGGTTAGCGTCCCGCCCTTTTGGGCCTGGACGGTTCCAGTATCCGCCGACACGTCGGTCGTGATTCCTTCGCCTTCCAGGAATGGTCCATTCGTGACGGTCCCTTCGACCTTGTAATAAGTTGACGCTTGAACTGGCGTGATAAGGTCTTCCAGGGTTTCAAAGTCCTTTGCTTCGAAATAGATTACGACGGCGGAACTGGCGGCGATTTCAAGTTGACTGGACGTGATTCCCCCGTCCACAACGTCAGCTTCCACGCAACGCCATACTTCTTGACCGCCAGTCGCCAAGTTCAACGAGTCGCGGACCGACTTCTGGACGTGGACGGATACCATGTTGACGACGTCGTCTTCGCCCGAAATCCATTTGAAGCCCGTAAACGCCAGTTCATTCGTCGCGTATGTCTGATAAAATATTCCCCTGGAAACGTCATGCGGGGAAGCGGCCCTGTGACCCTTTGCTTCGAACCGCCAGAAGGAATCCTGGTCCTGGTAGAAGAAGCCGTTTTCTTCCCGTTCCACGTTACGGCATACCCGAAGGCCAGGAATCCCCCACCATGATTTGTACGGGGACGTCGAAATCGTTTCGCCGACGTCCATTATTTCGCCCAACTGCGAAACGTTGGCCGTGTTTTTATAGACTTCCTGAATGAACGCCCGCATTCCCTCAGGGTATCCCGTGTATGCGTACGCCCTTCTGTATAGGATATGACGCTGAAGAATCTTCAGGTCGTCGCTTGCTTCAATCAGGCACGTTTGACGGTCCTTTGAAGGATACGGAATGATTCGGTCAATGGTCCCGTAGAAAAGCGAATATATCCCGCCGAAGTTTTCGTACCTGGCGTCAGCATGAATCGCCGCGCCGCCGACGCCGTGTTCGGTTTCGGTTTCATTGAAGGTTGAACTGGTCTTCACAATCAGGTTATTGTCAGCGACGACGTAAATATATTCGCCGTGAAGAATGACCTTGATTGTCTTCGTGACCCCGTTCGCCCAGGATAGGGTTTCTTCGTCAACCAGGGTGTCGGACGCCGCTTCAACCTTGCGGACTTCCAGGTTCGTTCCGTCGGTCCGAATGTATAGGAAGTTCGAAGTATCGGAATATCGGAAGACGATAATCCCGTCGTTGTCGGCCCCCTTCGTGAATTCAACCTGGATATGGGGACTTGCTTCCCCGAAGTCAATCACGGCTATTCCGCCGCTTCCGCCCGTTTCCCGAAGCTTGTTGTCGAATATCGAAAAGGTTCCCGATTCTTCGGTCCAGGCGAATTGACTATCCTTCGGGACGACGTGATTCGCAATGTTGACGCCGTCCACGTCGTTGAAGTCGTCGTACGGATACCCGAAGGAAAAGCGGATTCTGTGGCCAGCGCGGACCGTGTTCGAACCCGTGTTGTATATGCTGGACGCGTTCGGCGGACTGTATTTGTGGTCGTAATTGTCCATTGTCAAAGATAGCAAGGAAGGCGTCGCTTCGTTCAGTTCGCGGTCCTTCCCGAATTCGATATAAGCGGAAAGTATATCGGCCGAAACGTCCACATATTCCCCGTCGTCGGCCCAATCAATCCCGACTGGATTCTGTGGATTGATAACGGCCCCGCCTGGGTATGTGGATATAGTGACCTGGTTCCCATAAGCGGTCCCGTATTCGCTTGTCGCATAAGCGCGGACGTAGTATGTCGTCAAAGGAACCAGGGCCGATATTGCCGACGTAAACGCCCCCGTTCCTATTGGGGCCCCTTCGTCGTTGTAATGGTCGGACAAGGTCGGATTCTGTGACGTTCCCCAACAATGGCCATGCGCCGAAACGGTCCCGTCCCCGAAGTCTGTTATATTCCCATGACCCGTCGCTTCTTTGGGCGTGACGCCAGTACAACCTTGCGTCGTAATCGAAGGAATATTGGAAGACGGAACAACTAGGGTCACGTTGTCGCCGTATGACGTCCCCTGGGTATTGACCGCATAAGCGCGGACGTAATACGTTTCGCCTGGCGTCAGGCTAGACAATGAAGAAGTGAAGACGCCAACCCCGACGGCCCCGTTTTCCGTTCTGAAATTCGCGACTGTCGGATTCACGGCCGCGGCCCAACAATGGCCATGTTGTGTCACGGAAGAACTTCCAATACTGGAAATTGTCCCGTTGCCCGTGGCGGTCGTGGAAAGGACGTCAGTACATTCTTGCGTCGTAACCGTCGCGGCCCCCGTTGCGAAGGTCGTACATTCGACCTGGTCGCCGTACGCGGTACCTTCCGAATTCGTCGCGTATGCGCGGACATAGTATTTCGTCGAAGGCGTCAATCCCGTAATCAAAGAACTGAAGGACCCAACGGACCCCGCGCCTTCTTCGGTCTTATCGTCGGCCGTGGTCGGGTTTTCTGATTCACTCCAACAAACGCCGTGTTGTGTAATTGCCGCGTCGCCGATACTGGATATTGTCCCATGACCAGTCGCGGTCACGTCGGCGATAACCGTACATTGTCCAGTCGTCAATACGGGATAACCTTCGTTGTAAGTGTAAATATATGAGCCGTCGGAATCCGCGGCTTCCTTCCATTGGTCAAGCGGCGGGAATCCAATCGGACCTTCATAATAGACAACGTTTTCGTCGGCTTTGACGTCCCCGTTCTTGTAAACATAATTGACGTAATTATCAACGTCGCCCCCGTCGCTGTCCCAGGTCCAATATATCGCGACTTGTTCGTTTACTAGAACGGGCGTGTCCAGGGTCAACGCGTACCAAGTGACGTCGGTTGAAATGGTGCTGGCGTCCCGAAGGACCTTTGACGCCAGGATTTCGTCGTCGTCAATAGCCCGTATGATATAAGTTATATTTCCCGTCGGGGTCCCGACCCGTTGAAGCGGGAAGGAAAGCCGCGAAATATAGCGATAATTCGGCGTCAGCTTTTGGCCGCCAGCTTCGCGAATATATGCCCCGTATGAAAGGTTCGTATCGTATAATAGTTGTTCTTCGGTTGCCATTACCGCCCGACCTTCCCTTCGCGGCGTTGCGCTTCGCTGATTGCCGCGCTGAATTTCCGCATATCAGAATCGTTCGACATTATCAGGGGCCCGCCCTGGATATTGACGTTCGTGGTTCCGCCCCCGCTAAATCCGCCAGTCATGGCCATAATTCCAGCGGTCGCCGCCCCCGCGACGGCCAGGCCGATTCCTATTTGCGCCCAACCGACGGGACCCGAAAGGGCCTTGACGATTGCCTGGGTAACGGCCAAAGTCCGCAACCAGGTAATCAGTTGCTTGACTGGTCCTATCATTTGAAGAATGGCGGACGCGGTTGTCATTATCGCGCCGCCCGTCATAAGGAAAGTCGCGGCCAGTTTCGCCGTCGGGTTGTCAATCTGATTGACCAGGGCCCCGACCGCTGTCAATGCGCCCCCGACCGCGGTTAATGTCATTTTGAAATCCAGGGAAGCAAGGGCCGCTTCCTGGGTTGTTCCCGCGAAGTTCTTCATTTGTGCTGAAGCTTCGTCCCTCATTCGAAGGACCATGACGGTTGATACTTCGTCGGCCATATCTTTTCCCCCTTCTTACGGTTGCCAGTCGCCGCCGAATTCGACAACGCCTTTGACGCCCCGATAAACGATAATTTCGTCCAGTAACCTTTCGGGAAATTCCCCCAGGACGTCGGGCGGAAATCCCGTTTCCGTGACTAACATTGCTTCCCGTAATTGCGGCGGTACGCGAAAAGCTTTCGGAACTTTAATAGCCAGGGCCAACCCTTCGCCGAGTTCGCGACGCCGCTTCGTGGTAAAGGGAACGTTCCCTGGTATAGGTCATTGACGGTCGTCTTCAGGAAATTGTAAACGACTTCGGATTGTTCCCCCAGGACTTCCGCGGTCACTTCCCCGAAGGTCCATGACGCGACCTGGTTCACGATAATTGATTCCGTGACTTTGGTCCAGTTGATTCGGTCCAGGTCAACGGTCACTTCGACTTCGTCGGTCCTGGACTTCGCCTTGACTGGACTTCCGTCTTCCCCCTGGGAAATGGTAAGCTTCCCGACCCCGTCGGGATATGTCAGGAATTCGCGGGTAATTTCTTCGACGGCCCGCTGTGTCTTGTGTTTCATATCGGCGAATAGTTCCGCCGTGTTTCCGTCGGGCAATGTGACTTTGATTGTATTCAATTTGTCTTCCCCCTTTCGGTTATTTATTGGTTACGCGCTGAAGGTGCCCCTGGCGACCTGGCCGTTGACCTGGCATTCCACTTTCGCGAATACCAGGGAACCGACCCGAACTGGCGTTGTGTAGTTCCGAATCCAGCAAGTCCCCGAATACTTAATGTCGCCGCTTGCCTGGCCTTCTTGTCCGAATTCGAAATCAACGGCGGCCGTGTGGGTCCGTAGTGGACCGAACACGGTATCGGGGCCCAGGGAAGCGTCCTTCGACCAGTAAAGTTCCAGCGTGAAGGGGACGTCTTCAAGTCCTGGGTGCCAATTCGTCCCGCCGTCCCCCAGGGCGGTCGCTTCGTTCAACTTCCGCGGACCAGGAAGGCCGTCAATCGCTATGATGTACGGCGATATGTCCCGCTGTGTTCCGTTCGTGTCGTCTATCAGGAAGACGGAATCCTGGGAATCCTGGAATTCTGTCATGTTACTTTCCCCCTTTTTGAATTGCTATTGTAACGGCCCTTCGCCGCTGATATGGGCGAATATCCGCCGCCCCATGTCGTTGACTATCTTCTGGATTTGCGGCCGTAGAATCGCCATTGTGCGCTTGTGGTACGGGTTCGCTTTGGCGGGCCCGACCGACTTCCTGAAGAATTCCTGGGACCCTATGAAGAAGTGAAGATACTTCGCGTTGACCGCCGTTATTGGTCCGCGGCCTTCGCGAACTATGAACCCATAAAAAACGCCCAGGGCGGACCGCGCCGCCTGGCGGATTTCAAGGGCCTGGTTCATTGGTCCCCCGATTATCTGGAAGACGGTTGACCTGGCAAGCTTCCCCGTTACCCTGGGGGTTGCGTCGGCCAGGGGACCCGTCCCCGTTGTCGGGACGATAAGACGACCCAATTTCCGAAAGCCTTCGTTTATCGAAATTCGCGTGACGGTATCCCCCGCCTGGTTCACACGTTTTCCCAACGCCTGAAATTCTCTGTCGTCAAATTCAATCGTTGACATTATTCAACCCTTCCTGGATTCACTATTTCCAGGACGTCAAGGAAGTGTCGCCTTCCCCGATAACCGCCCTTCTTTTCCTGGACCAGGTCAGGCGTATTCGACAAGGTGACGTCGGTCCGCTGGATACCAGCGACCGCGTTCAACTTCGGATACTTCGCCAGGGTATCAATGACCTTTTGGGTTTCGGTCCCGACCCGCCCGTCAAGTTCGGTCATGTCATTGCGCCAGGGAACCAGGACGTCCACGTTATACGTCCAGGTCCGCCGTTCCATTTGAAGGGTCAGTTGTTCCTTTCGGTGTGTATTGTATGAAACAACCACGACGCGGGCTTTCCCCTTCCCCATTGGTCGGCGGTCATATAGCTTCGTATTGTCAGAATCGAAGTCAGCGTGTTTCGTAATCGTTGAAATGATTCCCGCTTCGATTGTCGCTTGTGACATAAATTCGCCCCCCTTTCGTCTATTGACCAAAGGCCAGGCACGATACTTCCGCCCTGGTCCAGCTGGTCGTTGTCCGTTTATCAGTCATTAGTCCGTCCGACCTGGATAATGGTCTTCGTTCCTGGTAAATATGGGTTCCTTTTCGGTCCCTTCGTCGTCTTCGGACGCGCCAGCGTGTAAGTTGTTCAGGCGCGAAACACGACGGCCAGCGCGAAGACGGTTGTCCTTGATTGCCTTCAGCGCGGACTTGAACTTGTTCGAATATACCTGGGCCCTGGTTGTCCCTGGTTGTTCGACTTCTTCGGTCGGGTCATAGACATTCGCGGGAATCGTAGACAATAGGACCGCGGCCGCGCCGTAAGCGTTGGCCGCCGTCAGGAACCCGTACGCCGTGGCGTAATCGGTTTCGGACACGGGGACGGTATAACCGACCTGGTCCAATTCCCGATTCAAGTCCAGGGCGGCGTTGTTCAGTTCTTCTTCGACCTGGGCCAGGGACGGGGTCGTTTCCGTTGTGAATTCGCGGTCTTCGACTATGTCGCCGATTAAACGTTCGACGTCTTCGTGGTCCGCGTATGTATTCGCTTCAACTGTCATGGCAAGCCCCCCTTATATCATATTAGCCGCAACCAGGGCGGCCGCGACGCCAGCATTGCCAGCTATTTCGTCGCCTTCGTAAGTGTAAATATACGCCAGGTCGGTCGCCGCGCTGTCATACCAAACGGCGGAATAATAGAATACCATAAATTCGGAAGCCTTGACGTCGGCGTTAATTTCCCAGGCATAAACGCGATTGTTGGTATCCCCCCCGCCGTATTCGACACACATTCGAACCGTTTCATTGATTTGAACGGGCGCGTCGAAAGTGACTTCATAGTACGCCGCTTCGGTTGTCAACGTGGAAGCGTCCGCCAGGACCTTTGACGCCAGGGCTTCGTCGTCGTTTTCGGCCCGTATCGTGAAGGTAATATTGCCAGTCGGCGACGCTAGTTTCGACAACCAAAAGCCTAGCTTCGATATAAGTCGGTCGGGAACTGCTAATTCCTGGCCGACCCGAAGCGGGGTCGTTCCGTGCAATGTGACGGTTTGGTCATATTGCGTTTGTTCTTCAACTGCCATTCTTCAGGACCCCCTTAATTGAACCATACGCGAACGACCGCGCTTACGTCCAGAAGTTCCAGGTTTGCCCCCGTAGCAATGACGGCGTCGCTTCGATTCGTTTCTTCGGAAGTGAAGTTGTACGTTGCGTTCCCCGTGATTACCGACTTAATATCGGTCGCCCCGAATAGGACGGTACCCCCGCGATATGCGTCGGCGTCAACCTGAAGCGAATTCAGGACAAAGGTCAGGGCGACAATGTCGTCGGTTCCCCAGGCCCCCGTTGATAATTTGACCCGAAGCGTCTTCGCGGCGGCGGCGATTTGGTTTTCTGAAGCCGACGTATCAAACAAGGCCCCGATTACCAGGACCAGGTCCGCCCGCGCGATACTGATTCCAGTCGGAAGTCCCGCGACAATAATGTCGGGGAATGCCAGGTCCGCGGCGACCGCTGGAACGGCGACAATCGCCTTCGGTATAGCCGACGGGAAAAGCATTGAAGGTCGGTCCCGATTCAAGGCGTCCAGGTACCCCGCCCTGGTTGCCGATAACCTGGTCAATAGATTTCCGACGTCAGTCGGAAGGTTAGCGGCGGCCAGTTCGTCCAGGTACCCCGCGCGAACCGCCGTCAAACGGCTTTCAAGTGTTGAAACGTCAGCTTTGTTTCCTTGTGGCGGATAACTCATTTTACAATTCCCCCTTTTCGTTTAGTGGGCATGGTATCGGATATGACATTCTACTGGACGCCCCACGTTATTTCCTGGACCCGTAGCAAGTGGCCGTCCTGGTTTTGGTCGGACTGGAAATTGACTTCGTCGTCTTCGTGAATCAGCAAGTCGAAGATATACAAGGAATCAGCGACCAGGTTCGACCCGCCGTTGAAGTGGGCCGTCAGTTCGTCGGTCCCGTCCGAAATCTTCGCCGTGAACTTGCCCGCGGCGGGAAGTATAACCTGGACGCGGAAAAGACAAGGATACCCCGAAGGCGTAATGTTAGCGGCCAGGAAGTCAATGTTTGCGTTTTTGTTCCCTTTGTGGATATAAGCCTTTTCAAGGGGAATTGCTTTCCGTGTGATTTGTTTCGCGGAACGATTGTCGCGTGTTGGTGTTACCATGATATTGTTACCCCCTACATTCTTATTCAGGACGGCCCCCTGGGGGCCAGTAACCCGATATATCTATTCGATTGTTAAGGGGCCCCCAGGTTGACCCAGGGGCCCCAGGTGTTACTTCTTCGAAGCCTTCGTCGGCTTCGGTTCCGCTTCTGGTTCGGGGTCGGGTTCGTCCAGGACCTTCTTCCCGACCGCGGCGACCATGTCGTCGGTTCGCATTTGAAGCGGAACGCCCGCTTCGGTTTTCTTCTTTGCCATATCAGGCCCCCTTATTTATTCGTTCGGTCAGGTTATTCAGAATAATGGTTATTCGACAATAGGAATCCCTGGGCCTGAAGTTGGGCGACGGTTCGGTCATACGACCCCGTATCCGTAGCGAAGCCAGGATAATTGTCGAAGATATGGCCGCTTCCAGTAACCGCGTTTGAGTTGATGAATTTCGCTTGCTGTGACGCCCCTTCCAGGACGTTTCGGGTGTTTATATTGCCCGAAATCAGAAGCCCGTTCGGGACGCTTCCCGTGGCGAATTCTATACAATACTTCCCCGTCCCAATAGCTGAAAAGATGTTGTCCTTCAACCATGTATTATACGGGGCCAGTCCGCCAGTATCGTTGTGAAGCGATATTGCGGCGGTCGTGTATCCCGCAAACAATCCGTCAAAGATACAACCTTCAATTAGGTTCACGGCCCCGCCAAGTGTCTTCAGGGCGTAAGCTTTCGCAATCCCCCATTGACTAAAGCGACAACCAAGTAACCAGTTGAAGCCGCCTTCGTAGCCGCCCGCTTCTTCGCAATCAATCAGAAGCGAAGGTCCAGCGGGTTGTGACCCGACGAATCCAAGCCCGACCAGTATCGCGGGGGCTTTGAGAATTGCCGCTGGCCCGTCGATATGGGACCCGTACGTTGTGAAAGCTTCGCCGTTCCCCATTGGATTGAAAAGCTGGTCAGCGATAATCGTTACTCCATGACAGTCAATTTCAACTTCCGACGTAACTGTTTCGGTCCCTTTCATTCTGTGAATGACGTCGCCTCGATAAGCGACGCATTTCGATAGGGCTTTCGCCATTGTAGCGTAGGCTCTTTGCGGGGTCTTCCCCGAATTTCCGTCTGACCCATTCGTCGGGTCAACGTAGTAATGAAAGCCTTTCACGCCGCCGATTCCAGCCAATCGGCCAGAAGCAACCGCGGCGTAAAGATTGTCAATGACCGTTCGCCCCCTGAATCTCTGTGTTACCATGTTTTCAACTCCTTACAGGCTGGTTATTACTGCCGCCCGTCTTGTATTTTTATTTCGGTCGGGCCCCAGGCGTTCCCAGGGCCCGCCGATTTGACTTTTCGTTAGCTTATGACGTCGGCGAAGTAAACGCCCAGGTCGGACCCCGTGACCTTGAAGTCGTAAGCGTGTTTCCCTTTCAGGAAATCGCGGTCGCGGTCTTCCTGGACCGTCGGCGTGATGTTCACGGTCAAGCCGGAATCGTCAATCTTCCAGGCGAAGGTATAACCGGACGCCGGTTCCCGCAATGCGGGGCGTTCGGGGACGTAAAGCATAAGCGCGTTCTTCCCCCAAACAAAAGCCTGGACCGCGGCGGCCGCCCCTTCAACGGACGTCCGCTGGACGCACTTCCCGATAAGAAGCTTTTCGATTTCCAGCGCCGCGGCGACTTCTTCCGTCGTCAGAATGCCCCGACCCGTGTATTTATACATATCCAGAAGTAACGGGTGTCGGCGAAGCTTGCTGAAGACCTGTTTCCCGATTACCAGGGTATTCGGTTCCACGCCGGTATTCTGAAGGACCGTGTCGCGATAAGTGTCAATGTCTTCCGGCGGGTCGCTGTTGTCGTAATCGTCCCAGGCCACGAAGTCAGCCCCGACGGTCGGGTTCGTGTCCCATATTGCCCCGACGAAGATTGCGGCGGCAATCTGGATTTCGCGGTTCAGCATGAATTGATGGGCCAACCATTCGGCCCCCGTGGTTTCCAGGTCAACCGCGACGTCCTGGTTCTTCTTATGTTCCCACGGTATCGCGTAACCCAAGTGGTGAATGTCGCAGAAGAATTCGTCCTGGGAAAGCTTAATGCGACCTTCCGGATAGGTGTCCCCAGGGGTCCGGCTTTCAACCTGGTTGGTCAACCAGGAACCCTTGTCCCAAACGTGGTATTTGTCGCTTTGCTTTTCCACTTCGACCAGCGGGAAGACCTGGTCCGCGATAAAGGTTTTGTTCCGATACGCAATGGCGATTTCGCTTAATGCCGCGTCAACGTGTACGTCGCCAATGGTCGGGTTTCCAAACATTGATTTCATTTTGAAGTTTCCCCCTTATTCAGATTTTCAATGACACGGGTTAAGCTGTGTCAATCGCGCCTGGGAATGAGAAGTTGAATACCCCCACTTTCCCGTCTTCGTCCGCGCCTTCGACGCATTGACCGACGCAATGGGTACTCGTATCCGTGGTTTCCCAAAGCATGACCTTGCCCCCGCTGGCAATGCGGACCTTTTGGCCCGCGGTAATCGCTTCCCCGACCACGCCAGGCGCGCGCCCGACAATCAGAAGAAGCGCGTCCTTGCTATTCGCCGGATTGTTCGTGACAAGTCCGACTGGAATATCGGCGTCATTGGTCGGAAGGACGATTTCACGGTCGGCGTTCATTTTGGCGCCGTAATACTGTTTGGACGAATAGTCGGCCAACGTCGCGGCCGTCTTCATGGATTCCGTCCAGATTAACTTTTCGTTCAGTCCCATTTTGGAATTACCCCCTTATTCGATTTTACTGGCCCGTTCCTATTGCCGCCTGGCGAAGTATAGGTCGGGGTGTGCTTTGGATACGGCCTTGATTGCTTCCGCCTTCGAAGCCTTCGGGTTGTCCTTCATGTGTTTGGCGACTTCGTTGTCGAAGTCGGTCGGACCCGCGGACCTGGAAGTCCCGACAATCTTCAGGGCTTCTTCCGCAAGCCGGTTCGCTTCCTTCAGGGCGGCGTACTGTGTCGTGGCCGCGGCCTTCCCCGCTTTGGTTTCTATGTCGGCCAGGGCGATGGCGTGTTCATGGGCGGTTCCTGGAATCGCCTTGAATTCGCGGGTTTGGTCTTCCCAATCCCGAACGGCCTTTTCCGCTTCCAGGACGGCGACACGATTTTGCGTTTTCTTGAATTCCTTCCCCATTTCGCCTTCAGGGGCGGCGGCTTTCAACGCTTCAATGGCGGCGACCATTTCTTCAACGGTCGCTTCAGGCCCCAGGCCCAGGGCGCCAGCTATATCGGCCATACCCTTCGCCGGTTCTTCCGGTAAAGCGTCAACGATTTCGCCAATCGTGATTTCCCCTTCGTCCTGGAGTTTGGCGGCCAGGTCCTTGACCTTCAACGCCTTTATAGCGTCGGCGGCCATGCCTTTGAATGCCTTCAGTTCCTTCATGGTTTTGATACCCCCTTCTTTTGACTTTGAATGTGCCTGACCCTTCAACCAACCGCAAACGCGGACGGGGTCGGTAATGCCAGGCTTGCCCGTCAGTTCAGCGACACATTGGTCGAAGCCGACGGTACCGGCCCAGGCAATCAGGGGTCCAATGTTCCCTTGATATTCCTGGTCGGCCAGGGCGCGTAATTCTTCGGGGACTTCCGCGTCGCCCCCTGGGTCGGCGTGTTTCCCGCCAACCATTCGTTCGAATAGTTCGGTAATGTTACCGAACAAGGCCCTGAATAAAGGCGCGCCTTTCTTCCCTTTGATTATATCCGCGACCTTGCTTCGAATGTCGTCGAACTCCGACCGAAGCGTCGCGGGGTCGGGTAATTGGTCGCCAACCTTGAATGACCATACCCGCGCGCCTTTCCTGGTCCCGCCGAAGACAAGGGCCTTTTCCGTGGTCGCCCCTTCAACTGCCGGTTCTTCCGCGCCCAATAGGGCGACGCCTGTAATGACAGGACCATATTCCCCGACCTTGTCTTCAATCTCGACACTAACGTTCGAGTATTGGCCGCCTTCGATAAGGTTGGCTATCGGTTCGGGGATATTACCGAACGCGGCGACTAACCAGTCGCCTTTGCGTTCAAGGGAAGTCATGTTACCAATCTTGATTTGACCCTGGCCATTGTCCCCTGTAACCACTTCGACGGGGACTTCCAGGGCTTCAGCTATCTTTTTATTGAAGTCGTCGGACGTGTGTCCGCATTTTATCGGGACCATGACGGGAACGCCCGCTTTGAATGCGACCTTCATGTTGTCCAGTTCTTCACCGGTCCAGGTCCTTTCATTGCCCGCGCTGTCGGTCCAGGTTCCCAGGGCGAAGATGTAAATATCCTTGACCGTCTTCATGTTCGGGGCCTGGAATTGTTTGACCCAACCGAAGGACGCCCTTTCGAAGCCCGCTTCCTGGGCCGCTGATTCGGCCAATTCGAAAGCTTCCTTTTCGGGCTTCTGTGCGACCAGGGCCGCGTCGTAAGCATTCAACCAGGGTTCAGGGAACTTGTCGGCCGACATACCGGACGGCCAGGTCCCCAGGATTTTATGATGTAACCAGGCGCAAAAGCCTTCAGGACTGGACTTGTCAGCGTTCTTCAAAACGCATTCGTCAAAGTCAGCGTACGGTCCGAATGGCATATTCAGTTACCCCCTTTTCGACACCATTATTCC
>Ga0307928_10000380_pt1 | contig 33605 bp, 51 predicted proteins | sample AceLakmetagen232_FD_201815 | JGI IMG/M metagenome (GOLD analysis project Ga0307928, IMG submission 201815) | Saline water microbial communities from Ace Lake, Antarctica - #232 | ecosystem: Environmental > Aquatic > Non-marine Saline and Alkaline > Saline | place: Antarctica: Ace Lake... | reverse complement strand
GTAGGCGACTGACCCGCCGAGTCACGCCTTGTAGGCGCTGCGGTCGATCTTTGACCACCACCGGACGCCGCCGCTGATATTTGCGATATGGTCTTGAGTGGCTTGAACTTGTCCGATACATTGAGCGTGCGCCCACTAATACCCGCCTTAACCTGCCTTATCTTCCCTGCGGTCTTGCCAGTAAGCATAATCTACCTCCTTTCAATACTGAAAAACGCCATCAATCGTGCTCGCCCTTGTAAAGTACTGTGACCCCCGGCGAGGTGCCTATATCGACATAGAACCCGCCCGGGAACGCTATACCCGGCATCGGGATATACGGCGTCTGTGTGTTCGTACCCGTCGTTGTCAACAGGCCACCCTTGTACCGATACACCCCTTCATCGGCTACTCCGTCTGGCGCTCCACCCGCTGATACCACCACCTCTGTGGCGTCTGCGTCTATCTTTATCGCTAGGCCACCCAATATCGGCTGTACGCCCGACGAGTGGTCAAACAGCTTGTTCGACGTGATATGAAACGTCCGCCATGCGTTCTCGTACCCTAAACTACCTCTTGCTGGCATTTTTCGGCCCTCCTAAAAAGAGTTAAAAGTTCGGTATCCGTGTCGCAGATGTCCCGTCGGCGTTGTGAGAGAAGATTACCGGCAAATCAGGCAGAGAGTCTCGATGTTTCGCCATCTCCTCCTCAGATGCCCCCTCAAGGCACTTTCCGCCACTCTGAGCCGGACAAAACGGAATCTTGCAGAAATGTCCCGTGAAATCGTACTCTACATCGTCAATCGTGTATGTCATCTTTCGGCCCTCCTATGAAAAGTTAACAGAAAAATACTGGCGGTCTCCCGCACCACGTTACCGGACTATACGGATTCCACGGCAGGTACGGATACGGCGTTCCTGTTCCTGGCGCCGGACACGGCCCTAAAGGCGGTATCGGTGGCGTAGGAGGATAGTATGGCGGATACGGAGGAAAGCACGGTAATGGCTTCTGCGCCTCCTCTAACCGCTTTATCCGCTCTTTTAATTCGGCTATTTCTTGCTCTTTGTCCATCTTAAAATTCTCTCAGGGAAAAAACAGGGGGAAAATAACACAGTTTTTGTATGCTCTGTCGGTATTGGTGAATCATATGAGGTCGGTCGGGTATAGCCCCTCCACGAAGCGATCATATCCCCCCCCTCATAGTATCGGCTCCACATCACTCGGCTCGGCGGCAGCGGTCGGCGCTGGCACTGGGCTACTCTCCTGAATTGGCGGCGTGTCTATCACACGGGCATCAGCTTGTGGCAAGGCGTACCGTTCAAGCGTGCCAATAGATCCCGGCGGCCTCGGATCGGCGATCATGTTAAGCGTGTTGTTGTTTATCGTGGTGCCTCCGATCTTGACTTCTTTGCGGTATCTCTTGTCGACACTGGCCAACGCCCCGAGACTTGCCCTTACCCTTGAACTTGAACCGCTGCCATCGTCATTATCCTTCTTGAGTCTCTTGAGGTGGAACAGCTTCCATTCCGCACGAGCACGCATAACCCTTGCCGACCTTTCGTCCGATCTCTTGACATAATCCTGCATCCCGCTTTGAGAAGTTTCCGCGTGTTGAGTAGCCGTAAGATAATTCGCACCATCAGTAAGGGCATCGAGAAAGAGTTGGAACTGTTCTTCGGTGATAGTCTCGTTAGGAAATGATACGGGTTCTGTCGTGGTGATGATTTCATCGTCAATGTGTTTAACTATTTGTTACGTCCTCCCTCTCCCACCTCAGTACTATAATAAGACTGTCTGTTTATATTATAGCATCGTGTCAAGGGGTAAAGAGCCATTTTAAGGTATTCCAAGCCACGCCAACGCGCCACAACGCCAACGTGGGGAGGTGGTTACAACTACTTTCATTTATTTTCGTACCACTTGCCCGTTTTAGAAGCTCATTCGGCGTGTAGTCAAGGACTTGACAACCGGGGGCACGTGAGAAATATAAAACTCTTTTCACTGTCTAACCCGTTGTGCCGTAACGAGTAGCCCATCGAGTGAGTGCGTGTCAATGGGGTTGCTACTCACCCGGACTTACTTCTATCCTTGTAAGGGTAGACGGTTGCATAATTGATGCGACCACAACCGAAGGGGAACGAAATGGGGAATGAAATGGGGAATGAAATGGATTTCCTAGAGTTGGAGGCATGGGCTTGTATTCATGCGCCTGAAGTTTACGAGGTAGGCCACTATCTACAGGTAGAGAGCGCACACAGCTTATATCTGATAGCTTGGAGGGAAAGGGTAGAGGCTTTGATAATTTGAGTGACGCAGGAAGGGGGCTTGATATGAGATTGCACAGATGGAACGCAGTGAACGCGGAGGACGAAGTGGTGGCAACGATAACCACAAGCCGTAAGGATCGAAGAGTCGCTTCGGCAAAGATAGACCACCGCTTCGGGGACAAGTCTTGCTTTCTTCGGCTTGAGTATGCGGGCGTGCGGAAATGAAGAAGATCCTTTGGCGTGAAAAGGGGACTAAGTGTTGGAACGAAGGATGGATTATCACTCAAGACGGGCGAAAGGTTCAGATAGCACAATACAACGGAGCGCCCGAGGGTTGTTGGTATGACTGGCATGACATAGAAATAGACGGGAGAGACAATCTATGAGCAGAGAAACTATGTGTCCAGAATGTGAGGTACCGTTTATCACGGAGCGTTGCCCTACTTGCGGATACAAGGAGGGGAGCTTGAAATTCACAGTAACCCCAGAAGCACAAAGTCATGGACAAGGGCCACTGGGGAGCATCATGAATGAGAGAGCATACGTTGTCGAGTGGGATGAGGGGCCGTGGAAGCCGAACACGTTTAGAGTACGCCGACCTGATTCCGATAAGGCTCCGCGTCTTGAGCTTCGCCGATACCCTTCCTTGGAAAAAGCACAAGTTAGAGCCAATACAATTAACAAAGCCATAGCAAAGACCAAGAGCTAACATGAGGGGGATAAACCTAACCCGGCAGGAAACACCGCAAGTGTCCTGTATTCCCCCTCTTTTCTGAAAGGAGCCGAACCGTGAGAGAGAGCCGAACCGTGAGCCATACCTTTTCAGCATATCACCTTGACCGAGAGCCAGAGCTTCAAGCACGTCCTCACCGTGTTCTCTCATCTGGAACACTCTCGGTCAACATCCCTTCCGCAATGGCATCGAGAGCCGCGCGAGGGAATAACCGATCACTAGCCAAACGATGGGAAGCACGAGGACGTTATCTGTGCCAATTACGGCACGAGGAAAGGGGGGACGTATGAAAAGGGGCGACAAGGTGGTGGTGTATGAAGATCCTATCACGGAGGAGAAAGAAGAAGGGCTGGCCGTGTTGGTTAATAGGGTGACAACAACAAGAGACTGCCTTGATTGCGAGAGGTGGCTTGTGCATTTTGTGAAAGATGACCCGGGAGCTCATTACGAACGATGGGTCAGTAACCACGCACATGATGGTCGGACACACAACGCAAAGGGGAAAGCATGAATAAACATACGCCGGGACCGTGGAAAGCACATCTCAACGTGCCGACCGCTAGAATCGAGGGACACATTATCAAGGTTGATGATGATGTGGAATGCCCTATTGCATCTTTGTGGGTAGGTGGTGGCACGGAGGGCAAACCGAGGCAGAAAGCTAATGCCACACTCATCGCCGCCGCGCCGGATATGCTTGAGGCGTTGGAGGAATTGATGGGAGCCATCACCCTCGAAGAGGACCTCTTCCGCTGTGATGATTTAGACAGGGCCGATTATTGCAGGGCAACTGCCGCCATAGCCAAAGCAAAGGGGAATGATGAGTAAACACACGCAGGGGCAGGTCTATCACCCGACATGCGAAAAGATGGCGGTCAAGATTGAGGCTCTCATCGAAGCGTTGGAGGATTGCTTGAGTATATTAGAGGCCAAAGGAGGAAAAAGCCAAGCGTATAATATGCTTTTAGGTGTTGCCCCCAAAGCTCGTAAGGCTATCGCAAGGGCTTGCGAGAAAGAGGAGAAGGGGAAATGATAACAATAGGAAAACACGACTATCCAACTATCGAAGAAATACGAGAAGAGGCTGAAAGAAGATGCAAGAGAGACGGATATACAGATGTTGGCTTAACGCCTTACGAGCATGGAGCCTTAGAAATACAGTACGGGTGGCTATTGAGAGAAGCGCAAACTATAGCAAAGGGGGAATGATGACCCAAGCAGAACGAGGCCGACAGGACTACGATGCAGTGGTCGCAGAGATGAAGGTGATTCTTGCCCCAAAGCTGCTGCCGCTAGACACAGAGCAAGACTACACACCCGAACAAATGGAGGAGGCCGAGCTTGAGACGATGGCCTTGATTGACGCTATCGTGGACATGCACGATTGGGAGGAGGAGGGGCTATGAAACTAACAAAGAAGTGGCTGACGGATCATGACGCTTGTCGTGATGGTGTGGCCTGGTATCTCAAACAGAACGAAACCGATCTAATTAAGATCCTCAAAGCGTTGTGTAAGCGCAATAGTTTCGATTGGTTTAACTGGTTGATTACGAAGAAGTTCACAAAGATGCAGAATGTGCGCTATGCTTGCTATGCGGCAAAGCAGGTTCTTGCCAATTTTGAAAAGGAATACCCTAGCGACAAGCGACCACGGCAGGCGATAAATGCCGCCCTGCAATATGCCAAAAACCCTACAGCGGCAAATAGGAGTGCCGCGTGGAGTGCCGCGAGTGCCGCGTGGAGTGCCGCGTGGAGTGCCGAGAGTGCCGAGAGTGCCGCGTGGAGTGCCGAGAGTGCCGCGAGTGCCGCGTGGAGTGCCGAGAGTGCCGCGAGTGCCGCGAGGAGTGCCGCGAGTGCCGCGTGGAGTGCCGAGAGTGCCGAGAGTGCCGCGAGGAGTGCCGAGAGTGCCGCGTGGAGTGCCGAGAGTGCCGAGAGTGCCGCGTGGAGTGCCGCGTGGAGTGCCGAGAGTGCCGCGAGTGCCGCGTGGAGTGCCGCGTGGAGTGCCGAGAGTGCCGCGAGTGCCGCGAGGAGTGCCGCGAGTGCCGAGAGTGCCGCGTGGAGAAAAACGGCAGAGTACGGCATGGGGCTGTTGAGCAAGAAAGTGAGGAGATAAACTATGAAAGAGCCGATTAAGGAGCTTATCGAGGAGTACAAGAGTATTATCGCATCCCTGGAGGGGGAGAAGAAGGCGCTGGTGGCTGAGATAGCCGACATAAAGAAAACCATCGAGACGTTGGAGAGCAATTTTGACTATTACCAAGAGTTATTTGACGATGCAGGGTGGCTTTATTGCGAGAATAAGCGCCTTCCGTTAGGCCAGAGGATTAAATCTGCCCTTGAGGAAATAGCTACAAAATAGGCTCAACGTCTGCTGTACCCCTGAGAGCTTCCCCCGGCTCTTGGGGGTGTTTTTTTGGCATCTCTGGACGTTCGATGGGAGCGTACTGAAAGTGCTCTGGCAAGTTCTTGTATCGCATGTGAACATCATCCCACAACAGATCCCACTTGCCACACTGTCCTAGCGGTCTATTCTTTGCCAGCTTGAAATGCGTGTTCTTGTTTCCCGCAAAGTCTCGCCATGCCAACAAGACAAAGTCAGCCGCCTGTTCAAGTCCCCCAGATTCCCTCAAGTGCCACATTTCAGGCTCATGCCCTTGTATGTCCATACTCTTTCGATTGAGCTGTGCCAGCAGGATCACCGGAATGTCCAAATCTCGCGCCAAACGCTTGAGCTTCTCCGGAATGATTGACACTTGCCGTTCTCGCGTCTCGCCCTCTAAGCTCTGGATCATTTGGCAATAGTCCACAACGAGCATAGATATTTTCTCTTGGGCGTGTAGCCGGCGAGCACGAAGGATGATCTGGTTAAGCTCTAACCCAAAAAAGTCAAAGAACAGGGATTGCGAGGCGATAACCTTCTCCGCGTCACGAAGTTGGGCCATCTCACCCTCTGAAAGCGTGCCCCGGCGCATCTTCTGAGCTGACACACCGCTGGCCCTCGAAAATAGCTTGAAATAGATCGGGTTGCGTGTCATTTCAATCGAGAAGAACCCAACAGGAACCTTTTTGGCTATATTCCAAGCAATATCCAGGGCGAACGTGGTCTTGCCCGTTGAGGACATAGCCCCAAAGACTACCAGATCGCCGCCGCCAAATCCGCCCGTTAGATCATCGAGGAAGTGAAAGCCTGTGGCTAACCCCACATCTCGAACGCCTGCGCTGATAGACTCTATCTCAACAAGTACCTTTTTAGCGTCTATCTTGGTTGAGCTGAACGGCTTGTCACTACTCTGATCGAGGATCTTCCCTGCCTTGAGGTAGCATTTGTGTATGTCGTCCATTGTCTCGACTCGGCTCATCTCTGCACCAGCGGTACGCATAGCACTTACTTGCCACGTTGCCATGATCTCCTCGGCACGTTGGATCGCATTGGCGGGTACAAGGGGCATAATATCTTCGAGTCCCAACGCCGTGACATCGTCAACGTCAACAATCCCCGGCATATTCAGGTCGCGTATGGCTCTTGAGACAGTCAGCATATCAACGGGCTTGTTATAGGCCACCAGAGACAGGATGCAGCGCCACATCTCGCCGTGTGCTTTCTTGTAGAAATGCTCTGGTTTCAGGGTGTCGGCAAGTTGGAATATAATATCGAGCTTGTCTGGCGAGCAAATGACCGTTTGCAGGAAAGACCGTTCTTCGGCCTGTTCTACCCCTCTATCGTCCATCTATCTCTCCCATGAGCCTGTCAGCGGCCTCTACGAAGCTCTTACGCTCCGCTTCTCGATCTTCTTGGGCGTGTTTGCCGTGTACTCGCCGAAGCTCAACTATCGCACGACCCCAGACATTCGGCTCGTCCCACGATTGATGCAGGTATTTTGTCACCCAGAACAAATCGTCCTCTGTGACTCCCGGTATCTTGCGGAACTTGTTGATGATTACGAATACGGGCGTTGGCTTTCGAGGATGAGCCCATTTCTTCGGATTGTGAAAGCTCTCAAGCAGATCGTCCAGACTTATTTTCTCAGCCATTTCTATGCCCTCCTGTTTTTGTCTTTGGAGGCGTCAGCCTCCGTAGTCTACAAGACTACGTCTATAATGCTTTAGTCTGTTATCTATCTTATCTCTTTCTCTATCTCTTTCTCTCTGCACTTTACGTTGCACTTTCTCCCGCACTTCACCCCGCACCTCCTCTTTTCTTTTTCTTCTTACCTTTACTTGACTTAGATTGTCTCTGAGGTTTTTGACGGTCATATTCTGACTGATATTTTGTCCAATTAACTATGTGTAAAGTGTTGCCATCTCCGAGCATTATTCGGTTCGTTTCAATCAGCCGGGTTTTCGCCGCACACCACTCAGGTTCACTTAACCAAAGCAGCCTTGATATTTGCTCGTCACTGAGCCCTAATTTTGGGGCAATTTGAACAATCCCCTTGTCTCCATAAGCCCCATCAGCGGCAAGCATCAACACATCGGCCCATATCCCTCGCGTTGCGGCGGTCTCATCTCTCAAGGTACCTCTCAGCCACTTGTCTGCGTACATCTTTATCCATGTACGGTGTCCCATCACATCCCCCCACGAAAGAAGCCGGACGGTTCCGCTAGGAAGCGAAGGTGGAAATGCGTACCTTCTCCGTCCAGCATATTGTTTTTGTTGGTGTTCATGACACCTCCGTTCCTAGCGTTACGCCATTCTATCATTGCACCATGTCCCATGTCAAGCAATTTCTCAAACTATTTTTCTTCCTCAGCATCGCCAGAGGGTTCGTCCTCCATTCCCGGCAAGTTCTTCTGGTCGTCTGGGGCTACCTCTCCCCACATCTTGTACTCGGCCTTGATCGGCTCGTTAGTACGCTTCCGATATGCCGACACGACCAACTTCTTATTACACCCAGGACATTCTACTGTCACTCGGGTCGTCGCTTTCTTCTCCTTACCTTCCTTCTCTTTGGCCATTATTGGCCTCCTTTCCTTGGGTTTCTTTCAATCATTTAACCACCGCAACCATGTAGCCGGCCATAAATGAGAGTATGGCCACGATCATGTATTGTATAAAGTTGTAATCCATATCGCTAATTACGGTTTTTATTTCTCGCCTCCTTTATGCGCTCTTGCAATATCCCTTCATCGGCTGTTCGATAGCACTCCTCATGAATAGGATAATCTTCGCCTTCGTATTCAGTTGTTCCAGTAACGTGCTCCTCTCCACCGCAGATAATGCATTTTCTACTCATCACTCATCCCTTCGAGCAACTGTTTCAATTCTTCGCTTGTATAACTCATTCGCTGGCTTCCTCTCTTTTATCGGTGGGGGTCACGTCCTTAAATACTTGTCCGAGCTTTACATATCGGAATCCTTGAAATCCTTTCATCGGCACAGGTTCTATTTCATGGATGATAGGGTCTAACCATAATTTGCCCCCGTTACCTTCCCAATCAAAGCCCTCATCGGCTTCCAAAATCTTATGCCACGCTCTGATTGCTTTGTCCCATACAAAATAACACTTGCCGAGATTGTCTACATCCGTTGGGAATCTCCCCATCTCCCAGTAATACCTCCATGTTTCGCCCCTTGCCAATCCTTCTGCCACTTGCCGTTCTTCTTCCTCAACGTGCTTCACCCTCGACTTCGGAATGGTTACGATGATGTCTCGCTCACCCATCTTTCACTCCTCCTCTCTTTTATCGGTGGGGGCGGGGAGTTCTTCACGCATATACCCACCTGCCCTTGCTATCTCTTGGAACGTCTGCCATCTCGTCCCGCATACATTCGCTCCATCGCTCCTTGTCTTTCTCTGAGGCAGAATCCCATGACCACTTGCTTGGAGATACAGGTGTCCCTCCCTCAACGTCAATGATTGCATCGGGGTGAACGAATATTCCTCGCATCGTTGGCCAGAAGGACACAAGGTACGCTTCGATTGTATTGTCAACACGCAAACTGCCGGGATCTTCCGGCCCGTAGCCTGGTCGGTACTTGCCTTCCTTTAGTTTTCTAACCCCTATGACCCATCCAGCCCTCGGCTTTCGCAAGTCACGTTGAAGCCACTGCCTCAAATATCCATTGCCATCTTTGTGTCGGCCTTCGTTATGTCGGTACAGCCTCGCGCTTACAGTTACGATCTCACCCATTAAGGGGTACGTTGTGCTCATCTTTCACTCCTCCTCTCTTTTATCGGTGACTTCTCGTTTCAGTTTCACAGCCAATCGGCCAGACGGACGTTTCGGCAAACCAAACGCCGCCAATGTGAGCTTGTCAGCATGATGTTTTATACATAGACCTCGTAATTGAGCCTTATTCTGGCAAGCAGGATGTCGGCAATACGTTTTCTGTGAGAGTTGAGCCATCTTTTTGCCGGGCGCTGCCAGTCCTCGGGGTCGTTCCTTTGATGGCTTGCGCGGTTTCTCGTAGTGTAGGTGCATGAAACATCTTGAAGGGTAATAAACCGCCGCCTCGTTGTCACAGCCCGGCACACAGCACAGATCATCCACGTTCAGCTCCTTTCAAAGAGGAGACAGGGACGCCATTGCGAGCTTTTGGGATGACGCCCCATGTCAACAGACAAGGAACTATCTATCTTCTATTAAGTCGGTGATAGCGGCCCGACCTGCGATTCTCGCCAATACTCCCGCCATGTTTTCACCAGACAACATACGCCGGAAGAATCTCTTGATTGGCGGTGCTTCTTTTGCCGTCTCAACATCGGTGATCGAGTGAATCATCTTGTTGATCTCTTTTGCGGCGGGACTGATAGCATCGTCTGCCATAACCTCAGCAACCATCTTCTTAACGTCCGTGGCTTTTGCATCCTCAACTGCGGCAAACACGGTACGGCCTACAGTAATCGCACCCTTGAGATTTGCCACTGCCTTCTTCTTCCCCATCCTCTCTAGGATAGCTATTATCGCGGGGATGAGTGCCACAAGAAGAACAACCCATACCGGCTGACCTTCAACGATAGGAGCAACAACCTCCTGCCCGAACGCCACGACACACACTAACAGCACAAGCAACGCCATAAGATACTTCATACTCCCTCCTTTCTTTGCCTATAAAAACCACGACCTCGACCTCGACCACGACCTCGACCTCGACCTCGACCCCGACCCCGACCTCGACCACGACCCCGGCCCCGACCCCGACCTCGACCTCGACCCCGGCCACGACCCCGACCCCGACCTCGACCTCGACCTCGACCACGACCACGACCTCGACCCAACTTTAAGAATGGCCATCATCATGCCCTCCTACTTCTGCTCCGTTGGGAGCTTGTGATGCCACGGGTAGAAGTCCGTAACGGTATCAAGGTTAAGGAATGCGGTTCCTGTCGGTTCGACTTCATCAAGCGTACCATCCTTGATCGCCTGCATGAACCGACCACTCGACCCTATCCACGAAGCCGTACTCAACTCTACAATCTTGCCGATTCGCTTTACAACCTTACCGACAAGATGATACGTCACCGTTCTGAAAAAGAACGCCTTGCCTATGAGGTCATCAAGCTCGTCTACCTCACATACCTCATCCTCACCTAATTGCGCCTTAATCTTCTCGAACGTCTCGTCGCTCACCTCTAACGTCCTCGACATTGTTCTACTCCTTTCCACCCTGTTTTAAGGGGTTGTTAATTAAAGTGGCAAACGCCACAACGATCTTCTTTGCGTCTATACATGCCCGACACGCTTTTGGCTCAGGAGCGCCCGGAACGACCACCGTAGGCTCATCCATACAGGTACACCGCTCCGTGGCCGTGGCAAGCATCGTAGCCATCTCCATGCCAGTCTGTACCAACAGTTGCACCTTGTTTGATGTGGCTTTTAGGAAGTTCGTACCTTCGGGACACATGATTACATCGCCGATGTCGTCTTTCAGGTCTTTATTGGAATAACCCACTACTGACCCCGCTCTTTCTTCTTATGTTCCAGTATCATCCACCCGACCTCGTTGGCATCGACTGTCACCAGCTCCTCGTTACAGATCCAATCCTGCGGGGCCTTCCAGAAATCGTCACATCGTAGCTTGTGGGATCTAAGATATCGTGCCGCCCGTTTGAAGTTCGGCTGTGGCCTCATCAACCACGCATAAGCCAAATGAAACTCGGCATCCATGTAGTTCGGGTTCAACTCATGGCAACGATACAACAACTGGATCACACGATCAAAGTCATGCCGATTCGATGCTAGGATCCCTTCCATGTTCGCCATTGCGATTGTGTACTCGCCATGCTTGGCAAACTCGGCTTCGGATTGTTTCAATAGCTTCTCGGCCTGTTCGTCCTGTCCGGCACTGGCAAGGTATCGCACCTTGTCAAAGAGCATCGGGCCGGGCTCTTGCCCCTGCTTGATAAGGTTGTCAACTTGTGGCAAACGCTTGACGAGCTTCTGGTTCAATTCGCCCTGCTTCATGGCGTACCCATCGTGTTTGAGTACATAGTCCACTCTGCGATCCCAGAACTTGCAACGAAGCAATCCCATCTTGTTATGTATGCCACGCTGATAATATGGGATGGCAGCCATACGCGCGAATCGTGGTTGCCAGAACCAACTAAACGCCCACTCGCCATCGAGCTTCTTCCACCGCATCTGATTCCGTAACGGGAAATAGTAGAGCGAGTTAGAGCTTGGCGTATTTGCCAGATCGAGAAGGCTCTGGACTGGCTCAATCCACTCATCGGCATCAATGATAAGAGCCCAATCCACTCCGTACTCTTGAGCAAGAACAAACGCTTGGTTCCGTGCCTCGCTGAAATCGTTTCGCCAAATTCCGGGGATGACTGTCGCTCCGAAACTCTTGGCGATCTTGATTGAATCGTCAGTCGAGCCTGTATCGGATATGATTATCTGATCGACCTCGCCCTTGAGCGAAGCAAGACAACGTGCCAACCGCGCTTCCTCGTTCTTGACGATCATCACCGCGGCGACCTTCTGACGTTTCAACAGTCGGCGTGTTGCTCTCTTGATTATGTTCATTTCATCTGCTCCTTACGGGCTCTAATATCCTTGGAGATTTCTTCAAACATCCTGCTCAGGGTCGCTACCATCTCCCCGTAGAACTCTCCCGTCTCTATCTTGCACGTTGATCCAAAACCTTTATTCTTAATGAATAGCCATGTAGGCTCATCATGGGGATCGACCAAAGGAAGCTCTACTACCGTCTGGAGATGGTAGATCGTTCCCGTAGTTGAGATAGATACATCAACTTTCACCATCTTGGCTCCTTATCCACTCCTCTGTCCTCTTGATTCCTTCCTCCAAGCTAACGCTCGGGGCATATACAAACATCTTCTTCATCTTCTGTATGCTCGGCACACGATACCGTATGTCTGCCGGGCCATGATAATCGTATTCGATCTTTGACTTGCTACCCGTAAGCTCAACAATCATGTGAGCCAACGCACCGATCTCCTCTCCGGCTTGCTCATTCCCGATGTTGAACGTCTCACCAATAGCACTATCCTTAAACAACAACGACATGATGCCCTCAACAAAGTCATCTATGTAACACCAACACCTGACCTGATCGCCACCGCCCTTGACCACCAACGGCTTTCCGGCTATGGCGTTCTCGATAAATGTTTTCATGGCACTATCGCCAATCTGACCGGGGCCGTAGACATTGAACGGTCGGACTGTCACGGTCGGCATAAGGTACTGTGTATGAAACGCTTTTGTCATGTGTTCGCCAGCGAGCTTTCCTGCGGCGTATACCCAACGGCTGTAACCTACAGGGCCAATGCTTGCCGGCGAATCCTCGGCTACCCTGAACGCCTCGGCTCCGTATATCTCACTTGTCGAGAAGTTGACAAAGCGTAGGAGGTTCGGCACATGTTCGCGCGCAGACTCCAGCACGTTCCATGTCCCGATTGCGTTGACCTCCATTGTGTCGGCCGGCTTCTGGCCCACGGTATCTATCCCGGCGATGGCGGCACAGTGAATGATGTAGTCGGGTTGGCATTTCAGCATGACCACTTTGAGATAAGGCTCGTTACACACATCCGCTCGGTCCAAGATTGTGAGTAACGGCTTGCGCTCCTCCAACTCTTGGTCGATGTTAAGATCGTATGCCACAACCTCGATGCCTTTGTCCATCAGCTTGTCGCCGATGTGTTTGCCGATGAAGCCAAAGCCCGTAATCAATGCCCTCATCCGATAACCTCCTTCAAGTTCTCAATAACATAGTTCAGTTCCTTGTCTGTAAGGCTCGGGAAGCAAGGCAATGAGAGTGTGTGATCCTCAAGCCACGATGCGTTCGGATAGTCGGCATCCTCGTACCCGTAAATCCTATGCACCGCCTGAGTGCCGATACGAGTCTGAATCCCTCGCTCGGCAAGGTCTTGCTTAATCCGATCTCGGTCTTTCTCGACCGTGCAAGTGTACGACTGATACACCCGACCTTCAACATGCTGAGGAGGAGTTATGTCAAGTCCGGCACGAACGATCTCTGCCGTGTATAAATGAGCGATCTCCTCCCTCCGCATGATGATCTCTGGTAGTTTCTTCATCTGCTCGATACCCATGGCTCCCTGCATATCAGTCATGCGGAAATTCTGGCCATAAGGTTGGTACTTGTTTGTCGGCTTATCGACACAACCCTGGTTGCGAATCACTCTTGCCCTCTCGGCAATGTCCTTATCGTCCGTGATAATCATACCGCCCTCGCCAGTTGTTATCATCTTGCTTGCATGGAACGAGAACGTCGCCAACGTCACATCCTTGCCAACGTCCTTCGCTCCTATTGCACAGGCGGCGTCCTCGATTATGATGCAACCTTCCTGCCACTCATACGGCTTCCAAGAGCGTAGGCCGAGCGGATCAACAAAGATATAATCGTGCGCCCCATCGTAGTCTAACGTGCCGTTAGGTAGCGTGACGTCCTGAATCAGAGGAACCAACCCTGCATGTCCCACAGCGTTTGCTGTAGCGACAAAGGTATAAGACGGGACGACAATCGGCTCCACTTCTGATAAGCCCGAGGCCAGAAGCCCGAGCGAGATCGCCGAAGTGCCATTGCCAACCGCGATTGCATATTTGGCATGGGAATACTTCGCAACCATCGCCTCGAACTCACTGACCTTTGGGCCGTTAATAAGCCAACCCGATCTCAAAACTTCGGAGACCGCCTCGACTTCCTTTTCATCTGTGAATGGTTTGCATAGCGGAACTTTCATTTCTTTTTCTCCTTCAATTGCTCCCTGTCGTCATGCGTTGTTCCTCGAATCAAACCTCTCTCCAAAAGCAACCCTATGTTGCTCGCTGACATCGTATTGCTCCACATGTGGGATGGTAGGCATAACCATAAAGGCTCCCCCTTGTCCATCTTCTTAAACACAGTGTCGATATTTGTAATCTTGTTTCTCATATCATATCCTCCATAGCACTCGTCACGTTACGAGAGCCGTTCATTATCAGCGAGTAGATGTGAGCGTACTGTCGGACGATGATCTCGGGATTGTGATGCTCAGCAACCCACTTAACCCCCTGAGCGCCAAGCTCGGCAAGTAGATCAGGTGGCATCGCCAGAACTTCCTTGATCCGCTCCTCCAATGTCTCCTCGGTCACAGGGATAATCGGGCAACCGTGCGGATAGATGCTGTACGCAAACTGATTCATCCCGCAGAGAACAACCTGCCCCATCGCCATAGACTCCATCGCCGTCTGTCCGTAACAGCCCTGATCGGGATTGGCTGAGTCGAAGCAGATTTGGGCTTTTCGTTTACGTCTCAGGCACTCGTCATTCGGTACGGCTTCGATGAGGTCGTAGGGGTAGTCCATCTCCTTCATAATCGAGAGGAACAACTCTGTCCTCTTGGTTTCCCTGTTGGTAGGTGCATGGCAGATGGTGCGGATGGAGCCCTTCTTTAGCGGTTCGCGTGGCTCAATCGTACTCCCATCAAACATCATCGGGATATGATAGTACATCTCGAACTCTGTGTTCAGCCCGTGTCTGGCAATCATCGAATAGTCCCATGCGCCAATTGCCTTAAAGCCATTTTGCACCATCGCCGCCACGCAGAGATCCTTCTGCTGTCTCAACACCGAGCCGAAATACTGGAACACGCAGTTGTCGGACCTGAGTATCTTCTGCCAATCTACGGACGGCAGTTGTGGCACCGTCCGAATGACGTGGAAGAAGTCGGCCGTCTCTGTCAGCTCGGCAGCTTCCTCAAACGCCTCGATGTCCTGATCCCACTTGATCGGCGGTTGGCCTGCGTTCTCCGGCTTGTTCGGGCGCAGTACCATATCGCCATCGGGATAGTCCAGATAGTCGCCCATAGCGATTGCCGATCTCGCCATGTGCCGTGTGTGAGTATTTATGGCCTTGCAGATCAGCTCATTCTGGCCGCAGATACTCCGGTCGGCGTATATGAGAATCCGTTTTCCATCCTTCTTGTCCCTCAGTTCCGGTGCTACTTTTTTCAGCCATAAGTTCTTATTTGCCGACATACTCATACTCCTTTCGTTGAACTGGAATTACTTTCATTCCTTCTGGCACATCTTCGTCGATGTACGTTCCCGCACCTATCACAGCTCCATCTCCTATCGTCACACCAGCGCACACCACGACGTTGGGGCCGAGGTACACGTGACTTCCGATCGTCGTCGCCTTGCCCGTAACATCGTGCCGATCGTGGTTCGGTGTCAAGGGTAACTTGGGAGCGTGTGAGTACAGATGTGTACCACAGGCGACCACCGTATCATCTCCGATCGTCAATCCGTTGCTGGCGTCGATCACGCAGAACGGACCTATCCAGACACGCTCCCCGATCTTCGGCTCACCAATGATCCAGCAAAGCGGATTCCATTCTGTTCCTATTCGGTATTGCAGCTTACCCATTATCTCTCGCCTCCGCTTCTGTCTCGGGATTGCTACTGCACTGGGTTATATTTGCGTACATAATTTCATGTTCTCTCTGCGCCGCCTCCAACTCAGGATTCCACTCGCCTCTATCCTTGGCGCAGTACTTCTCAACGAACGTGAACGGTATCCGATCGAACACCGACAGCAACCAGAACAGCGGGCGTAGGAACTCAAACCACTTCTTGTACGTCTTGAAGTCTCGGAACGTCTTGCGGGGAAGCATGAGGATCCTGCCAAACTCTGCCTTGCTATAACCGAGTTCGTGGACATAGTTATTCTCTGCCAACGGGTACAGGTACGGTGGCTTCTTCATCATCTCAAGCGCACCCTCTCGTGTCATCTGTCCCGATCGTATCAGAGCCGAGAAGCCGTTGATTCTTGTGTCAAGATTGAAGCGTCCCGGCATGAACCATGAGTGGTATACGGCAGTCGCTTTGTTTTCTAAGTGATGGCCACCATACCACTTCCACCCAAACTCTTTTTCCAGGAACTTGATGACCTTCTCTTTGTTCGTGTCCCAGTAATACCACGGGCGTATCTTCTTGATACCGTGCCATCCCATCCAGTGAAACATATCCTTCATACCCATCCGAGGGAATGATTTGTGCAATGGCCAACATCCGAACTCTTTGCAAACGCTGTTGATGTAACGCTGATCCATGTAGAGCCAGCCAAGAGGCCAACTACCTTCCGTCCTGAAATTATGGCCCTCAAAGATGTACTTGATGCCGTGCTTGTGCGCCACCTGATAGAGCGCCGCGGCAAGGCCGATGTCCGAAGGTGTCTCGATGTCCACGCTACCCGCTTCGAGAAACGCACGTTGCATACTCATAAACTCGCTGTGGTCTACTGTCACCGTCTCAACATCAACGCCAAGCCGTTCCGTGATCTGCTTGAGGTTCTTCTCTGCCACTCGGCTATTCCACCCATTATCAAAGTGAACCGCCAACGGTCGCATACCGTAATCTTTGACGAGCCGATAGAGCATATAGGAACTATCGCAACCACCGCTCACGCCGACAATGCAATCGTACTTTTTGCTCTTGCCGATACGCCTGATCTCTCGCACCATCTTTGTGAATTTGGCATGACCTACCACACCGCCCGGCCACTTCTCGCTCATCTCGTCGTACAGTGTGCAGTAACTACAAACTCCATCAGCATCAAAGGTTATGTCGGGGACGGACTCTGAAAATAAACATCTCGTACAGGTTTTCATGTTACCTCCTTGCGGTTCATGAGTATAGCCCCACTCTTTGAACTCCTCGTCCTTTACTGTTGATTCTCGTCGATTCAATCTGCCCGCAGCCCTCGTCGCCCTCCACTCCGAATTGTACTTGACCTTACTTCTCATTTCGTTACGATCGAAGCCTTGGAGTAAGTCCCAAAAGCGAACAGGATGATACCCTGCTCCATATCCGTCAGATCCAGACCCCCCGGAGTACACATAACACTTCCCCCATCCTCCGAGAAATCTTCTCTGCAAGAGATACCAACAATCTCCGAGATGCTCTGTTTTGTATCTGTCCCCACGACCACCAACTACGAGCTTCCTACACCAACCAATCATTGACATAAACGGCTCGTGGAGCAATCCATAAGCTATGAGCCCTCCGAGCCCGATCACCCAGATCAACATAATGCCCGTCAGCAGTTGGATTCCTTCTGGACTACACTCGCTTAGATTCATTCTTTCTTCTCCTTCTTCTTAACGTAACCCAAAGCCTTCGCCGTTTCGTCTAGCCCTCGCACTACCATTAACGCCATGTGTTCAACCACCTTCGCCGATTGCTCTCTGTCTCCGGCAAGTATCGGGTGAACATCGAACTTCTGCGAGAACGACAGCAACGAGCCAACGACCGATTCAGGATTGGCTTGGCTTCGATAGTCGCCCGTGTAGATGTCATTCAGTGTCGCCTCAACCAGAAGATACTTGTACCGGTATGCCTTCATCCGCATCAGTTCGGCCTCAAACCTGTCACGCTGTTTGGAGCAACAACACGCCACAAGATCAGGCAATGACTTACGCTCCACGCATAGGAATTTCTCGAGTCCCTGTATGGCATAGTCGCCAGTTGGCAACGTACCGCCAACGGACTGGCAACGAGTGAACTGCAAGGGCCACTGTTCGCGTGTGTCCGTGATGATAGTCACGTCCTTAAACTCTCTGGGCATCGAGTAGCTCCTTGTTCTCGTATATGTTGCCGATAACTTGAACTCCACCGTCAATCATTATGTGGGTCAGGCTCTCGCTCTCCATGAATCCGTGATTCTCGTACTCCTCTCCATCGTGGCGCCATCCTTTACGATAGGAATAAGTAGATTCAACATAGAAACCACATATCCAATAGTCGTACTCGAAGCTATTTGACCCGAGGTTCTCCTTTCCACACTTCACAACACCTTGGCCAATGTCTATTCCGTGATATTTCAATAGCTCGGGATCTCCCGTCCACTGACTGTCGTACCGAACAATATCGCCCTCGTAAATCTCAACGCCACTCTTGTCCTTGAGGCCGGTGTATTGCATGAGGATTAAAGGCCAATGCGTAATGCTATCTTCTTGCGTACACCACGCTTCTATTCCCTTCTTGGAAACGTGCATATTGTCGGTGCATAGAAACTCAAGCTCCCGATGCTTCTTACACCACGCCCTAAACTTTATCTCTCTCACACCAACTCCTCAATCTTACCATCCGCCATTCTGAATACGCCGATGTCCGGTATCTTCGCTGTACCAATCGACTGTACCATAGTGTCGATCTCGGCATCGTTCTTCGCCAGAGAGTAGATCACTGGCCTCACGGTCGCCATCGCTCGGAGGTCTTGCAACAGACTCGCTTTGAACGCTGGCGTAACAACTATCTCGCCACAGTCCACAAGCACAAACGGGAACTGGAACATCTCGACAACCGCCAGGTGGAGCATCAGCGACATACGGTACTGCTCCGAGTCGCTCATAAGGCTGTACGGTCTGCCGTCATAGGCTATCTCTAAATCCTCTGAGACCTCTATCTTGCCGTTAAGGAATGTGAATCTGGCAAAGATGTCACGGAGCGGAGTCAGACCATCAGCCACCGCCACCTTCTCAATCTCCGGTATGGCTTTGACAATCGCCGACCAACCATCCTTTGTGGCACTGTTGCCGTTATAGGTTTCCAGCTCTGTCTCGTAATGCTTCAAGGCTTCGTGATACGCAAAGATCGAATCACGCAACGCACGACCGCCTTCAAGTTGCTTCTCCATCTTCGGGATGTCAGCACCCTTAGTCGGCACCGGAACATCGGCATCTTTGAGTTGCTTCTGCAATCCGGCAATCGTTCCTTCAAGAACAGGCACATCGTTTGTGGCTTCGAGTTTCTCTTTCAGCTTGCCAATCTGGCTTTGTATCTCTGCAATCTTCGGGATATACGCCGCCTTCCGCTTTTCGAGATCGGCTTCGTTGTCATCGCTTATATTGAGAACCTTCTTCGCTTTGGGCTTGCAGACCTTGCAGAGAACTTTCAACAGATCTTTGTTGCTCTCCTGCATCTCCTCATTGGCTGTCTGCTTTGCCGTGAGATTGTTGTAATCGGCGTTCAGCGTATCGTAAGCCTTCTGCGCCTTTTCGAGTTCGGCATTGATATTCTTGCGGTCAGGAGCATCTGCGATCTTCTTCTCCATGCCCTTGATGTCAGCTTGTATCTTGGCCTTGTCATCATCGGATACCTGAGAACCTTCGGCACGAACCTTGGCATCACGAGCATTGCGTAACGCCGTTTCCACTCCTGCAAGTGCCTTGTCGATGTCAGCCACCACAACCTTCGATGCTTTTGTCGGCCCGGCCTTGAGTGTCACGTTGAAATCCTCTGGTGGCGTTGGTGCCTTACCCTTCTTGCTCGCCGTCTGGTTGGCAGTAGCTTTCTTGAGCGCAGCCCTCATGTTCTCCGGCAATCCGGCAACGAGCGCCTTGTCACAATCGTAATCTTTTACCGCCGATGCTTTCCAGTCAACATCCAGATTGAGTACCTCCGAGAACAGGTCTTTCAGCTCTGCCGCGGTGGCACCGATGAACTTGCTTGAGTCAAGACAGTACGGCATGGCCTTTCTCGATACAGGTATCACGGCTTCCACTTCGGCAATAGACGGTATCTTTGAGGTTGAGGATTTTAATTCCTTGCCATCGAGAGTTAGTGCGTTCTTGAACTTCTCGCCATCCCGACCAAGTGCCTTACGGCCTTTCTTGGCGATCTCACGAATAGGACAACCCAACGGATCACGCATGGCATCGAGAACACTACTCTTACCCGCACCGTTACCACCTAGGATACACGACAGGGGCTTTGAGAATGTAACGTCTACCTCGTCGATACCACAGAACTTGCTCGACTTTACTGACAGTTTCATATTATCGGCACCTCCCCTCCTACCTGTTCAACTTCTGCTGTCGGCGTAGCTTCTTCCTGTTCTCCCGCTCCTGCCGTTTCTTCTCCCGATCCCACTGATCCTTCTTCTGTTGCAACCGTTTCTGGTTCGGCCTGTTCCCACCCCGCTTCCCCATCTATAATTCCTTTCTTGATTGCCAACTCGTACATGGCCTCGATCTTCTCAACCGCTTCTTCCTGACTGGTGATGCCGAGTTCGGTACACATGATATTGTAATCCTTGAACTCGATCTCTTTGAGGGCTTCTCGCATAGTGTCAGTCTCGTCCTGTTCCGGCTCTGGCTTAACAGGTGCTTTGAGGCTCATGCGACCGCCGTTCGGCACCTTCTCGATGTCCGGCACCACTTCGTAGTCGGCCTCGGTAATCTCGACCTCTCCAGTTGACGCATTGAGTATCTTTATGTCGGGGTTGATCTCCTCTTGAGTGTGAAGCCCCATCGTCACGTTCGGGCAATAGAACCGCAAGCCAGAAGAAATACAACGCCAGTTCAACATGACCTTACGCATGGCTTTCCAGTTATACTTGCCGAGCAGGTCTTGGCCTTTGGCATCATCCGCCGTGAAGGTTTCAGTATGCGATGGACAACCCGGCTTCTGGAACTTCCACACCGCCTTATCGTTGGTCAACTCTATCCGCTCGGCTGTGAATCCTGGTATCTGCTGATACGCCATTGCCAACATGAGTTGCGCCGCCAGTGTCGGCTTGCCCTTGATGATGTTGATTGAGGACAACGCCTGCATGGGAGGTATTCGCAATTCGGCTCCCTTTAAGATAATAGCCACCGCTTGCTCTTTACGCTTGATGGCTTCCGGTAAGAACCCCGACTTAACGAGCGTATCTGCCAACGAGAGCATCCCGTTGAAATCGAGCTTGCCGATTCCCGACAGCAATCCCTCTGTGGCGTTCGGCACTACTGGCACCTGAGCCTTCTCGACCTTCGCCGGTAGATTCTGTTTCTTCTGCTTCGATTTACTTCCCATTAGTTACCTCCTTTGGTTTGTCCACCACACTGAGAACCGAAACGGTCGGCTGAATCAACGCACCCGCTTGTTTCAACGCTTCGATAACCTTCTTCTTGTCTTTCCCCTTCATGCCCTTCTCGGCACGGTCGCCAACAACGGTTTCGATGGATGTCTTTGAAGCCTTACAACAGCCAAGGAAATCGTCTACACTAAAATCAAACTCATCAAGAACTTTTGCCGCCTTCTTGGTGTGAATCACAGACGCACCGTTGCGTTCTTTCAGCGTTAGCACTTTGCCATCGCCCAGTGGTAGGTCGCCCGTAATTTTGATCTGCTCCTTGACCCGTTTGCGCCAAGAGTCTATGATCTTTGGAATTGCTTTGGATGCCTCATACATCATCGGGAACGGCATACCTGCCCCAAGAGTCACAACCTCATCATCGTCTTGCGTGGCAATCAGATCGTACATCTCTTTCATCTTCACGCGACGCGCCTTACACTCAGACCTGCGACAATAAGTGCAATGCTCTCCCACGGCATAACTTACACCGTCCCATCCGTAGATGATTCCCTTCGTCTCTTTGACCCATTCCTGAATGTCCTTACGAGTCCATCGCCACGGTTGGGCTTCCAAGTCACGAGCCCAAAGGATAACGCCAACAACATTCTCCACGGTTGCCGGAGCTTTGGACAACAAGATATGGCAATAGGCTTGAATCTGATGTTTGTGCGATGCTGTAGAAACGCCAGTCTTGTAGTCTGCCACGATGAGCGTCTTGCCGTCTCTGGTTATTCCTGAAAGGTCAGGTGTTCCCTTGAGCGGATAATCTATATCATCGTCGCCAACGTCGATACTGATTTGCTCCTCCTCGGCTTGCCATGTCTCAACATCGAATGACTGGTTAAGAATGTCTACGCACTTATAGGCTGTGTATTTGAGATACTCAAGGTCTGACACTTTAACCCCGTGGTCGATTGCTACTTCCTCAAGGGTGTACTTCTCATCTTTGGCGATTGCCTTGAATACATCATGCGCCCCTTGTCCTATGGGAGAATAATCATCGTCCCCAACAACCTCTATGAGAACCTCGTCTTTGTCGGGAAACAAACTCGCAGGACACAACCGCCCCCTATCGAGCGAACTGGGCCTTTCCTGAATCTTCCTCTCTAACTGCTCTTGAGTTACCATTATTTTTTCTCCTTTCTATCTTCTTGAACCAAAGCAATTAACTCGGAAGCATATCTATTCACGTTCTCCAATTCATAGTCAACGCTCTTGCGATCAGCTTTGGTCATTTTCGCCTCGGCGATCTTCCCCTCTAAATCGGCGACTTCTCTCATCAACAGATTTGTCTTTGACTCGAAAGCCACAAAGAACGAATCCAAGCTCCGTCCAACGGCTCCTATGCTCAACATTATTTCTTACCTCCCCTGTTTACCAAAGTTTCACCTTCCTCGAACAATCCCAACTTCCCCATCCGGCGCATACGGTAGAGTCCCCTGAACGGCCCACTTGTCATCTTCGTTACCGCCCAAAGACAATGCTCCTCTGTAAGATACTCACTCAATCCCATCAGTGCCTCCCGTTTCACCCACCTACTGATTATTACCCCGTACTGTGCATGGTGCGCCATCTACTGTCCCCTGTGTGCTGTGTAGCCTCGTTGGCGGTTTCAAGTCTCGTAGTACGGCCTCTGCTCCATCTCGTAATCGTTTATCGGCTTCCAACTCCTCAGCCTTCTCTCTGCCGGGATAGCCGTCAAGCATTGGCGTATAGCGTCTCCTCTGTTCAACCATGATTATACCTCCTATGTGTTCCAGTCCCAAATTCTGGTGTGTTGTTTAACCCGCCTCCTTCACTTGGAGCCTGGCCCGTGAAAGCCATTGAGCAAGCGAGATCATCGGCGGGCCTATAAGAATTGATTGCTACGGCCTGTTTCACGGTTCGGCTCCTGCTCATCTTTGCGGCTCCTTTCCTAAACGTCATCCAAATTCCGGCGAAGTATACGCACCTTTCCGAAAAAGTCAACCCCCTCTTTGCGATTTATTTTTCAACTTGTTTCTCTACGAACTTTCTCTTTTCAAGTTTAGTCATGGTCTGGAGCATCCGGGCGGCGGTAGCTTCCTCAAATCTTATTAGGTTCTTCAAGGTTTCTTGGGGATCCGAGTATTCCCCCCTAATAAGTGCTTGAATCGCCTCCTCATAGTTGCCATCCTTCACCTGATCCCGAGCCTTACGCATTGCTCGAAACCGCTTGATGTCTATGTCTCGGCTTACATCTCTAATCTCAGTTACTATTTCGCCACCCTTCGGGCCTCGGCTCATACGCTCACCGATAAGATCGTCAATGATAGCCGGAAACTCCTCTTGTCCAGTCATCCACATAAGCATCGCATCCATTGGGATCGGCACCGCAGACCGTATAGCATGAACGCCTCGTGCCGGAATAGTCTCTAAATGCTCAAGTCCTTCTGGGCGAGCTTGCGGAGGGCCGGTTAAGTATCCATCCATAAGATCCTCGAATTGAGCAAAGGGGCGGTTTCGCCAATCCTTGCCCTCAATCTGAGTTGTAACTTCTCTCAAGAAAAGACCTTGCTTGCCCTTGACCCATCGCATCGGGTTCTTTAATGCCTTTATCGGCTCAATCGTATGGCCGTATATGTTCCAGTACATTTTGCGACCATCAGGAGTTGTAAATCCAAGGTCGGTATTCCACTTGTGGCCCTTCTCATTCTCCCACGGGTAGTGACCGCTAAGCACCTTATTCAGGGTAATATGCGCGGCACCAAAGAGCAACAATCCGCGAACAATCATCCGGCGCATACCTTTCCCCCCTCCCCAACTCAAGGCACGACCCCAACCTCTCCAGTTCGATTCTGTCCAGTCTGGAGCAAACAAGAGCACCCTAAGAACATCTTGCATCGTTCTGAACCGACCCATCAACTCGTAGTTGAGTCCACCATACACCCGATTCATGTCCTCGCCTGTGATTTTCAACACCTCGTCACGGCTCTTTTTCGGATATCGGTCAAGGTTCCGAGCAAACTCAACCTTGCCAGTATACGCCTTGAGTCCTCGAAAGAAGTCATGCCAAAGCGCCTTATCCCATTTTCGTATCACACCCTTGATTGCTTTCTTTACAGACTCAGGTGCGGTCTCAGCCGTTTCAAGAGCGGTGTCCTCTATTTCCTTAAAGAACGAGTCGGCATAATCTGCCATCTCTCCACCACTTAGAGTCATTCCACCTATCCGCACTAGGTCTTCCACCACGGGGTCTTGATCCATAATCAACTTCACGCCACCCTTGTAACTTGTAGGAGATACCCCAAACTGGATAGCCTGTCTGGATAAAGCGTTCCAGTGGAAGAACCCCAATCGCACCTTGCCGAGCTTCTGCATGAGGTTGATTTTTTTTACGAACTTAAGAATTGCGTTCTCATCAAAAGCACTCGGCGCTAAGAAGTTATTGAGAGCCTTCGCAATATCTGGGTGGGCAACGAGCGGTACACGGTGGAGTACGGGTTTGCCCTTAGCATCAGTTGTTATGTACTTATGCTTGCGTAAGGCCGGATGATTAACTGGCACATAATCCTCATGCCCCTTGCGGAACTCATACTCAAGCGCTCGGCGACCATCCTCCATAACCATGTTCTTGAGTTTGCCAACAAAGCTACGGGCGGTCATCGTGTTTAACATTTCCCTGCTGTATTTCGGGACAATCTCGCTTGCTCTAAGGGTGACTGGCCGTTCTCCGGCAAGTACACCCTCGATATACCCCTCGTATACCTTCCCTTTGGCGTGTCTGGTGGTTGTTCTTAGTTTGCCCTCTTTCCAACTCCGCATTGCCACCCTTCCTAATTTCTTTATTGCGCCCTCTTTTGGCATCCAATATCCGGGTGCGTATCCCGGCCGAAGCTCGTTGAGGACCCCTGCATCTACGGCAAACTTTCCTACCTCGTCAAAGTGGGCCCGGATTCCCTCTGCAAAGGCTTTCTCTGTAGGAGTAAGGCGAAGCATCCGCTCTAATGCCTTCTTCATCGGGCCTTCTGGTAGTTTCCCAAGATTCCGCACAACAAACTCTGGCGAATCACCGTACTGCTGATAAAGTAGAATGGCTCGGTCTAACTCTGCGTCCTTGCCCACAAACTCTTTGATCCGCAAGCCCATTGTGTCTATACGCTCATAGCCCACATTACGCTCACCAATCAATTTACGGAACGTATCTTGATAGTTCTGGGGCGTATATGCTGTCGGCTCAAGTTCTTGTTTGATGGGGTCTACGATGTTCCTCATCGTTTCTGTGGCACCCTTCCCGATTTCGTGTACGGCAAATGCCGGATTGATGGCCTCTCCTGACTTGCCAAGCCCAACACTTACTTTGAGTGGTTCGGCTATGATTTCCTTGGTGGTGTCGGCTACAAAGCCCTTTGGGGCCTCTGTGGGAGTTTCAGGTACGAATCCACCCTCCACCGGTGTAATTTCTCCTGAGACGCCCTCAGCGTCCCGTAGAGCGACTTCGGGTTCTTGGGGTGTCTCTACCCCTATTTCGCCCTCAATGTCGCCCACAGGTTCAGAAACGGCAGGTAGCGTGGGTTCTGAGGGAACCTCTGTGGGTTCGGCTACATCCGGCACGAAACCGCTTGGGGGTTCAATTTCAGCCTCAGGTACGAGTTTTCCTAATTCCGCACCGATAAGCCCTGCCGCCTCCTCTGGAAACGCCTGAGCAAACATGCGTAGTTGCATTACCGATTTCTGCGTGATTTTGCCTGATTTGGCGAGATTAGCCGCAATTTCTTTTGCGATAGGTGCCTGTCCTTGCCTAATGGCTCGCTCCATAAATGTCTTGAATGATTGAGGGCTGAGTCTTCTCGCAACGGCACCTCTCACAAGATCGTCTACCTGCTCTGCTGAGAATCGACCTGTTGCGTTCAATGCTCGACGCATAAGCATACCAGCACCAGACTCGGCTTGAGGTCGTGAGGCGGCGAGTTGCTTTACTACATGTTGAAGCGTGAGTTTTTGAGTTGCGGGGTTCTGCCCCTTCAAGACGCCTTTCAAATTGATGCCGCCCTCGGCGAGCCTTGAAGCGGCTTGAGATGCCTGAACCTCCGAGATGGCCTTACTTGCTTCTTTACTCGCAAGCTTGCCTACTGGGGTTTCCAATGCGGCCGCGAGTCTTGGAAGTTTGCGTGCAACAACAGATGCCACGGCGGGAAAGGCCGCTTGAGCAACACCCCACGTTATCCATGTACTCGGTTTAGTTATAGCGCTACTTGTTTCACCAACAAGTTGTGTCGCTAATGTATTCCAAAAAGCACTGTTAGGAGAAGAAAACTCAGGGTCATCTGGATTATGACCAAAATGCCATAGGAACATTTCGGGCCAATCCCACTTCTCCGACTTCTCTAATGCCTCACTCTCTGGCATATCCCATGCTTTCAACTGTTGGAATTTTATGGCTGTCGCGCCCTCTTTCACATAGAGTTCCGCAAGAGGCTTGGCGACTTTTTGATACAATGGATCCTCGGCCCCAAACCCAAACTTATATTCTTTCTCAGATTCTACCGCTTCGGGTATTGTGCCAAGAAAACTACCGCCACCTCCACCGGTAGGAGCGAGCAACGGATCTTCGACTGTGGGCTGATCTATCGGCTGTTGATTCGCAGACGGCCCTTGGACTTTATCTATAATCTCATCAAGGCCATACTTCTCATCAAGTCCACCTTGTATATCGGCAGACTTAGGGAATACGAAATTCTTCGCTCTATCCTCAACGGGTAATTCGTCAGGTACAAAACCAGATTGAGTCTCAGGGTCAGGCACGAAGCCGGTCAAGGATTCTTTATCGGGAACGAAACCGGTTAAAGGTTCTTTGTCAGGTATAAAGCCTGTTGGCATTATTAAAGCTCCTCAAATTTATTAGGATCAACTGGGCCGGGACCATACCACGTCCCCGGCTTGCCTGTTTCTTTGTTTCGCACCTTAACTCCTTCTCCACCGCCACCAGTAGGCTGACCACCCTCGTCCTGCCCTCTCAAGTAAGTAGCATGTTCTTCGAGAGCTTTAATCGCCGCAGTAATGTCTACTTCTGGCCCAGTTATGATACCTCTAAGTCTCTCGGCTTTTGCGGGGTCTCTCTCGCCAACCAATCGTATCATGGCCTCATCAGATTCACTTGTGTCTCCACGTTTCAGTTTTACTATCCTCGATTCTATCGCAGAGAGTTCCTTGAGACGGCCTGCTTTGGGATCTTTTGTAGTTCCACCTTTCGCCGTCGGCCTCGCCGCGCCCGATTTCGGTATCATCATGTTGAACGTCTTTTCGATCTCGGGTTGCGTGAACTGTGCCTTGTCAGGATTCTGTTGGTTCCAAACCTGAGCTTCCTCAAGCGATATTGCCAACACTTCATCGCGCGGTACGTCTTTCCGACCCTCTAACCGTCTCGACACGTTCTGTACGATACTGTTCGTTGCTGAGACCCGACCACCACTCAACTTGTCCTGTTGAGCCATGTACGCACCTAACCGCTGATGCGCTCCCGGCCCTTTGGTGATATAGTTCACAACATCGTCACCCATAGCCTCACGAATACCCGGCACTTTCAAAGACTCAATCGCCATCTTGTCTTTCTCGGCAAAGTCCATTCCCTTTTGAAGCCCCTGCCCGATACTGGTTCCTCCACCCGGCGCTTGCGTTAATTCCATGTCTATCTCTCCTTTCGTTTAGTTGAATATGTTAAATTTTTTATCATCGGGCGTACTTGTTCCTGTAGTCGGAGTCCCGCCAGTCCCCGGAGTCGCACCGCTGAATATCGGCGCATTGGTCGCTCCGCTAAGAGCGTTCTGAACAGGACTGCTTCCAACCATACCGCCAACAAAAGATTCGGCTACGCCCGCACCTTCGACCTGTTGAGTGCTGTACGCCTGCTCAACTTGCCTCTGAGCGATACCGGCCTGTGCTTTCCATCTGTCGAGTGCGGCTTCTCTCGAATAACGGTCTGCACGAACCCCAAGTTCTCCGCTGGAACGCTCGAAGTCTGAACTTCTCGTCAAGCCTCTCTCGGCCATACGAGCCGCCAATCTCGGCTCCTCTTTCTCAAGGAACTGCTCACGGAGGTCCGACTCGTAATCCTCTGGTCTGCCAACGGCTTCTCGTTCCTTCGCTAAGAACGCCGCTTGCTTCTTCTCTGCTCGTTTAACCTGCCTCTGTTGCTCGCTTGCCTGTACGGCGCTGACAACTCCGCCGAGAACTACTGCTCCGGTGGCCGATCCAAGAAATCCCACTACGGCTGCAACTGCTGGCATATCAACCTCCCTTCCCTATTCCAAGTATCGTCTGGTCTAATAGGTCGCCATCCTTCAAAATAGAGTTCTTAATCAATCCTTCTTTCTCCATCCCGCCAGCCAACGCATAGAGCATCGCCGCCCTATTATCCTCTGGTACGAGCGTAACGATCTTGCGACACTCTGTGTTCTCGAACATCCAATGTCCGGCATCTTTGGCCGCACGAATCGCCGCTTTACCTCTGTACGGTGGGAGAATGCAAGTATGGATTTCAAATGTTGTCGAGTTCCACGGCTTGAACATCCACAGTCCGGCCCAAGCCTCATCAACACGCCAACCTAAGAAATACATACCTGCACTCTCCAATGCCAAGCGAGCGTCAAACGTATTGGCATCCAACGAACACCCATCATCAATGCTCTGCGGATAGATGTCTGGATGACGCATTATCTGATTGACCATTTCAACGTCCTCGATTGTGCAACGCTTTATCATAGCCACCCTAACATTTCAGCGACCTTCGTAAATCCAAGAGCGGCAACGAAGAACGAGATCACACTGAGAGCGCCTGTAAACTTGTTCTTCACTGCCATAATCTTATCTATCTGCTCATCGTGTACTTGGATGACACCCTTCTGGCCATTGCCAAGTAATCGCAAACGAAGCTCTGCGACTATTGCGTGCGTTTCTGCAACCTGTGCTTCAAGCGATTTATCGTTCGCCATCATGCCTCCTTCGGTTTCTTCTTTAGCGTTATCATACCGTTATCCTTGTTGTATCCCGCAATTTGCTCATCCTTCTTTGCGTAGTCTTTCAGGATGAATCCTACGGTCTCCTGATTCGCCTTGAACGCCGCCTGCAACTCGACCAATCTGCCCTGCAACTCCTCTATCCGCTTCTGGTCTTTACCATCAACCAAAGTATCCCGACTGTCAGACTCCACTACATTCTCCGCCTTCTTCTTAGCCACGATGTGACTCCTTTCTCAACCTTTTCCCATGCTCGCACTTGCCACAATGGCTTGCGAACAACGATTTCTGCCTCTCCGTCTTTTTTGCCTTACCCATACCGACAATCCAACAGTAGCCGTCACTTACTTCTGCGTTAATCGCCGGACATTTATGGTACTTCATTATTTCGCCTCCACCAATTCTCGAAGCGTACTCACTTCAACTTCGATTCCAATTCCTCTTTAGCCACAAGGCTATCCTCTGCTATCTTTTGCACTTCTGCGTTTATCTTTTCATTGCGCTTATATTCGGCAACCGAGTCCGCACCACCAAACACACTTACCCCTTCTGGTGTATCAATATCAATTATCCCCCTGCCGTTGGGATTCTTCTTCGTCACAAACCTGTCGCTGAATACTTCTATCTTTGTCATTATGCTGTCCTTTGTAAGATGATGCCTTCTGCTCGAAATTGGTAGCTAGTGGCACTCGTCCCGTCAATCCTAAATTTAAGCGTGTGCGCACCAGCAGACAATGCCAAGCCGCTTATCTCTTCGATATTTAGAGGAACAGAGCCAGCATCATAAAGATCAAAACTCCCTTCTTCGCTTGCGTCTATGTCAACGTCCACAACTCCACCAAGCACCCCCTTGTAGGCATTAAATCTCAAGGTATAAGTTCCGGCAGGGCATCTGAAATTGAGGGTGAAGTTGTCTCCGTTTGTGCAGCCTAAATTCGTGAAACGCCCATTGTATAGCTGGCTATTGAGTATAGTTCTGATCCACGTCCCCTGCCCCACCACATCCGGTGCGGCTGTAAGCATATTCCAGGAGATAGGGGTACTTACGCAGGAGTTTGTTGCCAAGTGAGTGTCTAATGTCGGGGCAAGCCCGATCACCGCACCCGTACTCGTTATCGCACCACAGTCTATTGTGCCAATACCATGTAAATTACGAGTGTGAAAGTTGATGCTTGATGTTGCATCCACCATCGTCATTATGAGGCCGCCATCAGTCTTGAATTGCAGATCTCCTGCGTAGGTTTGTATTGTCCAATGATCTACAGAAGCCTCAAAGAAATCAGAAGAATAAAAGTAGATCGCTCCACCCTGCGGGTTATCGGCCACCGCATCTTCCCCGTATAAGTGAAGATAACCCGCTGTTGTTTTGTCCACTCCAACAGATAAAGCCCCTGCCTGAAATGTTCCAACGCCACTACTTGTTATCGTCCCACACCCGATGGCACCGCAAGATACACTTCCAACCGTTGTGAGGTTCGCTCCATTCCAATCAAACGCCGCACCTGCATGACCACTCAGATCGGCAAGTGTATTAGCATAACTTCTCCAAGTGCAATCAGCACCATCGCCGCCCAAGAAACCTGTACCAATAACAAGCTCATCCCATTTAGGAGTAGCATTACCGATTATCAAAGAGCCACGAGTAACACCGTCGGCTACCGAATCGGTATGAACAACACCGTCAAGGATTGCGTGTGCGGCAACACCACCACCGGCACCTATCATGCTTGTTGCTACTCCGGCACTATCAAGAAAGTAAGGTGTCGTAGTGCCGGCATTATCCGCAACATAAAAGCGACCCTCATTCGCCGCAGGGTTCGCAGGGGCGGCAATCTCTGGCATATCAAAGTAGCTTTCGAGGGAAAGCGTCCCAACGCTTGTGAGGTTCTGGCTGTTGAAATCAAATGCCGCTGTAGCCCCACCGCTCAAAGCCGCCATAGCTTGTGCGTCTGTGAAACCAGCCAACCCGTTGGCTGTCCAGTGAGCAAACTGACCGTTCACGGGGATACCATCTACGGTCACAATAGCATTATTATTTATAGATTGAGTGCCAGTAACAACATTGGTTCCTGTTATCGTGCCTGTTGCAAGTAAGTTTTCGTCAGAGGGTGAATGAACTGACCTAAATGTACCTCCGCCAGCATCGCCATCAGCCGCTACAATATCGTCCATCTGCGAGATAGCAATACAGTTTGCACCTACCTGAAACGAGATGCTTGTCCCGCCACCGTCCACAACATGGATATGGTTATACATACTCCGTAACGTCAAAGCTGTGCCAGATGAAAGATAATAGCCATATCCGGATTTCCCTGCTGCGCCTGCGGTAACGTGGATATTGTTACTCTGATGCTCGTTGGTGCCTGAGCCTGCAAGGTATACCCCAACAACAAGAGTTGCGTCTGTATCGTCTACATCTAATGTGCACCGGGTAAGAGCGGTCGTTCCTGTCCCTGCCCCGTATATGAACGAGGTGGCTGTTGACGCTGTGGAGCCATCTATGTCTACCATTACACTCCTGAACTCCAAAGTACATCCGGCCCCTGCCGTAACCGCCCTCTTGGTCTGCCCTCCTGAGTTTGCGGAGTTATCGCACTTTAGCGTGCCACGTACTTGCGTGAATATCCCCGTTGTACTCAGAACGGAAGGACTACCTGCTATTGCTCCCGAAGCGGAAACTTCTAAATGACAATCCCGTGCGAATAGCGATCCCGTGCCTGTAATCATATCTATTGCAGATGTGTATGTACCCACTAACTTGATGTTATTCATCCGGCAACCAGTAAAGGCCCCAAAGTTGCATATCTGTGCCGTATGGGTAATCAGCGCTTGCGGTGTGAGTCCAGCCCCGACAACGCATTGATCGTTTGCTGAAAAGTTTATCGTATCGTTTGCATACGTCCCCGGATAGATGATGAACAATTCCCCACCCGCCGAGTTTGCGGTAAGAGCCGCCTGTATGGTTGTATAGTCACCGCCCGCAATAGCTACTGTTATTGTCTTGGTGTATGGAGTCACCCATGATCCGGCACTCAAAGCACCAGCTAGTGTAACATCATCAAGACCTGTAAAATCAAGACCACTCCAATCCCAAGTAGTAACACCCGTTCCCGTACCAACGGCGACTTGATTAGCTGTGGTTTCAAGGTCGAACAAAATATCGTTATCATTAGCACCGCCCGAACACCATATCCCCAATGTGCCAGTAGCTTCATACCACCTCAACACACCTATCGTAGTATCGCCTGCAAGGATAAGGCCGTAATCTGCACCGGCAAATCCAGTACCTATGGAGAAGTCAGAGACAACATCCATGACCATTGTTGTCGCACCGATTGTAAGGGTTGGCGCACTGTATGCGATTGTTGCAACTCCGCCTATTGTCAGTCCTACAAAGTCTGGTGTTGCACTTGTTCGTATGTCTTGAATAGTATCAAGTGTGGTTACTGTTATCGCAACGGAGTTACCCATGTCTAACCACTTCAATGCGTTTTCGCTATCATCCCAAAATACAATACGATCATCGTTCGGGTCGGCAAGATCATTCAGGCCGAGTACGGAGGACCAACCTAACACACCACCCCCATCTGTTGTTAATAGCTCATTAGCATTTCCATCAGCGTTAGGCAGTACCCATATCTGATCTGCCGCCAATGCGGGGGCCTCGAAACCGACATAGTTGGAATCGCCAACATCGTAGTAACGCATCTCTACGCCACCTACCATCCAGACATTATCGAGCATCCTGATCGACTGGCCCTGTAATTGAGTACGACCTTCGCTGTGCCCGAAAGTGATGATACCTTGTTCGCCAAGCGCACTACCGTCTCTTGAGTCCCATACTGTTACCTCTACAAGACCCGGAACTGCTCCCGGCCCATAAACCTCAGTTGTCGCTGTACCGTCATAAGCAGCTATGTAATCAGTCAGGTCGTCGTCGAAATGGTATCCGGCAACCATGTCAGCGGGGTTATCATCATTGGCCCTGCTGTTAAAAATGTCGAGTATCGTGGCCGGAACAAGCGCACCGGAGTAAAAACGCCACTCATCCATTGTGCCCTTCAAGTCATTACCCGCCGCCGACGCACCGAGAATTATTGCCCCGGAGAAGTCGCCGCCAGCACCGGCATACCCGTCGTTGCCAATCACTACACCGTTGACATAAAGGACAAGGGTGGTCGCAGTAACTACTACATACGCACAGTAGAATGTGTCGATTTCGTATGTCACCGCTGTATCAAAGTTCATACGAGTGATGCCGCCGATGACTACCGCAACCCTATATACACGTAGGCCCCCGCCGGTACGCAAAAGCTCTAGGGTCACATAGTTTGGCGCTACGCCAC
>Ga0307928_10000378_pt1 | contig 33629 bp, 50 predicted proteins | sample AceLakmetagen232_FD_201815 | JGI IMG/M metagenome (GOLD analysis project Ga0307928, IMG submission 201815) | Saline water microbial communities from Ace Lake, Antarctica - #232 | ecosystem: Environmental > Aquatic > Non-marine Saline and Alkaline > Saline | place: Antarctica: Ace Lake... | reverse complement strand
CCCGCAACAACCGACTCCCCGTATGATTTCATCAAATCGGCATTTTTTATCAACCAACTTAACCACTGTAGTTCCTTATCATTCAATACATAACCCTCCATCTAAGAGAGAATATAAAAAAATTATGGAACCGTAATGATGTCCGGCTTTATCAAAGTAGGCATCGATAGGTGACATGGACCACTTACTTTCCACTTGCTTTCAGGATATGGCTCATGTATCAAAGCAAACCAAGGCCACTCAGCAGTTCGGACAGTTCCATCCTTGCTGGCATTATAACTCACATCTTCAACAAAACTATCCGTTATCACAGTATCCACAAGACCAGCATTTGGGTCCCAAATCGTTTCATTCAACACCCGCATTTGCAAATTCGTTGGGTCAGTCATCAGTTCAACTATTCGCACAGCAATAGTGCTAATATACTCTACGCCATAATCTTCATTGTCATTTATCGCCGTCAAAGTGCATTGAAAATTATACCTGGGGCGCTGAGCGCGAGTCGTGGCCCATTGATTTGAACCGCTCTGGGGCTCTATCTCCAAACTAGGAAATGCTTCTCGTGGCAATGACTTACGCATGCCCTCAAAAATAGTCAATACCCTGCCTGGAATATACTCCTGAATAACCGGATTTATGACATCCATGTTTTCATAGAGCATGTTCATGAGCGTTTTGATGAGATTTGATGGATTCGTATACATGTCACCTCCATTTCAATCTGCATCAAAACATCCACAAACACTATTCTGATTAGAGAATGTTGGCAATATAGAACGACCTCTTGCCCTTACGGTCAACATCATCGCCCTCAAAACCCGAACCAAACTTCAGCTTTTTGAAAGACGTAGGAATAACATTGACAGTGCGAGTCTCACCATTCTGCTTCTCATACTCAAATGTCACAACATTTGCACTTGCCATTGCATCCTTAAGTGCTCGCTTCAATCCACGAACACGCATTTTGGCGTTCAACTTGATAGCCCTGGCAGGTGCTCTTTCAGCCTTAGCAGATGTTCTTTCAGCCTTGAGAGAAATTCCCTCAACGATTCCTACTGCCTGCTCAAACAACTTGACAGCCTTAGATATTCCAGAAGAAAACTCTACACCTATACCTTGTCGAGAAAGAAGCTTCAAATTGACCGCAGCCAAAAGAACACTTACTTTCGCTTCGTCTAATTTCTCAACCCATTCCGATGGATCATCAGAAACACTACCATGTAAATCTTTCGCCAACTTTAGCAGTTCATGAGCCAATCTTTTTCTGTTCATTCTTCTCTCCTTGAAAAGTTACTTTTATTGCCAAACTCTCCACGAACAAGTGTCTTTGCTTCATCGAGCGTCAACTTCATTCCCCGAGAAGCATATTCATCTTCTTTCTCTTGTAACCACCGAGTTATTTGGCCAATCTGCGGCCCAGGCTTGATTCCCAGTAATTGCATTATCTCTCTGCCATCCAATACGGGCTTCACACTGACAGGAGATTCACGTCTGATTTCTTCTATCTGTTCACGTAGTTCTGGAATGTAATTCCTCGGAGGTAAACTACCCAATGCATCTGCTTCTGCAAGGTCAAGTATTCCGTCTACCATCCCATCTCCAACTTTGCGTATAAACTTCCTCAAAGCCTTTCCAGAAGGCTTATCACCCAAATTAAGAGGTCGCATGTGTTGCTCTACCATCATCCTAACACGTTTTATCACATTTTTATCAAACTTTAACCGACGCATAATGGCTTCCGCAATCTCTCCGCCAACATCGTCATGACCAATAAACCGTATCTTATCCCCTAAAATCTCTTGAACTTGAGGCTTGCCTACGTCATGCAATAAAGCTGATAGTTGGGCATCCACGGTCGGCTTGGCATTCTTGAGAACCATCAAGGTATGACGAAAAACATCACCCTCAGCATGATGATCTGGACTTTGCTCTGTCTTGGATAAATCTTCTATCTCTGGTAAAACATATCGCAAAAGCCCTACAACCTTCATCAGCTTGACAGCCTTGGATAACTTACCTAACTTCATTATCTTGACAAGCTCTTCTTGTATGCGTTCGCCCGATATTATGGAAATCCTGTCCGACATCTTCTTTACTGTTTTCAATACAGAAAGTGGTATATCCCAACCATATTTGGCCTGAAAACGTATCAAACGAAGCATACGAAGTGGATCATTTGCAAACGTCTTCTCTAACGAAACATTGGGATGACCACGTAAAATGCCCTTCTCCAAATCACTCTTGCTTACACCAGTCAAATCCTTTATCTCACCTGTGGTCAAATCTTTCATAAGCATGTTGACAGTAAAGTCTCTGCGCTCAACATCTTCTTCAAGCGTTCCGGGAACTGTTACTCGCTGGCGTGAAGTAGGGTCCGGGAACATCTCTTTCTGAGCATCAGCAAATTCTATCGCAGCGCCATCAGTCTTGTATAACTCGCCTTTATGCTCTGTGGTATCCTTGAAAACAAGCTGCCAAATAGGATAACCAGACCCTAACTGACGTGGACGGTGTGTTGACTCAGAAAACATTTGATGTAGCCATTTTGTTAGCTTTTCAGCACCATTACGCATTTCAACAACAATGTCCAAATCTTTAGCTTCGTATTGATCCAAAAGCTCATCTCGAATATATCCGCCCACAGCATGAGCTTTATTAGCAAACGGTGAACGTTTGAGAACGACTTTCAACAAACGCTCTACTTCCTTCTCAGCATTAGAAGATAAAAGCAGTCTGGCTATTTTGATCAATTCTTTGGCTATCATATTTTCATTAGACTTTCCCTCCAAATGGCTCTTTCTTCAACAGTTCATTCATACCCGACAACTGTGGTATTTGCTCGTGACCGGCCTTCTTGATAGCCTCCAGCACATTCGCCCTAACCATCTTCCAATTTGTATCAGGCTCTAACACAGAGCGCAAAAAGGATGTCATACTGTGTGTCAATACACCACGAACCTTGCCACTAATATACAACTCTTCGCTGTACTGGTCATCTTTGCACCCAGAAAGCAAAACGTGCCGCTGATTGCCTGGCAAATTGAACTTCTCGCCAAAATGTCTTACCGGTAAATCGCGACTAAATGAACGGGCCGCAATGTCAAACGGAGGCATAAGAAAACGTGTCTTGCGAGAAACGTTTTTGTCGTCTTCTGGATTGCTAAAATTACGAGTAATAGTGCCACTGTGACATGTATCTACGACTACATTCAAATATGCCCCATCAACAAGCTTTTTGAAAATGTCAGCCAAAATATCATCTATCAGTGGATTGTCCCAATCATGATCGTGAGTCACAACACATTCATCTAAACAATCATCTAATTCATCCCCGTTGCGGTCACGTACTCTTGTACCATGTCCGCTATGATAGTAAACAGCAATATCCCCTGCTTGTGTTTCATCTACAAGCCAATGCAATCTGTCTATAATGTCCATCTTCGTGGCACGCTCATCCGTCAATACGCGCACATTGTCTTTCTCAAAGCCATACTCTTTCGTAAGCAAATCGTATACGTCTTCTACATCGTTGACACAACCGTTTAAATCATTGCCCGGCATGGCATATTTGTTGATCCCTACAAGCAAAGCCCGTTTGATTTGAGAAGTCTGTGAATTGTCAGGAGGCTTTACAGAATTATCCCCTAAACCCATAAGAACACGAATCCAACGAATCAAAAAAAATCGTCCTAAACTCATCTATTGTCCTCCAATTTTGAATTCACAAATATCAAAAATTCTATTCCTCTTCATCTTCAGCTATCGCACCCAAAACCGCATCAAAGTCGCCAACCGGCATCCCCTTGATACGTTCTTGAGCAGCTTCAAATGCAGCAGGACTTTCATAACTCGCAGGGTCCATGTTTGCAATAAAATCTCGCTTCAATTCTTCAGGTGTTCGACCACCTTTTCTTGGCCCCAAAGTCTTCTTGAATCCAACAAGCTCCTCTAACTCATCCGAATCATCTGCTATTTTGTTATTGTCTAAGACTTTTTTGACAGGCTCAATAGATTTTTTACTCACCTTGTACTTTTTCTTGCGAACTTTCCTAACCTTCTCTTTGACCTTCTCTTTGACCTTCTCTTTGTTTTCAGCAGGTTTTTCCTCTTCTGGAGGCGAATCACGATACTCGTAAGAACCATCGTCTTTCTTGAGACGCCATGTTTTTCTATTCCCTTTCGGTGCTTCCCATTTCTCGGAAGCAAGAGCCTCTTTTTCTTCAGATACCAATAACTTGGCTATCTTGACAAGCTCGACGGCTACTTTCTTGCTATCCATTATTGTGAAACCTTTTTAACGAACGTTAAAATTGGCAACTCCGTTAGAAACACTTTTCAGCTTATACTTCGGACTATACCTAGACTTGAGATACTTCTCAAGCTTGATAACCCTTTCATCTTCGGCCTCGAAAGGTGGTTTTGCTTCAACTGCTAACTTCGCAGACGTTATAAAAGAAGAACCACGATACCTGCCTAACTTGACTTGCAATGCAGATACCCTGAAACCACGTGTCTGTAAATCAGAACCTAAACGATTCTCCAAAGCCTCGCGAGCCTGCTTTTCCCAACCACGCTTGAGCTTCTTTGCTTTCTCGCGTATGTCAAAAAATGCCTGCTCGAAAAGAGTAGAAGGACGAGCTTTGGCTATGAAATCCGAAGCTATCCGAATTGCTATTCTCTGACAACTCATTCGCTCATAACTTTCAGTAGTTCCGACTCTTCGTAGTTATCTAAAAGCTCCTCAATCAATACAGCATCACGGCGATGTAAATACCCCCGCCCTGTATTCTGGCAGTAATCTTGCCTTCTTCCTTTATAATCTGGCCATCAGAAGTCTGTTGAACAAAAGTGAAATTGTCTGAAATTGCTAACCCCAACATCTTGTCAATCTGTGGTCCCTTCCATCTTATAGGATAATCCCTATCAAGCTCACCTTCATATTGGCCAGACTTGTTAAACCAACGAGGAAGCATTTTTTCTACATACTTCCGATAATTCTTCAAGGGATTCTTTACGTAGAAAAGAGCGCCACCCGCACTACGTGAAAAACTTGCAACTATTCTTTCTGAAATCTCTGAATGTCTCATTTTTTCTCCTAAAATTCAGATGTGCCTATATCATCCAAAAGTTCGGCCTTCAACTCTTTAGATGCTGTACGCATTCTACGTCCCTGAGACGCCCAAACAGTTACAACATCCGCTGTAGCAGGACTTCTTTTCAATTTATAGTCTACTACTATCGTCCCGGTATCAGGATTGCGGAATCGTATGGTCTTGTCTATCGATTTGCCCCTTTGAATGCTCTTGCGTGCTTTATCGCGAACAGCATCATTTACCTTGCGCGGCGAAATATCTCTCAATTCGCTGCGATACGCACCATGTGCAGTCCAATCAATGTCTAAGTCACGCTTCTTGGAAAGCGGAACCTGTTCGTCATAATCGTGCACATTACGATATAACATGCTCGTCTGCCGTGAAGACAAATCATAATTGTCGTTCTTCGTCTTGAAATAGTGCACAACCTTGTCAGAAAGTGTCTTTGCCAAATCAGAATCACGAATCCGCCGATAGATGCGATTTAACACATCCTTCAAAGAAGCATCTATTTGTTTAGCTGTCCTTACACGCCTACCATTCATCAATCACTCCTTTCACTGAAGGATACACATAGCTATTGGATATACAATCGGCTCAAGATGTAACGCCAAAAACATCGGTGCCAACTCTGGATGTCCAAGAACAATAGCCAGACCGGGCAATACAATGTCCTCAAACATCTCAAGTAAGATTGCCACAACAGCAAACTTCCAACCCTTCTTACGAGCTATCTGCCAAATGTCCTTGGCAACCTTTCGTATGCTTACCTTCTCTTTGATTTCTTCCCATATATGCCTGATAACAGACTTCCACGGTATCTTATTGCCACGCAAACCTCTAGCTTTATTGACAATATCCTTCAACGAACTTGTCAAGCCAAACTTGAGACAACCCATCAAGCCACGCTTCACCTCTTTCTCAGTCATTTCCTCTTCTTCATCAGAAAAAACGACCAAGATTATACCTAACAACAGCCGCACAAAACCGAGAAGACGGATTGTAACTAATGTCCATAGTTTTCCTTTCACTTTTACCACTTTTTATCGACAGTTCGCCAAAATCTATCCACAGCTTCTTCCGAGGCTCTTTTTTTCATCACCACAGCCGTAAAAGTCTCAGCCCAATCCTCTTGCGTGTTAGTGGTTCCGTATTCACTAACAGATGCCGGAGACATGCCACGCGCCTTGAGATATTCATTTATCCTGAGCTTGATTTGAGTCGCGTTCCAGTCTGGCATATAATCGCCTTTTCCAATAAACATCTGCGCCTGTTTTCTGGTAGGAGGTCTCTCAAAACTAAAACACTCCTTCCCTCCTATGGTCGCTCGTGACAAAGGCATAAATCCTTTTGGCAAGCTTTTCAGCCATTCATCGTAATCCCAGTCATCGTAACCTTTGTTTCCCTCATACTTTGGAATGCCAAATCGCTCAAAATCCCTCTCATCACAAAGGAGAACCTTAGCCCACTTCGCAAAAAAGCCAGATATCATATAAGCCTTGAAATCCAATTTGGGTTGCAAATAATCCAAAACATACCTCGTAAGCTTGTCTAATGCCACGCCCCCAAATTTTCTAGCAATACGGTCGTCAATCTTCCTAAACTTCCATCCCATCCACGCTCTCTTGATTATCTTCCACATCTCTCGGCGTTCTTGAACAGTCAAAACCAAAACCGCTCGCATCGTCTCCTCTGTGTAACCTGCCCGCTCCTCAAACTTGCCTCGCCAATAATTGCGTTGAGCACCGTCCAAAAATTTCCACCAATACCGATGCCCTAATTCATGAACAATGAGACTATCACTCGCCTGCGCATTCGGTGCAAAACCAACAAACAAATCCTCACTCGGACTATAATAGCCACCAGCTAAATGCCCACTACCAAACGCACTACTCATGCCCTCTTTATTCGACCTAATCACAAATTGTCCATATATGGCAGCCCCAAAACCAGAACTTTTCAACTTCTGTGTCGCATTGTCAATTGACTTGAGAGTCCTTCCTATCTCATCCTTGAGTAAACCATAACGATTGATAATCTTGAATCCGCCATAACTAAACTCACTAGGTGCCGTTTTCTTATATATGTCAACAATCGCAACCTCATTGTTCCACACAATACGAGGCAATACCTCTAAAACATGCCTCGATATCGCAAACCCATGTGCCGCCGTCTTTAGCTTGATGGCCGCTTTTTCATGCTCAGGAGTATCAATTCCCGAAATCCGATAATTCTCAATCAACGTAGGGGCTTGCTTGATAATAGGAATTACATTCCTGATATAATGGTCTGAAATATTATCAGCCACTTCTACAAGCATCTTGCCCGCTTCCTTGACCTCCCTATATGCCGATTCATATTCAACAACCCATGAAACCTTACCCCACTCGTCTTTTACTGATCGACCTAAATTCGTCAAAAATTTCTTGTTTGACCGAAACAGATTCACAGAACATGTCAAACGACCATCAGGATTGTCTTCTGAAATCTTGTCACAAGCATTGAGCTTTTTGAATAACCGGGACACTTTAGCTGACATCTTCTTGATTGCAATCCAGTGTGAATCATTTAAATTAGGAACTGCCAATACCAATCTTGAAGCTATTCGCCCCATGACCAACCGATCTTCTATAGAGATTGCATCCATGCTACAAATCCTACAACTCACGCCCACTACTATCTCGACCTACGATAGTACGATTCCACACTACAAGCCATACGCTCCCAGGATGCTTTCTTTTCTTTAGGCTTTACAGCTATGCTGATGTGAAACTGATGGTCACCGTTCATCAATGGCGTCAAGTCATATTTTTGACGCAACGCCTCCAATTGAGGCGACTTGCAACGTACAAACCATACCTTCTCCATCTCATCCCAACCTTCAGGGTCAACTGAATCAATACCTTCAACCGTAAACTGAAACTTCTGACCATCTTCTTCTATCTTGCCAGCTTTCTCCAACTCATCATCTGACATTACTGATATGTGCGGCGCATAATTGGGTGGCTTTTCCATTCCAGGTTCATAAATAGCTTGGTAAACTGACTCAACAAACTCTTCTGGAACTTCCAAGATAGCATAGCTTCCTCCATCCTGAGCACAATTCAACTTGCCCATCATGGGTACAGAAAATTGTTCTACAACTACATCAGAAGCCACACGACTAATTATCCCTTTAACGTCCATTAGCGACAACCCTTAGAAGTTAGGCTCCGGGTTCTGACCAGGAGCAAAGGTGGGGCTTAATGTTTTCAGATTATGCTTGTACATTCCGCCTGGCTGTGGAAGACGACGCATAAATCTAACTAAATCATATACCATGCGACGACTCTCATCTATGTAATTCGTAGAAGCCTCTTGTACATTAGGCTCAAGACCCTGAAACTCGCTCAACAAAAGCAACCCAGCAGACCAATAACGAGCAAGACGCCGTAAATTGCCGGGATAAATCGACTTTGTGGAACCATCTGGCATTACTTGATTGTAAGGCAAAATAGGTGTGTAATAGTAGCGTTCAAGCATTCCATCAATTTCGCGATCTACCATCTCCTCATAAAACTCTACAAGTTGCTCTGTAATCTTGGCAAGCTTACCCTCACCTATGTTGAACGTACGACAGATATCCTTGATAGCCGTCCAATCGCCACTATAGTACGGTGCACCCGTGGTTTTGCTCACACTCATTTTACGCTCCTTCCGCTAAGCAATTTAGATACTGCTTGCTCTTGTTATCAGTATCCCTTCAATAGTTCAGCTACTTTGGGATGAACCTTTTTGCCCATTTTGTAAGCCACATAGTTTTCCGCAAAAAACTCATCTACGTCTGTACGACTATACGGAGTCGGAAACAGTCCCCCGCTTTCCGATGATGTAGACCTCATAATGTCCGCTACCAACTGGTTGACATCATGTATTTTCTGCAACTCATAAAGCCAACCAATGACGTGAGAACGTATGTCTACACCAGCGCTTGTAAAATCACGAAACAGCTTGTCTTTACCATCAGAAAAACTAAAAATCCACTTCGCAATGGTACCTTGTAAACGCTTGCTTGATGGAATTTTGACCCCGTAAGTTTTGCCTAACTTTCTAACCGTATGCATTATCTCGTCATACTTGGCCGCAATAGCTCTTACTATGCCCTTCACGCGCTCAAACAATTCAGAATCTTGCTCTTTTATCACTGCCGCTATATCATCCATGTGCGCTGAACTGCTCATTTTCCACAAAGCATCAGAAAACTCAAATACATCATTTTGCTCTATTCCTTTTCCGCCGCCTTCACGATATAATTCAACCATTTCACGCATGTTCTTGAAAAACTTATGCTCTACACGATGCCCCAACTCATGCGCAATCGAATAAACAGGATGAGCATCCTTGGCATCTACTATCAATGACATAGTATCCGCAGACTTGTTATAGTAAGCCAATGTTCTCGCTTGCTTAGGCAACTCCTTTTTCGTCGTAACTCGCAAATCTCCATACAAAACATTCGCAGGAACATACTTAGCAGCCTTTTTTACATAGTCCAAAAAAGGTTTCAACTGAGCAGCAGTCAAAGAAGCAGCATTGACTACATTGAATCCTGAAACATTGAAATTAGTCGGCAAATCAACACCACGCTTCTTCCATTGCTTTATTGACTTCAAAAAACCTCTAGCAAGAGAAACTATCCCTTTTAGCCACTTCTCCGGTTTTAGCCCAAACCCAAAAATCAAATTGACCGGGCCAGAAAACGGATTACGCCTGATTCCACCTAAACGCTTTGCAATGGTCTGTAACTTCAAGGGCAAAAAGCCTTGTTTGTCCTCAAAAAAACCAGTAACTATGAACAAAGCTCGCCTGTCTTTTTCCCACTCAGTATTAGCCTTTCTTTCATCTAACCATCGAATCTTGGCACGTTCAATATCATTCCCAAGAGCAGCAATTTGCTTCAAACGCTTGGAAAGCCTATCTAAATCAGTGTCGCTAAGCTTCTCACCAATGTCGAGAAAAACGCGCACACCGGCAGCCTCAATATGCTCAGCCGCTATCGTAGTTGCTATTCGAGCTATATCAGTCAAATTTTCTCTCCATTTTTCTTGACCGTTCGTATTCCAATTACATTATTCACAAGACCAGTTATCTCAACATCTGGCAACTTTTTACGAATGCGACGAGCAACAACCTCAAAAGCATTTTTTCCATCATGAACTATTACAACATCATACTTTGACGAGCCCGCCGCATGTCGTTCAGCAAACTTGCCACCAATAATCATTAAACGCCTATTGCGAAACATAGAATGCACGCTGCTTCTGACCACTTCTATCAAACGCGCAGAATCTATGAGTCTGCCAATCTCTACCAATTCTTTAGTTACATCAAATTCGTTTTTCACAATGCCCTCAAACCCTTTACTACACGCAACTTCAATGCCGATGCCAAATCGTCTCGCAATCCCTGATCATATTCGCTAATCTTGGGCTTGTTGATAAGTAACCTGAGTTCACCAATGCCTTGACCCGGGTCACCAGTCAAAATGTAAGTGAAAGCTTTGATTGCTTTGATAACATTCACTCTATTCCACGGGACTCCTGCAAGAGAACGTTTGACAACAACAAACATAGTACTGTTTATAACATCTTCCATTGCAAAAATATCCTCCATCGTGGCCTCCTCAGATACCACAACAGGATTACGCTTTGCAACAGCCTTCAACACGTCATAAGAACCATCTATATCAAACAAGTAATCTACAAACGCACCAATAGCACCCTTTACCAAAACCATCTTTTCATCAATCAAATCTTCCTGAGCTATCCTATCACTGCTTTTCTTCGCATCAGATTCTTCGTCAGCTTCCCATCCCTTGTCAACCTCTTCAAAAAACTTCTTCTTGTCCGCAACCGATAAATCGGCAGGACTCTCAATCTTCCATTTAGACATTATGCCTTCAAAATACTCACGATACTCTTTTTGCTTCTCCGAAAGCTCAGCAGCTACAATCGACTTCGTAATTGTCCCGTAATCCAACATTCCAAAACTCCTTCTGACTTACAAGGACATGTTAAATGTACTTGGTCGGACTACAAAAATGCACACCTCTGTGACAGTTTCGGCAAAGAATATATTCACATTCATCCCTAAATATATTTATTTGGACGCCATCCGTGTAACTTTCCACGAGCATAAGTAGCCCCAGCACGACCACCACCGCCGCCGCCGCCACCACGAATGCCCTGCCAATAATACGTAGTCGGCGGTGCCAAATGATTGCCAACCTTGAATTTCTCGTTATCCAAAGTCTTGTTGGCTCGCTCCTCTGCATTAGATTTGAGAGTCTCAAGCTGACCAACTATGTCACCGCCCTCTTCAATGTTCGGAATGGCAAATATCAACCGGCCATACCATAAATCGTAATCCAAAAGTAAACGCTCCATACATAGAGCGAACGCCAAATCGACCATGACACCATCCCAATAACTAGGTGCCGTCTCTACCGTATAATCTGTAGGAGGACCAATAGCTCCCGTATTGATAAAATCAACAACCTGACGAAGATAACCAGTCAATACTTTGACAGGGAAATAGTCAAAATTGTAAGTGATGTTGACTATATCACCAGAATTGATTGCACCTACTTGCAATGTCCCATACGTATAATTGGCGCTGCTAAACGATACCAATTCGCCATTCTTGTGCACGCGCATTGGAAACGTGCTATTCCAAGGATGATATTCTGCCTGCCATGTAACACCATCCAATTGCAATACCGCATTCTCATCGTAAACATTGATTTGACGAAATTGCATCAATCGAGGAGTAAGCAAGTCATCAACCAAAGCGTTGATGCGAGCACTACTAGAAGTATTTATCTTGATATAAGTGCCCGAATAAGTGGCCATAAATTACTCCTTTACTGAGTGCTCATTACTCTTCCAAGTCGTAATGAATCCATTTTTTCCTTAACATCCGCTCATGGTCTATAACTACCAAAGCCGGCAACGACTTTACACCAAGCTCAGAAAGAGCTACATATCTATGCACGCCTTCAAGCAGCCAAAAACCATCATCATCAATAACAACAATCAATGGCGAAATCTTTCCTGATTCTCTGATACGCTCTGATAGCTCTTTGCTTCTATGAATATCATCAGAACTATTGAAGATGTTTTCAGGTTTTCCAAATTCACGCATCGGCACCTTACGAATACCTGAAAGTTCTTCCCAGTCATCAAAAGTTGCAGATATAGAACCTATATTGGGCACCTTCTGTAATACTGACAGTCCGTCTATCTTGCCTTTGATACGCGGATATGATTTGTCCCACTTCTTCATCATCTCTGATAACGACCTGCCAGCTACAAAATGTCTTTCTGTATATTCTGCAATCAAACGTCTTTCTATATCCCTTTGCCTCTTTAAAATGACCAACTCCTCTTAAGTCTTGGCTTTGATTTGCGCAAGTCCTTTATTTACAACGACTTACATCAAACGTAACACATCTGTTTTAGAGTTCTCAATTGCTGGCATATCTTCAAAGCCTTAACCGTCCCAGTGCCGCCAAAAAAAGACGCTTTGAGACGATTCAAATCCTGTCTCGGAACTCTAAATACAAAAATTATCTTCTTTTTGCCTACATCGTTATCCTGTGATTCTGTACGGTCCAAACAAATGTCCAACGCGCTTAAATACGCACTGAAATAAATGTCCGAAGTGCGATATATTGCAAAGTCTTTGTCCATTTTTTCCTCTTTTCTAATGTTCATTTCATTTTGTCGCCGCCACACGGCGAAAATTGGGGCATGATAAACACTACCATGCCCCAACTCGTTCCTATTGGTCCTTCACTAATCTGGGTTGGTCACCCCATTCTTTCCCCATACAACGACCAGCCCTTGCATTCTTTTCAGTCATTTCCTTCTTGAACAAACTGTTTTTACGTGGCCAATCATTTCCCTTCAACATGAAAATACAACTACCAAAATGCCTTTGAGCAATCCCGCCACATTCACAATCAATAGCTTTCGCTGGCGCACCAAAGGTAAAATCCATTTCAATTATCTCATTACATTTCTTGCATTTGTATTCATATAACATCAAACTACTCCTGTTGCTCCTGTGGCTCCTGTGACTCCTGCAACTCCTGTTTTTCCGGCTGAACAGACTGTTCCTGTTGCTCCTGCGGCTCAGAAGATGCGCTTTTAGGCTGAGATTCAACAGGATTCTTTCGTGGACGACCACGTTTGCGCTTCGGCTTGTCAGCAGCTTCAACAGGATTCTTTCGTGGACGACCACGTTTGCGCTTCTTAGGAAGCTCATCTATCTTTTGATTCGCGTCAGCTCGTAATTTATCTACTTCTTCAGCCGTTCGAGTATGAACCTGACCAACATTCAAGGCCGGCGTGGTGCCTCCAACAACTTCCCCAAGACTGTCATCCTGTACAATGGGCATACTGGGAATTTCGCTCTGTAAACGAGTCAATCGCTCACCAGGAGCCTCCTGTTTCAAACGAACCCTGCGTTCTTCAGGAGTTTCATCCCCACGAATAACCTCAAGTGGAGCTTCCCTGTCAAGCTCCTCCTTCATCTTCGGTTTTGTATGACGGATGTCAATTCGCACATCCATCAAATCCTCATCAGATTTCACAACTTTCATTCCGCCATGCTCACGATCTTCTCCACCAGGAATATCCTCAGCAGCTTTCTTTTCACGAACTATCTTGACCCGGGGCTCCTGACGTGGCGGCTGAACTTCTTTTACCATATCAACCGCTTCCTGAGAATAAGGACGAATCCATTCATGAGCCTTCAAAATGTCAAGGTCCTTCGTTGAATCAAACTTCCGACCATCTACTAACAAAATGTCAAGATCAAGATCATGTGTCAGCACTGTGCCAGCACCAAATGACTCACGTGCGAAACCAAGATGCAAGCCCCGCAACAATACCCATTTTTCCACATTCTTCTTCTTAGCCATCTCAATGGCCTCCTTTCCTAATGCATATTTTCAGAACTCACAATAAGCCCTGAAGGACATACTATCAAGCCCCAACACAATTGAGACTTGTACATTCAATGTGTTCTCCAACCTTGCTTGTCTAATTCATCCCAAACTTCATCCTCATCAAAATCAGAAATCACAATCTTGCCCTTTGCACCCACAATGAACTTGCCACTGTAAATTCCAGCACCTAAATGCATCTTGCCTTTCTGCTTGCCACCAAACTTGCTAAACAATGTGACAACAGAATCATCAGCAAATCTTCTAACCTTGTCAAATGCCTTATCCAAAACTATCCTTTTGAAATAAGACCCACCGCCATTCAATGTCGTGCCAACAAAATAGTCAAGTTCAATACCTTCTGCCGTTACAAGCATCGCAATGTTCTTTATGGGCTTTCTAGCCGCTTCACGCTTGAATAATTTATGAGCTATTCTTTTTCTGTTCATACGACATCTCCCTCAACAGGAATCAAAGCCTCCATTGGAATGTCAGGAGACAAACTCAATGCCCCTAACCCTAAATAACTCTCTAATGACTCATAACCATACGGATAAATAAATGCCTTGCCAGCCCTAATCTTCTTTACCTTGACAAGACCATTGCCAGCGTCAACTAACTTCTGAATGTCCCTTGCACCACGTGGTATAAACTGATTGAAATAGTCTTGCACAACTTGCATATCAACCTTGTAAACACCTTCTGGGCTAACAAGTAACTGCTTAGCAAGCCTGAGTAAACAACAGGCTACTTTGAGCTTCTCACTCATCTATAAACACCTACTGCGGCAAATCTACTTTAGAACCGCCAAGACCACCGTAATACGGATCAGTGCCGTAACGCCTGTTGCCCGTACTCAACATCAAAACATCTACCGCAACCTTCTCAGCATCTGTAAGTGGATTCTCATCCAAATCCTTACCAACCGCTGCCAACAACTCAACTAATACATGCGTTGGCTGTACACTTATATCGCATACATAATTTGTTGTTGCAGTAACAGCACGCTTGTTATACGTTGTCGCAAGCCAAGGACGAGTGCCAATCCCCGCTACCGGATTCCAAATGAACATCAAAAACACTTTGACAGCAATCAATTCCAAACCTTCAGGCTCGGTAATACGCATGTTGCGAGCTATCGTGTAAACCCAACGAGCATATTGCCAACAATTTGCCAATGTCGTTCCAGCCATTATCTACCCTCCACTTCGTAAATACTAACCTCAACATAGTCCAGAAACTAAACACTCTATAACAATGAAGAATATAAAAGAAATATGAATAGAACCGGCCCGATACACAAATTGGAGAGGAACAATAGGGGCATTGTACATCGGGCCAGTCAAAATCATTTCGTCATAATAGCTGATACAACTTCAGGAATCGGCAAATCGTGAACAAGAACACCTGCATGCTGTAAACTGTCAAAAGTGCCCGCATCCGTCCATTCGTCAACTATTTCAGCACACTTCATTCTGCCTTCACTAATGTAGTAATTGTTGACATCTGTTATCTCAATCTCACCACGCCCAGAAGGCTTCAAAGTCTTTATAACCTCAAAAACACTGTAGTCATACATATAACAACCAGTTACGGCCAAATTGGTCCTGGGTTCACGTGGTTTTTCTTCAATGCCAATAACTCTATCCCCGCACACAGAAAGTTCAGCTACGCCATAACGTCCGGGATCAGGAACTTCCTTGAGAAAAATCTTGGAACCAATACCGTCAAATGACTTTATCTTATCAGCTATCGTGCCCGCGTAAATATTGTCTCCCAAAATTACCACACAACACTCATCTACAAAATCTTCTGCCAACCCAAGAGCTTGAGCTATTCCGCCTGCCTTATCCTGCACCCGATACGTAAACTCTGCCCCAATATCACTACCCGAACCCAATAAGCCAACAATATGACCAATATGGTCGCAACTTGTTACTACCAAAATATCTCGAACATCTGCCTCTAAAAGACGCGCAATAGGCCAATAAATCATTGGTATCTTCCCAACAGGCAATAAATGCTTGTTGGATACAGCAGTCAAAGGATACAAACGACTCGCCGTCCCGCCAGCTAAAACAATGCCTTTGAGTTTCATATTGTCCTCTCCTTTGGAGGTGCGAACTAACCATAAAAGTGCAAACTAATCATGCGAAACACCTACTGCTCTTCCATCGCCTTTTTTGAGCTTTTTGGCCATCTTGTGGCGACCTATAACTTGGCTATTATTCTCAAAATGGCCACTTAAACGCTTTTCCTTGCTATTGCCGCAGTAGGGACATTCATCGCTTCGTAAACTGTATGTCTTGCCACATTTTGAACATAATGCAGTGCCAGTCATTCTTTGTCTCCTATTTTATCACTTGACGCCTCAAGTTCTGAAAAATCAATTTGGCCAGGACCAAATGCTCTGCGTAAAGTCTTAGGTATCCACAATGGATGCTTTGACAAACTATCATACTCTAAATCAAAATGATGCTTTATCAATGGCTTCTGAAATTTATCCCACACCTTGAATTTCTTGACACAAATTGGATCATCTGCATCAAAATGATCTGCATGCCGCTCATATTCTCTTTCTTCTGTAATATGACCTTGCCAATTTATTCTTTCCTGAGAAGCAAGAACATCCTCTACACTTCTACGCATGAAAACAATAAGCGTTTTATCATCCAATTCAAGATCATGCACCCGTGCTGTCAAACCTGGACACTGTACAACAAAACGACCCCCAACCGTAGTCAAGAGTCGTTTCAATCGTCCAAAACTTCTAATCCCAACAACAAGCTCCGAAAAAAACTTACAGTCAAGACTTTTTGCTATCATCTTGGCCGCTATGCGAGTGCCAGACCGCTGAGGTCCAATCACTACAATCTTGTTGAAGTTTTTGATGTGTGTGAACATTTTCATATTCTCCAATAGCCACAAGACTATGGTCAAAATGTCAATTAAGTGCCATATCCACAGAACCCATACGGACCAACACTGTAACCTAAATCTGTATTTGAACAATTAAAACGCATTGGAAAACCACGCCCATCATAGGCCATCTCACCACCTTCTATTTGTTGCTGAGATAAGCCGCCCGCAGCTTGTCTATTTCCACTTTCAATAACACCATTCCCACCAATGACAGCACCTGAAAATTGCCCAACACCATTTGGACTCAATAAATTAGCACCATAATGCCAATCAACATATATATCCGGGGCAGGCAATTCTCGCTGCTCATGACGACCCGATTGAACACGAAATCCGCCAGCAGCAAACTGGTTCTCGCGTGCTTCTTGGTTAGACTGATTAGCCTTTCCTGGCTGTACATCAGGATTAGGAATATAGCCGCCACGTCTTTGAACGGCCATTTTTAACCTCCTTAATTATCGCGGAATCTGACCTGTAAGAATAGTTGCAACATCAAATAACGCTGTTGTTAAATCAGCCTCCTCAGTATCCCAATCAGTTTTCTGACCCGCACTAAGACTATCAGCATCGTACATTGCTTGCAATGTGGCAACCATTGCCCCCGGGTGAACATCAGCACCGGAGTCTATCGTAATTGCTATATTGCGCCATTTGCTAATTAAGACAATCTTTACATCACCCCCCGAAGCCTTCCATAAATCACAAACCATCACACGTTCTAACATGAGATTTCCTCCTGTTAATTGTGTTTGTCAACTCAGTATTGTTGCTTACGGAATAGGACCATGAGCGCCAGCCACAACAGCAACTACTCTGTTAAACGCTGTAAGAAGATCAGTAGGAGGCGCACCAGCCCAAAACGCCGCTGTGGGCGTTGGATTATAACGGCAAAACTCTGTTGACCAATTCTTCCATAGCGTCCATGGAGAAACAGAAAATGGCCCAGAGCCCCAAGATGATTGAGCAATGTCAGTGCTGTAAATAACCACATTGCTATAGTTCACCGTTACACCACCAGTACCTCTAAACAACGCAGATACGCCATTACCCGTTAAACCATACAACTCGCCTATTTTTTCGTCCGATAACCCACTACCATATAACTCCCGTAACTTATCCTCAGACAAACCATGTTGCTTGTGTGTCCTATTACTGCTTGTGTCTCTCGCCAATTTGAATGATCTTCCCCTTGTATCCCAAGTCTTGATGGCCGCCGCAGAATATGAATCCTTGCATTACTGTTGATATTGCGCAATAACATAGCCTGTTTCAATTGCTGCCACCTTACCACAGCAATACTGTTATACAATGTATAATCATTACTGTCAAGGTAAAAGAAAAGCCCCTGAGTTTCACCTCGGAGGCCTTGTCTGACGTGAGCTACACTACTAATTGACTCTCATATTGTCATCGAACGCCATTATTGCGAGTAATCATTAGACTCTCGTGATAACCAGGCGTTGAAGCGAAAATGGGTTGTATGCCCCAATTCCGATGTTCTCGAAAACAGAGAAACCAATCAGCCTGTTCTTAGGGTCGTCAGCGGAGAGAACAGTAAGCTCTGTTCTTACTGGGATGCGTCCGAAGAACTCAGGTTCTCCACACACATAAACCGTTCCTTCAGGAACAATACGAGATACGATAAGCTTCGCACCCCAAAGCGTTGCCATCAGGCCAGTCTTCAGCAAGACTTGCTGTGTCTCGATGTCAAGGGTATCGCGGTCCCACTTACGTAGGTCTGCATAATCCTTGGCATTGAGAAATACGTTAGCGACCCGAATGTCGGTACGCTCGATGTTGGCAAAAGCATCTGCCAACGCATTGGCCGTCAGGTTGCCCGTTACCGGAATGTCCGGGTTGGGGTTCGTCGGGTCCGTTGCGAGAGCGTCCATGACTGCGAACACCTTACGGTCTTCCTCAGCCTGAATCTCCGACTTCGCCAGATCTACACTTCTCTCAATGCAACCTACATCTTATCGAAGTGATGTAGAGTGGACTGTATCTTCATCCAACGAGGAATGGATGTCCCGCATACCCTGTGATAACTTCACAAGGCGTGTGTTATTGCCATGCTCTTTATCAGAGTTTAGGCTTCCACCAGTCTCTGAACCTTCATTCTCTTTCGACACACTGAGGAATCGGTTTTCACCAATCCGTTCAGTCTGCTCCATTATTGGAAGAATGCTCGGCTGCTGATTGCCAACAAGTTCACGATAGGCTTTGGGAACTTTATACCCGAATGATTCAAGAAGATATGGCGATATAAGCGTGAAAAACTTTTCAGGATTCATAACCCTAAGATGCCATTCACGTTCATAACGACATGCCTTCAACAGCATTTCAAACTTATCAGATAGAATTTCTGCTACTTGATAAAACTCAATTTGCCTTCCAACATGAAATACTCCGGTATTCCTGTTGATAGAACCATCGCCCATGTACCAAACAGCTAATGCCAATGGTGTCATACGATTTGCAAGTGAGACTGTAATTGTCTTATTGCCTTTTCCATCAGGATAAAAATCTTGATGATAAGCTTTGAGACAACCACTTGTCCACGTCCCCATTCGCACGTATTCACCATCTTTGGTCTTATAACTTCCTACTCTGGAAGTCAAAGGATGGAAAACATTCGCCTTCCAGTATAAAAATGACTTTTGACCAATACTATGAGCGCATTGATAATAAGCATTTTTTTTGCTAGTAGGCACTAGTCCGCCATCTCCAAACATATCACCCAAAAGAACTTCTTTTTGAACTTGTGTAAGAACATAATCGTCAATCTCAACTGGATGAGCAGGACGGTATTCTTTGTAAGAAAGTCCCGCCTTCTTGATCATCTTAGCTAAGGTTACACGACTCATGTTCAATTCACTTGATATGTTGGTAAGTGTTTGACCGGCATTTAGCCCTTCTACAATTTTCTGCAATTCTGATAAAGATAATTTTTGCACAACCTTCTTTTTTGACGGAATACCATTAGATTCACGCCAAGCACGAAGTTTAGCACGACCAACATGAAGTTGTTTGGCAATCTGAATATCAGAAAAACCATTCTGATATAGACTGCGAACCTCATCATTGTTCAAATTTGTCTTCATCATAGTTTCAGAAAATTCGTTACTCATTTGGGTTCCAGCAATTTACGGGATATTTTTATCTGTTTATCTCTAAACAGCGACCCCATGGGTATTAAGGTCAAAACGACGAGACTTAACCTCAGTGAGTTGAATTTCAGGATTCGACGCAATTTCAAACAGCGGGAAAAGAACACGCTTTGGCTTTGCAACCGCAACGATGTTCTCGCCTTCCTCACCGATCACATAAGCGGTGACGTTTGGGTCTTTGTCGTAAATCGGCAAAGCACCATCGGGCAACTGTTCGACGAAGAACGCCTTGCGCAATCTGTTACAAGTATCTTTTTCAAGATACCGTTCTGGTCATTTCTGCCAGACTCAACAGCTACCAAGAATTAACTGCTGTTCAGACTGTATCTTCACCTGTTTCATCATACAGGCACCCGGCGTACCCTGATTAGTCTCCCAATCAAGGCGTGTGTTATCGCCATGCTCTTTATCAGAGTTTAGGCTTCCACCAGTCGTTGAACCCACCTTTTCGTTTCCAAAAAGGCTTGGCTGCTGATTGTCATGCCGCACTTGATACCAGTTAGGTATCTTGTACGGTATTGCAATGCTAACGAAACCACTCACAATATCAAAAAATTTCTCTTGAGAACGCTTTAACACACAAAGTCTCCAACATTCTTCCCTGCTCATCTTATGAATAGAACAAGAAAGTCCAAATTTATCTTCAATAACCGAAATTGCGTTCTCGCGGTCTTCTTCAACTGGACACCCCACACAAAACCAAACCTGATTGCCACTCTGACAACCATCATCACAGTACCACACCGAAAGCGAGTAAAGATTCAATCTGTCCAATAACGATTTGGGCATTCTTTTATGCCACTTGCCATCTATGTTGATATAACATTCTTTTCGATATTCACCAAAGACAGGATGCACAATCGACCTGACACACATCATGCCTTTCTTGTCAATTCTAACATTACTAAAATAATCTCCAAGAATCTTCGCTTTCATCTTAGCATAACTGTGTTGTTTTTGTGAGTGTCCAAAAGAAAAAACATACGAACTTGAATGGTTACGTTCTATTGCTCCATCACCTAATATGGAACCGTCGATCAATGAAGTCTGCACATCAGACAAATCAGAGAGATTTTTCCTCTCATACTCTCTAATCTTTTTTATTCCATGTCTCTTTCGAGCCACTGTAACTGATGCACGATGAACATTAAGTATGCCAGCAATTTCTCTATCAGTTCTCTTATCAAGAACGTAGAGTTTTGTTAGCAACTCTTTGTTCAAAACCTCACGCATTACAACTTCTCCATGAGTTTCCAGCAATTTACCGAGTTTAACGTGAGACGGTACGTTATCCCACGGAAGTGTAGTCCCGACGCCGACGAAGAGGCTGAATCCATTCTGTTACAACCTTGCTTGCACAAGGCGGATAGGTCTCTCAACCTACCTCTCACCGTTACCGATGAGTTCAGACTGTATCACCATTCTTTTTCTCAAGAATGCCCGGCATACCCACATCGTTACCGAATGCAGGCGAGACCTTACCGGCATAGGCTTTTTGGCCCTTAGCCTCGTCTCCAGTCGTTGAACCTTCCTCGTCGTTTCCAACAAGGCTCGGATGCTGATTGTCCTTGGACATGTAACTATAAACCTTATTAGCTAATATAGCCGTCAGCTTCGTCAATCTCGTTTCGCTAATTGTTATGCCGTTGATTTTCATGTCTAAGGGTGTCCCAGCAATTTACCGGATTTTACGAGCACCATTCAGTTAATGCTCGCCGCAAGACGCTGCCGGCCAGCGGCAGTCTTGATGTATTGGCTGATGATTTCCTGCTTAGTCTTATTGTCTACGGACATTTTTTTCTCCTCTTGTCAGCCTTATACCAGGGCTTATATTCTTTCATCTAAACCCATGGTAGGTGAAACCGTCGTAGGTGCTTTCGTCATGATACCAATTACAGTATCAACAGAACCACCAATATCGGACGGCAATTCGTTCGTCAAGAAACCCTGTGCTGAGCTATACAGTAAATTACCTACAACGTAAGTAATATCTGCTGAATTAGCTGCATTACGAGTTTCAAACACGTCAACTTCGACACTAGCTTGAGCCTTCATGACCGTTACCTTACCGCTTGCTACGGCAGGAGCGTTCTCATAGGCCGCACCAGCGGCATCGTTGACAAACAACCCAACAGGCTGCAAGTCAATGTGACCTGGAACGACAGTGTAGTCGTTACCAGCACTGATTGCAGCAATTGAGCCACCAATTACGCCACGCGGAGTGTTAATACTCAGCGAGTTATTCGTGTTCACGCCATAGTTTGCCTTTGTATAGCAAACATCTGCGAGAACAGGAATCGCGTTGAGGTGGCCACGAATCAGAATCGTCAAGGCCATGTCTCAGTTCCTCCTTTACAAAAAACGACCAGTAAAAGCCCACGTCAGGCTTACTTAAACACATCGCCCACGTCAGGAGCGTCTACCCAAAGCTCGCTCAAATTGACAGCATCATCTGACGAAACAGATGCTTTTTTCGGCTGGCCGCCAAGCTTTTTGACGCCCTGCTTTGTAGCTTTCTTCGATGAGGTCTTTTCTTTTCCCTCATCTTCATCGCCGGATTCATCTTCGTCGGCTTCTTCGTCGGCTTCTTCGTCCTGAGCATAGAGACTTGCAAGTACCTTGTCGGCGGCTGCATCTTCACGCATGCCTTCATCCGACATTGACTGCAACTCTATGTCAAACTCAGCCGCGCTTGCTTCTTTTTCTTTGGCCTTTTCTTCAGCCTCTTCTTGGATTGTCTTAGCAGCCTCTGCCTCAGCCTCTTCTTCGTCCTTTTTCTTTTTCTCTTCGTCCTCAGAAGCCTCTTTTTCCTTTTCCTCGTCAGCCTCTTCGTCCTTTTCTTCCTCTACCTTTTCTTCCTTTATTTCTTCCTTTTCAACCTTTTCGTCCTTTTCTTCCTGTTTTTCGCCTTCATCTTTATCTTCATCAGCAGCGTAAATGTCCTCGGTCTGAGCAAAGCGCTTCAGAGCCCTATCAAGACACTTATTGCCAAGCTTCATGAAGTCGCGAGCCTGATTCTCAATAACCTGTTCTTTGACCTTATCCCCGAGAAGCAAAACTGCCAGCTTCACAGCTTTGGAAGCCGCAGCCTTGATGCTGGCAACAGTAGGCCCACCAGCTTCAGGAATACCAAAACCGATTTCATCATGAGCATCTTCTTTCCACTCTGTCCGCATATCTGGGAGTTCGTGGTTTACAGTCTGCTCAAACGTGTTATACTCTTGGCATTTCTTAAACCGACGATCCGGTTGGTTAACCGTTCCGGGATAAGGAATGCTGTCCTCAACAGCCTTACGTTCTCTGCGACGATTACTAGCCGTTAAACGATTCCGTCGCCTCGACATTATTCTCTCCTTTCTTTCGACCTTTTCACAAGATGAACTTGACTTATTTGTTCGGCAGCAAAGCATCAACCGCGTCTGCCAGCCTATCTACTCGCAAAGCCAAATCTTTACGACCTTGATTCTCAAAGTAACTTGCCACCCTGTCAAGACGCTTCGATGCTTCCTGATAACGTGCAGTGCAAGAAGTTGGGGCTGTTGATAGCGTCGAAGGTTCAGTCGCCAAATCTTCTTTGCCACGCTCGTCTTCAACATCACTAAGAGAATCCTGAGTAATCTCGTCTTCTATGCCAGGCTCTTCTTCGCTAGAACGCCTGCGACGTGAAGCTTTCCTTCGCCTGCGAGAAGAATTGCGCCTCGATGTTACACAAGCAATCTCATCGTCATCGTCTTCATCATCATCGTCATCGTCGTCGTCGTCGTCATCATCGTCGTCGTCGTCGTCGTCGTCGTCGTCATCATCGTCGTCATCATCGTCGTCATCATCGTCATCATCGTCGTCATCGTCGTCGTCATCGTCTTGAGACATTACATTGAATTCTTCTTCGATAAGTTCCTCTGAAGCCTCTTCATCTTCTGAATAAAGCATAGCTTCAATATCTTCATCGTCCTCAACTTCAATCTCGTCATCAATTTCATCTTCTTCGTCTTTGGCATCTTCGTAGTCTTCTTCGGCATCTTCATCTTCGTCTTGTGACAAGATGGACTCGTCTATCAGCAAATCGTCTTCTAAGTCGTCTTCTAAGTCGTCTTCTAAGTCATCTTCTAAAAGATCATCTTCTAATTCATCTTCTAAAAGATCATCTTCTAAGTCGTCTTCTAATTCATCTTCTAAGTCGTCTTCTAAGTCGTCTTCTAAAAGATCTTCTAAGTCATCTTCTAAGTCATCTTCTAATTCATCTTCTAAAAGATCATCGTCTAAGTCATCGTCCTGAGAATACATTCCCAATTGTTTTTCCACAGCCGCAATTTCAGCAACAAGACTACGCGGCTTTTTCTTTCCAATCCGAGTAATTCTTCGACGGACCATCCGTATCTCCTTTCTAACTTGGGTCAAATAACCCTGAAAGTCAACAGGCTTCTACTTCTACACTAAGAGAGAATAAAAAAGAGAGAATAAAAAAATTGTGAAAAATGACATCCTGATCTTTCACAAACGTCTCACAATCACAAAAGCCTTAAAATGCTCTCCTAAACCTCTATCGGGTTGGTTCCCTGTCACCCAAAAAACCAATCGGAATAACACCCGCACCATAATCTATACGTACACCCATTTGAAATTGTCAAAAACTCGTCTGTCTATGGTTTTCCTTCTTTGTAACCCAACTTTTTAAGCATATCAATTGCATCTTTCGCCATACCAAATATCCCATACCACGTCCATACACTAACCTTCTCACCATTGATACGCCGAATTTTTTTCCAATCAAAAGTATCATCAAGTTCTAACTTGCCATCAATACGACGCAAATCCTTATGAGTTTCATCTATCTTGTCAGGGGAACTCCAAACTATAAGCCCATTTTTGTGCAAATAACAACCCTGGTCTGAATCGCCACCTGTCAACTCCTTAGCAATCTTCAAAATCTTCCTAGCAATTTCCTCATTACGAGCCATAACATCCCTTCCTTTCTCGTAAAACCTCATAAAAACAAAAGACACCATACAAGAGAGAATATAAAAAAATTGTGAAAAATGACATCAATGCCTAAGCCCCACTAACACAAGAGATTACAGCGGAATTCGCGACATATTGGAATTTTTTATTCTTCTAATAAAGCTTGCGCAAGACTTATTAGTTGTCTTGCCAGTGAATCGTCGGAAGACATTTTTGTATTTTGGTCTGTATAATCCATTGGCTCATCAACTTTACCAACATCGACAATCAAGCTTTCCTGTATGATGTCGGCCTCTTCATCGAAAAGTGTTTTAGCCTCATCAAGAATTTCAACATCAGCAGGCTGAGCATCAATTTCTTTTTCGTACTGTTCAATTTCTGCTGTGCCACTTTCGCCTTGTGCAAGTACCCTTTCCATTGCCACAATTTCACGCATCAGCGGGTTACATCCTGGGCAATCATCAGATGCTTTCCGCCGCCTCAAAGAGGACGTTTTTTGAGATGCTTTTGTCAATTCAGACCAATCCTTGTCGGCATCCTTGAGAGCGCCATTGTCTTCGTTCTTCTCCTCTTTCTTAGCAGCAGCTAATCTCGTGGTAAGCCTTCGTCTCCTAACCATCCTCAAGCCTCCTTCTTTCTGAATTTAACACCATTCATTGCTACACGATTAACAAGATAGACAAGATTCAAACGTTTCACTTCTTCCTTGGCAAGACGAACCGCCATCATCCCAGTTGTATCAGCAACCCTCAGTTGGGCAAGATTGGTATACATCGTGTCCATCGAAGAGTATTCCAGAAGACTCGCCTTCTTCTCTTCTGGAATATCACTAACATAGTAATTCAAAACTGCCCCTGTAAAAGCCGGACGCTCAACCCAACTTGCCTCAATAAACTGAACAGATTCTTGGTCCCCTACTCTTTTTCCATTCGACTCAAAGGTGCGCCCACAGAGTTCTGCTGTTATACGTTTGACACCTTTATCATCCGTAAAGTATGTCATCAACTCTTTATTGATATGCTCACAATTGTCTTTCTCATCAGCTATCTCTTTGCCACATTTACTACATGTAACCCAATGGGCGACGCAGTTCTGAACTCCTACACTACCACCAACTAACAGACTATGCTCTTCTTCAACTTCAAGACAATATACTGTCGATAGTTCATTATCATCATGTATCGGACGTAACTGTTCAACCTTCTTCACGCGCACAACTACGTTCTCTGAAGATGGCTGAATATGACAACGCGAGTGAATTGGCCTTGGGTCACCATCATTCCACCGCATTGTAAATGGTGTTACTAAATGAACAACACTTGAAGGAATTGTAATATAGTGGCTTTTACGATGCGGAACAATAACTCCATTTTCAACAGACTCATATTCATCCTTCACATTCCACGTATGATAGATTCCCAAACGAGCCAAAATAAGACTTATCTGACTCGCCAAGTCAGCACTAACAGTAACACCTATAATTCGTTTACGACCGCCCTCATGCATACACCCATCACCATCAAGCCATCCACCGACAAGTGCTCGTAACGCATCAAGCGGCCAATGCAATACACCCTCAGTAATAGCCTTAGCCCAAGAATAATGCCCGCCATGACTTTGAAACCATTCTGTAACAAAATCATTCTTGTGTGTTCTGGTTTCACACGTATTTCTGTCACTTCGTTCATAAACTGATGATTCGACTCCAAACTCTTTAGCAAGCAGTTCTTTTGTCTCTTGAGCAAGAGTATCTTTCTCATAGAGTGAATAAGTAAACCCAACTGATTTATAGCCACCACAGTTGTTTATTGAACCCTCTGCCAAATAAAGACCCAACAAACGAGCACGAGCAACAGAAACATCTTCTGAGCCAATCGAGTATTCACTTGGAATTGTAAGATAGGCTCCTGCCTCAAGACCGCGAGCTTCCTTCCATTCAAAATGCGGTTGCGCCGCCTCGTCCAAAATCGCCAGCCGTCGTTCTTTCTCACTTACACTATATTCAACCATCGGATTCAAAACACGCATTCTATGGCCATTTACAAATGACGTTTTCAAACTTTTTCGCTTATTCCAAACACTCGCATCAGGCAAAGATTCCCCACAACCACAGGCACAATACGGAGGTCTTTGCCATGACCAAAACTTATGATTCCCAGTACAAACTATCGGCTCAGGTCTTCCTTCAACATGAACCTTGTACATATCGCCAAGCCATTGCGTTTTAATTGGACGCAATACTTCTCTTGCATAACCACGATGACTAATTACTCGCTCGCCTTTTTCTATAGTCTCAATAGGCTTACGAGTGCCATTAGCCATAGTTACCAAAGTACCAGCTTCAAAACAGCCCATGGATAATGTATTCAACTCGCCTTTCTCAATCCGCTCTACCAAATCAATGTGCTTGCGGTCAGTTGCTACCAAAATATCTGTATAGTAAATATCGGCTGTTTTGCCATTCTTGCCCTTATAGTTTACTGGGCGTATAACCGCATCTAAAATCTTTCCTTTAGAAAGCTCAGGCGCCTGCATGTGTTCAAAATAGTTCTCAGCCCCAACAAATGACCTAAACGTGGATAACAAAACTTCGTTATTCCAAGCATTTCCATTGTTGTTCACAAGCTCATCACAAGGAGGCTCTATGTAGTACCCGTTTGAAGCTGTGACAACCGAACAAACGATTGTACAATGAGTGAAAAAATAGTCTTCTACGTTGAACTTTTTCCAATCAACCGAGATCTTACGATCAGATGCTACACGCTTTCGATTGCCCAACGAACGAATCAACCATTCCCGTTGCGGATTGTGTAAAATGTCAGCAACAGGAAGTTCTAAAGAAAAAAGACGACTCTTGTGAGCCGCTTCCAACAAACATGACTCTGAGGTGCAACGTCTTGCTGGCATTGTTATCCGGCTTACTACAAGAGGTGAATTGAGTTAGTTATGGGGAAAAACCCATCGTAAAATGAGTTCTCCCCACGTATAATTACACTTTAGCAGTAGCTAGAGCCTGAATGATTTCCTCGCGATTCTTAGCAAATGCGTTCATGATAGTACGCATAAGCTGTCTACGTTTGGTCAAAGCTTCACTCTGACCTTCCCAAACTTGCAATGCAACAAACACAAGCTCTTCAAGCTTGCCAAAACGCTTCATAGCTACATCAAACTTGCCGCTTTCAACGTCTGAGCGCATTGCAATAAGCTCATTGCCAATCTCTTTACGCGGCTTCCTGAAACGAGGACTCATATAAGGATTCTTTGTCTTTGCTTCGCCAAACAAGCCATCAAATGAATCAGTAGCATCACTAACAGCTTCTTCTTCCGAAACAACACCACTACCGGCAGCTTTCAATGACCTATTAAAACGAATCAACTTATCAAGCAGCGCCTTGTATAGAACTACTTTCTCGTCATTTCCATTTATCGCATACATGCAAGCTCTGTCGCCTTCAGGAAAACCACCCGCTAACCTACGTGGTTTCTTGCGATAATCAGGAATTGGCCCCCACGGAACCATCGGCCAAAAAGCAACCGAACCATCCTCTAACAAAGCAAAACCCGACTTCTTCATCAACGCTTTGACTTTTTCAGGCTTGCGTAAAGCAATTGGAGTAGGCCGTGCTGCCGTCTTGCCAAACATACCGGCAACTACTTGCCTTGCCTTCTTCGAGATTGAAGCTGTTATAACTGAACCATTAGGAGTCAGCCATTTGATTTCATCTTGCGTATCGTATTGTTCTTCACCAACCATAAACTTTGCAACACGATATAATTCCGCCTTAGACGACTTCCGCGTTCTCATCCTTTTCCTCCTGTTTTCATTACTGTTTGCTAAGATTAGGGCACCGTTACTTTGGAACCAATCGTATTGCCCTTGGCCCCATAACGACGATTACCAGTAGCTATAATCAACCATTGAACCCATGTTCTTTCAACGGCATCTCTAACCGGTATCTTCATCATGTCGCGACCAATTGACACAACTGCTTCACCTAAATCATTTGGAGTAATGTTGTAATTGACATTAGGAGTACGCATTTTCCAATACACACTCTCTTTAAGCCATTGACGACTTATGTTCGTAACAGAACCAATGAAACTCAAAACGGTGTTGTACTCTACACTATTTGCAACGGGCGGATTGAAGCGCAAAGAACGCCCAATAACAATCGCCCACTTTGCATATTCCCAATTGTTGATTCCAGTCATAACAATCCTCCTATCTGTTCCTTATGCCGGCTTTACACAAATGCAAAATCGGACAATCTGCGTCCTAAACAATCCACAATATAGCATAATTATTGCGAGATGCAGTTGTAGGAGCCGGGTAAATAGGCATTATCACCCTGAGTGCGATTGTCTTTCTTGCCTACATTCACGTCTTCCAAAGGAGTAAGTGTAATTGTAGGCTGCTTCTGCCCGCCAATACTTGAAATTATGAACGTGTTAGGCGGCGCCGCAATCCGGTTCTGACGGAAAAAAGGCATCTCGTCCTCACGAACACGACCTGCTACTACTGTCTGATACGATTTACTGTAAGCCATTTTTCACTCCTGTTTCTCTTTCCCTTCAACCAGTTTTTTCTTCAAACCACAATGGCTGAAGATTACCTAAACTTTTCAGGCACAAAAGTCACACTTGAAAGTGGTTTGGACCAACCGAGAGAACCCATCTCTTTCAATGCAGGACGCAAAACCCCAAACCTTATCTCTTTTACAGCTTTGTCATTTGGGCTACTCTTGTCACCTTCATAACAATTACTCAAAAGAATGTCTGCTTGATATATCAACTCATAGGCTTTATCAATCCGCTTCGCTACTTCTTTCTGAAGCTTTGTCTCTCTAGCAGAAGAAAGCTCTTTTGCTAATCTTACTAATTGTTGTGCTACTTGCTTTCCGTTCATTTTACTTCCCCTTTTGTGGATGATACCCCTTTGGGACTTTGCCAGGCTTCGAAGGCTTTACCGTTCCATGTGGTCCATAAGCACGAAGCCATCCACAAAAAGCCTCGGGGTTGGTCTTGCCAGTAGCTTTTGCCTCAGCAATACATTCATCCCAAGTCATTTTGGCAACACGAGAAAAACTCGACTTCTTGATTCGTGTTACGCCGGCTTCTTTCATCTTGTCAGCACATGAAACACAAAGAACTTTTACTTCTTCAAAAGTCAAATAATCACGGTCATTCATGCTCGCAACAAACTGCTGGCCAATCGCAAGATCAACATCGTCCTGAGAAAGATAAGCCTCGCTATCCATAAATCCATCATCCTCACTTATCAAAACCTTTGCAAGCCTCACTAACTCCTGTGCCAATTTTTTGCAATTCATTACTTGACTCCTTGGTAACAAATAATTCAAATTGCTATGTTACCGCAAACGATTTTTTCTTGCGTTTCTTAGAACTAAGCTCTCTAAGAAAAACACCTGATTCTTCCGACTCTCCCCATAAAAACGCACGAAAACCCGCATTATGAAGCAAGCGCAACCCACTAGCTGTATACTGTTTAGCAATGGCTATACCCTTGGTGTCATACCAATGGCCTATTCGCGGCCCAGTCTTGGCCATAAGATCAACTGCTTTCTGAAGCTGACCAACTACCTCATGATCGGCCTGATCACTCTTCAACTCTACTACAAAACAAACTGTATCAAGTTCGGCACGATAAGCATTATACTTGTTCTGAAATATCAAGTCCGCTTTCTCTTGTGTAACCGGATCAATTATATATTCTTTGCAACGTATCCAAACCTTTGGAAAATCTAACGCTTTTCCCAAAATAGTCGGATTACTCAACAACAATCCAATCATACGTTCGTGTTCTGACATATCAACCCCAAAAGTCTACTTGCTCGGTTTGATGCCCATAATACCAGCCAAATACTCTACTCTTTGTGCTATAAATCTATCTCTAATACGATGCCCAATAGCGCCAGCACCACCAGTTTGAACATTGTTTAAATCCCAATTATCCCCATCACTGCCATTATTCACCACATACCACACCACTCCACTATCTACTACAAACCATGAACCGCCACCATAAGGTATCAAATTGCTATTCAATACGTATTTGTTACCCTTTGGCTTTACCATAACTTTAGGACAACGACCTTTTTTGCGTATATCAAGCCCAATATCTTTCAATTCCTTCAAAGCCTTTGACTTGCTTGCCCTTTCAGTTGACTCATCTATCAAAGGCTGAGCCTCTTCAGGAGTGGCCGCCCTAGCAGAATAATAAAATAACTTACCACTATCATCCCCAACGCCAAAACTCATACCATCTTCCCTAAAATATGTACTCTCAGTCTTCAAAATATACAAATACTTAGGCCATCCTTTTTTCTGATCAGAAAGAGGAGCTACCACAACAGTGCCACGCTTGTAAGACTTACCACCATAACCCTCACCGACAGACCATGAATAATCTGCCGAAGTAGAACGCTTCTTGTCTTTCTTCGGCTTAGACTTGTCTTGAAACGATGATTCTTCTAATTCATTGACTTTCTTTATGAACTTGTCTACGTTAGTATACTCAATATCAGAGACTTTTATCATCCAATAAGGCAATTTCCAACGAGCTTTTGGAAAATGTTGCTTGATGATATCACGATACTTCTTGGATGTTGACATAATATACAAATACGAATCACGTAAATGCGTAGAAACTATCCCAAAATCCTTGTTGTCCAACTTGCCGCGTATTTCCGACCGTAAACGCTTTGAATCTTTCTCTGCCTTGAGTATCTTGTCTACTACCAATTCTAATTTGTCTACGTCAAAATTATAGTACTCAAAATCATATCTTGAAGCACCCCTATTCCAGCGCCCCCCAGCTTTCTTGACAATTTCTTTGAAATCAAAAACATTGCCATGAATGGCAAATCCCTTTTTGCCATTATACTCAACACGAAAAAACTGTAAGCCATCTAGCTTGTCCAAAACATCCTTCGCTGACGCCATTTGAACTAATGTCTCATTCCTGCTATTGTCCAATAATTTGTCTAAATTCTTCAACTTGCGAGCAGTCAACTGTGACTTCTCTATGCGCCAACTCTTGTCCGAACTATTATACTTGAATCCCCTGCTTTTCAACTTAGGGAATACTTCTCTCATCTCTATAAAAGGACCAGTTACAATCAACTGGCCCCTTTCTTCACGCATCTCAATTGAAGCTGTCCTCATCAACAAATCCTTTTATGATTTTATACCTGATACTTCGCAGGAATGAAATCGTCCCAATTCCCAAGGTCTGCCTCATCCTCAAAGTCATCACGCAACTCTTCGGCAACTTTAAGACGCACAGACTTGGGAAACATACTGCGCATACTATCACCTGGCGAACCAAATTCCTTAATATACTTCTTGGCACCAGCATCTACCAAATACATAAACAACTTCACAGCCTTAAGACTATCATAGATGCCCTTCGCGCGCTTGAGCATCAAATTCTTTACTATCGGAATAAATTGTTGTCTGTACAATTGAGCATCGTTATTTATGTATAATAATAATTCACTAGCTTCATCACTCAGACTTACACCCAAACACTCTTTTGCTAATCTAAGCAGTTTTTTTGCTACTCTTTTCTCGTTCATCAGATTCTCCTATATAAGCTTGTCAGTTGTAATTTTCCATCCACATTCAGGACAAATGTATATCTTCACGCTTTTCGTAAATGGCTGTAATTCTAAGCCATCACTCTTGCAACGTGGACATATCAACACGCTTGAATCACCTTCAAGACGAGTCCGCCTGTATATTCTACCACGTTCATTATGATAAACAGCACGACGCAAATCACTAACCTCAAAAACCTCATCTTCATCGTCTTCATCATCGTATTCATCACCATCATAGTCGTAATCGTCTTCCCACATCCTTACTTTCTTTTCTACTGAACCATCTTCATGCCAAGTCGTAGACTTTTCGAGAAGAGTTTCGCCTAATCTGCTCCCACGACGATTCTTCAATTCTTTCTCAATTTCTTTAGTCTGCTTTTGGGCCTCTTCATAACTCTCTTCATGTAAGTCATCAGCTAAATCTTGTAATATCGAAAAGCCGCCGCCACGGGGCTTATCAATTCCATGCGTCTTGGGATCACCAACATACTTGTCTTCAGACTTCAAATCTTTGCTTTTCTTGACAACTCGTGATACCCGGCGAGCCTCAAAAGGCACAACCTGTATCTCATCAGGGTCATGTTGTTTTATAGGACCATTATTCCACGCTACATAAATCTTGGCCTCTTTGGGCCGCACATCAACAATCGTCCCATGAACGACCGGGTAAGTGTCCAAAAAGAGCGGCGTCACAATGTCGCCAACACTAAATTGTTGGAACATTGGAGCAACTTCCGACCTATAAAATGAGCTTCCACGTCGTTTCATCAGTAAGCCTCCATTAACTTTTTTTCTCTACTACAAACCTAAATATAAAAGAATTGTGAACTTTTGACTATATCAAGTAATCAAAATGGGCCATTTCGGTCGAAACTTC
>Ga0307928_10000376_pt1 | contig 33692 bp, 36 predicted proteins | sample AceLakmetagen232_FD_201815 | JGI IMG/M metagenome (GOLD analysis project Ga0307928, IMG submission 201815) | Saline water microbial communities from Ace Lake, Antarctica - #232 | ecosystem: Environmental > Aquatic > Non-marine Saline and Alkaline > Saline | place: Antarctica: Ace Lake... | reverse complement strand
AGAAACTTACGAAGACCTTTTCGGAGAACAAGCAGTTCTTTGTGGAGGAACAGCAGAGTTAATTAAAGCAGGATTTGAAACACTTGTTGAAGCAGGTTATCCTCCAGAAATGGCATACTTTGAATGTCTTCACGAATTAAAATTAATCACCGACCTAATTTATGAAGGCGGCCTTGGGTATATGTGGAAGGTTGTTTCTAATACTGCTGAATATGGTGGACGAACAAGAGGAAAATCAATCATTGGCTCCCATGTAAAAGAAAGAATGAAAGAAATGCTTACGGATATTGAATCAGGAAAGTTTGCTAATGAATGGATTGGTGAATATCGTTCGGGTTCTGAAAATTTTAAAAAACTTAGAGAAGAACAAGATAATCATCAAATAGAAAAAGTTGGAAAAGAAATTCGAGCACTTTTCAAAAAGAAGGAATGAATTTTAATGAACGCAAAAATAGCAGTTCTCCCTGGAGACGGAATTGGACCAGAAATAACCAAACAAGCAGTACTTGCTTTGAAAAAAATTAACGAAAAATTCGGACACGAGTTCGAGTTTATTGAAGCAGACTTTGGTTACGTTGCTTACTTGAAACATAAACATTGTTTTCCTGAAGAAACCAAAAAAATTTGCAAAGAATCAGATGCAATTTTGCTTGGAGCTGTTGGTGATTGGAAAGCAGATGAATTGCCTATTGAAGACAGACCAGAAAGAAGTGCTTTGTTACCAATAAGAAAAATGTTTGATTTGTATGCAAATATTCGTCCAGCAAAAGTTTTTTCCTCATTAGTAGATTCTTCTCCATTAAAAAAAGAAATAATTGGAGATGGATTTGACTTGGTTACAGTTAGAGAATTAACTGGGGGAATTTATTTTGGAAAAAAAGAAGAAGCAAAAGATGGTTCCTGGAAAAGCGATGAATTAAAATATTCAAAATCTGAAGTTGAAAGAATTGCTAGAAAAGCATTTGAAATTGCACAAGCAAGACCACGTAAAAAATTGACTTCTGTTGATAAAGCAAATGTTCTTTTTTCAAGTACTCTTTGGAGAGAAGTAGTTGAAGAAGTTCACAAGGATTATCCTGATGTTGAATTGGATCATTATTTTGTTGATAATGCAGCAATGCAATTAGTGAAAAACCCAGGACAATTTGATGTTATTGTAACCTCGAATATGTTTGGGGATATTTTAAGCGATGAATCTTCAATGATTGCTGGTTCGCTTGGAATGCTTCCGAGTGCTTCTCTTGGCGAAGGAAGTTTTGGATTGTACGAACCAATTCATGGTTCTGCACCAAAATATGCAGGAAAAGATGTGGCAAATCCAATCGCAACAATTTTAAGTGCAGCAATGTTACTCAAGTATTCTTTTGGTTTAGAAGAAGAAGCAAAAGCAATTGAAATTGCAGTTGAAAAAGTAATTGAAACCTACCGAACAAAAGACATTTTTGTAGAAGGAAAAATCCTAGTAGGTACAAAAGAAATTGGGCAAAGAATTGCTGAATTAATTTAAATTAAAATAAATTATTATTAACTCTTTTGAGGGGGGTATTTTTTACTTATGTTTCTTGATGCAATAATAATTTCATTTTTTGTAATAATTATTGGGTGTGTATTACAAAAAAGAATAGGTTTTAATCAAAAAACATTGTCTAATGTTTTGATTTATGTTACTGCTCCAGCATTAGTTCTTTTTTCTCTTTATTCAACAAAATTTGTTTTTGAAGAAATCTTTTTTCTTATACTGGCTGTTTTTTTAATTACTTTTTTTTCGGGCGCCTTTGCATTTTTAGGCTTTAGATTTTTTAATTATAAAAAAACAGGAATGCTTTTACCCGCAATGTTTATGAATTCAAGTTATCTTGGTTATCCTATTGCATTATTTGCACTCGGGGAAATTGGATTACAAAAAGCAATTATTTTTGATTCTGTTTCGGCAATTATTTTTGCGACAATAGGAATTTTTTTAGTTCAAAATAATGCGCTTAGAAAACGGGAACGAATTGTAGGAATTTTTAAACTACCCTTAATTTATGCAATTTTTTTAGGAATTTTTTTAAACTTATTTTCTATTTCAATTCCTGAAATAGGTTTAGAAACACTTTCTTTAATTGGTTCTGCAACTATTCCATTAGCATTACTCACTCTTGGAGGAAGCCTTGCTACTCTAAAAATTGGTTCATTAAAAATTCCTCTGGTGGCAGTTTTTTCAAGAATAGTTATTGGAGGATTAACTGGATTTTTGTTTGTTAAATTAATGAATTTATCTGGAGTAGTTGCTTCGATTATTCTTATAATTTCAATAATGCCTCCTGCAGTAAATAGTTATATTTTTAATGAAAAATTTTCTGATGAAGGAAAAGAAGCAGCTACTGCAGTAGTAATAGGAACTTTATTGTGTATAATTCCTTTAATTATAATTCTTAGTGGACTTTGATTTGTATGCTATTATCAAAATCAAAATACTTAGTTGGATTACAATGTTTGAAAGCACTTTGGATTCAAGTTAATGCTAAAGATGAAATTCCTCCTATTGAAGAAGCACAACAATTTATTTTTGACCAAGGGAATGCTGTCGGAAATATTGCAAAAAAACTTTATCCTGCGGGGGTAGATGTTAATGTTTCTGATTTTATGGGTTCAATTAGCGAAACAAAAAAGTTAGTTGAAAAAAGAAAAACTATTTTTGAAGCAGCGTTTATGAAAAATAAACTTTATGCAAGAGCAGATATTTTAGTGCCTGTAGAAAAAAATGAGTGGGATATTGTAGAAGTAAAAAGTTCAACCAGTGTTAAAGAAATTAATTTACATGATTTATCTTTTCAAAAATTTGTTTATGAAACTTGCGGTTTAAAAATCAGAAAAACTTTTTTATTATTCATTAATTCAAAATATATGCGTAATGGTGAAATTAATTTGCATGAACTATTTAGTGAAGAAGATGTAACTGAAAAAGTTAATGAAATTAGCAGGGGAATTGAATCAAGAATACAAGAAATGTTTGATGTTTTATTTATTAAAAAAAGACCTGAAGTTTGTATTGGAGTGAATTGTAAAACTCCTTATGAATGTAGTTTGAAAAATGAGTGTTGGAATTTTTTACCAAAAAATAATGTATTTAATTTGTATAGAGGCGGAAAAAAATCTTTTGAATTATTTGAAATGGGGGTAAATTCAATAAAAGATATCCCTGAGTCATTTACTTTAAATGGAAAGCAACAAATTCAATTTAATTGTGAAAAAAATAATAGTTTTCATATTAATAAAGAAAAAATTAAAGATTTTTTAAAAACATTAAATTATCCTCTTTATTTTCTTGATTTTGAAACATACAATACAGCAATTCCAATTCATGACAAATCAAAGCCTTATCAACAAATCCCTTTTCAGTTTTCTCTACATATTCAACAAGAAGAAAATTCTGAATTAGTGCATTATTCTTTTCTTGCAGAAGGGAACAAAGATTCTCGTGGGGAATTTTTAAAAAAATTAAAAGAATTACTTGGAGAAAAAGGTAGTGTTGTTGTTTATAATGAAGCATTTGAAAAAGCACGTTTAAGAGAATTAGCAATTCTTTTCCCTGAAGAAAATGAATGGGTCGAACAAACTAATTCGCGGGTAATTGATTTGCTTATTCCGTTTAGAAATTTTGATTATTATAATCCTGTGCAATGCGGTAGTGCTTCAATAAAAAAAGTTTTACCTGCAACAACAAACAAAAGCTATTCTGAAATGGAAATAAACAATGGAGGAATGGCAAGTACTCAATTTTTACGTCTAATTAACTTTTTTCAAAATTCAAATTCGCCTTCAGAAATTGAAATTAAAAAGACAAGAGAAAATTTAGAAAAGTATTGCGAATTAGATACTCTTGCAGAATACTTGATTCTTGAAAAATTAAAAAAAGAAGTTAAAGAATAACTTATTATAGGTCTAATAAGTAAATTACTTATGGTAAAAGATACTAAACCAAAAAGACGTTTGATTACTACTAAGGGAGTTCTTACTGCAATTGCATTAGGAGTTATTACTGTTGCAGGAGTAGAATTTTCTCGGGTTAAACTAGCTGACAAGTTTTATAATTCCGCAGTTAGTATTGCTAAAACAAAAGGAATTTCTGAAGCTAGGGTAAATGGAAGAAGACGTGAAATTTGGGATTCATTAGGTATTTCTAGACCCCCTAAAGGAAAAGCGGCTTTAACATTATTTTATACTAAAATGATTCATCAGTCTTATACTGCTGAAAAACGATTACTTAATGAAGTTAAATCTGGAAAAATTTTAAAACAAATGAAACCAATAAAAAAAGAAAAACCTAGAGCACCAAAAAAACATCCAAAAAATTTACGAAATTCGTCTGTGAGTATAGCAAGAGCAACTAAACAAATGCCGAGGTCTAATTTACCTCGAAGAAGAAGACGAGCTTAATTTTTTAATTCTTTTTTTAGTTCATTTGTTCTGGTTTCGAGTAGTTTAAATCCTTTATTCCAAAAAGTTTTCGAATTAATGTTAAATCCTTGTTCTTCTAAAATATTTTCTGGCGAATCGCTACTTCCGGCTCCAAAAATATCCATTATAGTATTTGAAAAATCATTTCCTTCTTTTTTATAAGTATCGAATAAACTCATTACTAATAAGTTTCCAAATGCGTATGAATAACAATAAAATGGCGAATGGAAAAAGTGCGGGATGTATAACCATTCATTTGAGAAACTTTCGTTTACTTTTAATGCTGAACCAAATTGTTCTTTTAATGTTTTAAAATACACATTTGATAGTTCTTCAATTGATTCGCCTGATTTAATTTTTTCAAATGCATTTATTTCAAATTGAGTGAAATAAGCTTGTCTTGAAATTGACGCAAAATCTTCATCCATTTTATTTATTAATAATCCAATTTTTTCTTTTCCTTTTGTTTGTTCTACGATTTTGTCAAATAAAAGCATTTCACTAAACAATGAAGCTGTTTCAGCAAGGCAAAGTGAGGAATGAGTGTAATTATTTGTTGGTTGTTTTTCGTCTGCAATCATAAAATGAACTCCGTGTCCAATTTCGTGCATCATTGTAAAAACATCCCTTTGTTTACCTACAAAATTTAACAAAATATAAGGCGATATTCCCTTTGTTATTCCTGCACAAAAAGCTCCACTTTGCTTGTTCTTTACTACAGTTGAATGCACGTGGTTATCAGTAAAAATCTTTTTTGCTAATTCTCCTGCTTTGGGATTAAATTCATTAAAAGTATTTAGAACCATTTTTTTTGATTCTGCAAAAGAATAATTTTTTTCTTTTGTTAAGTATGGGGTATAAAGATCGTATCTATCCATTTTTTTTAATTTTAGTGCTTTTGCTTTTAAGGTTAAATATTTTTGAAATACTTCTTTGTTACTTTGAGTAGCAGAAATTAATGAGTCTATTGTTTTTTCAGTAATATCATTATCAAAATTTCTTGTATTAATCGCGGTTTTAAATCCTCTTAATTCAACATTTTCATTATCCCAATCGGAAACAATTCCTCTATAAATTTCTCCAAGAACTTTTTTATTCTCAAAGTATTTTTTAAAAATAAGGTTGTATGAGTTTACTCTTTCATTTCTTTTTGCACTATGTTTATATTGATTAATTTTTTCTAAAGGTAGTTTTTTTCCATTCCACTCATAAACAAATTGATTAGTGATTAAATCATATAATTTTGTTAATTGTTCTTCTCCACTTAAATCTTTTATATTAATTATTTTTTCTTCTTTTTCACTTAACGCATGTTTTTTGTAATCATAAAGCCGCTTTAGCATATACTTGTATTTTGGTGTTGCAGAAATAAATTTTTTTGCTTTTTTTTCATCAAGGTCTTTGAACCAAATACTAAAAAAAAGCAATTTGTTTCCTAGTTTTGTTAAACTATTAGAAATATTTGCATTATAATTTAGTCTATTTGAATCAGCAGTATTTTCAGTTAACCAAAGACTAGCAAACCCGCCTAATAATGAACTTACTTCTGAAATTTTTTCTTTTTCTTCAAGTAATTTTTCAAATTCTTTTTGTGAAAGTTTTGAAAGTTTTTTTCGAGAATTAGAAAAAGAATCAACTTGCTTATTTAGTTTTTTTAATAATATATTAGACTGATTTTTTTTATGTAAATCTTCTAAATTCCATTCAACCAAAACAAAAAACAACTCCTTATTCTAATAAAACTAGACTTAATAAAAATGCTTCCATTAAAAAAAGAAACAGAGTAAAAAATTTAGCAAATCTTAAGGTTTATATAATTTTAAAGCAATATATTTTTATGATAGATTTTGCCTGTAAAAAATTTGATTTAGATGAGATTATTAAATGTAGTTTAAACTTGACTATTTTTGAATTTGATTTACTTGAATTCTTAATTAAAAATGATAAAAAATGGCTTAGTGCTAAGGATATTTCAAAAAAGCTAAATGTTGGTTTATCTACTGTTCAAAAAGGAGTAAAAAAATTAAGTGAAAAAAATATTTTAGTACTCAATCAAAAAAATATTTCTGGCGGGGGATATTATTTTGTTTATAAAATTGCAAATAAACAGGAAATAAGAAAAAATATTTTAGCTATAGTTCATAATTGGGTCAAAAATGTAGAATTAAAAATTAATAACTGGTAGCAGTGCCTCCATTATCCAAAAGCTTTTGTAGATACTTCGATTCATTTAAATAGTATTTCTAATTTTTATAGGTACTATTAGTAGGGAGAAACTTAAATGACTAAACAAAAAGTTAATAAACAATCTTTAATTGGAGAAGTTTATCATGAAATTGAAGAATTTGGAAATAAGAAATATGCTCATATTGGTTTTAGAGATAAAGAAAATAAATTTGGGGATATGCTTGCAGAAATAGTTCCTGAAATAGGGATGACAAGGAAAGTAAAAGTAACTTTAGAACTTTTGTAAAAAATTAGATATTTCTACTAAAATAATTACAATAAAAAAAATAAACTATATTGTTTAGTGTGGAAAATAAAAAAAATAAAATGTGGAAGGAATAGTTTATGAAACAAATGAATCGATTGAAAAATTTTCCGATAAATTTTTTAGCTGTAATTCTTGGGCTAACTGGTTTTTCGTTAGCATTGCAAAAAGCAGAGCAAATACTAAACATTCCTTTTTCGATTTTTCCTTTGTTTTTAGGGATTTCAATAATTACAGGAATTGCTTTTACAATAATTTATACTTTCAAAATAATAAAGTTTCCAAAAGAAGCCAAAGAGGAATTTAATCACCCTATAAAAATGAATTTTTATCCAATAATTGCAAAAGTATTGCTTATTTTGAGTATAATATTTCTTCCTTTAGATATGAGTATTTCAAAAGTATTATGGATTTTAGGAGTAATTTCTCAATTAACTTTTTCAATAGTAATCGCGTCTTCATGGATTAAGCATTCTAAATTTCAATTTAAACATCTCAATCCAGCTTGGTTTATCCCTATTGTTGGAAATTTAATTGTTCCAATTGCAGGAGTTGCGCATGGCTTTATTGAACTTTCTTGGTTTTTTTTCAGCATTGGTTTTTTCATGTGGCTTACTTTATTTATAATAGTTTTCAATAGAATGATTTTTCATCATCCAATTCAAGAAAAACTCCTTCCTACCTTATTTATTTTATTTGCCCCGCCTGCAATAGCATTTATTGCTTATGTAAAACTTGTTGGAGAAATAGATATTTTTGCAAAAATGTTTTTCAATTTTGCAATTTTTTTAGTAATACTTATTTTTGCGCAGGTAAAATTATTTTTAAAAATAAAATTTTATATTTCTTGGTGGGCATATACTTTTCCAGTTGTAGCAATTAGCATAGCAACAATGTTAATGTATCATGAAACAGGTTCGATTTTTTTTAATCAACTTTCCTGGTTTTTCATGATTTTATTAAGCATAATTATGGTATATGTGTCTTATCGAACAATAAAAGCAATTCGTTGCGGTCACATCTGCGTTGAAGAGATAACTGAATAATTTTTTTTATTTGAAGATAATTAATTTTTTAAATATTTTTTTCTTCTTTAAATTTTTTTAAACAAGCAGGCATTTCTTTGTAAAGCCAAGCATTAAATTCAATGAATGCTTTTGTTTCATTTTCAATGTAATGAATAATTCTTGTATACTGTTTGGTTCGATACCATTCAGGAATAAGTCTTCCATCAGTTTCTTTTCCAGTAATTTTATCCAAACCTGAGCCCTTGAATTCTCCATTGTTCATTAGGATTCCAATTGCTCTTAAATCAATGAATGGTTTACTTAAAATGTCAAGTGGATTAATGCTGTGCTTTGCTGTTCTTTCCTTGAGGAAATTATGTTCGAAGGTTAAGTTGTATCCTGTTGGAACAAAATCGAATGCATAATTTGAATCAATTTTTGTTTCCTTAACAAACTTTTCAATTATTTCTCTTTCGCTTGATTCCCATTCTTTCAAAATCACAAGCGGGCCGATTGCTTCTCCAGTTTGCCTATTAAGTTCTTGGTATTGAATAGTAATGATTTTTTCTTTTCGGGCATCTAAACCAGTTGTTTCAATATCGAAATAGTAATTTCCCATTTTTTTCACCTTGATTAATATTAGTAATAGGGGAATTTGTTTTAAATGAAAGCATTTCAGAAGTTTCAAAAAAAAGTAGCAGACCTCCTTTAAGAAACTTATTTTGAAGAATGTGACTAATGCTGGGGGGAATAGGAAAAATTTATAACTAACTTAATGCTTTTATTGATTAGGTGATGTAAATGGTTCCAACTCGTAAACCCCAAGCTAAGAAATCTGTAGCCAAAAGAAAAGCTGTTAAAGTAAAACTAAGGATTCCTAAAATGCCGATTCCTGGTTATTTGAAAAGAAAAGTTATTCCGCAAGCAGAGTTGATTTCAGCACCCTCATACATTAAACCTGTTGCCAGAAGCGTGGTTGAGGCAAGAGGGAACATTACTAGGCACACTAAAACATTGTCTTACCCTAATGAAGTGCATTACCTCGGAAAGTATATTGATAAAGAAAGGGTTTTGGCAACGCACGTGCTCAAGAATGGTGAATACCAGAAGCTTCCTCGCCCAAAAGAAGTTCAGATTTACTTAGCATTCAGAGTAGCATTAAAAAGAGCAAAAAAAAGAAGATGAATTGTCTTCTCGCAACAATTAAATTTTCCAAAAATTAATTTTACGCAAGCTTATTACTCATATTTTAAGAATGTGATTAATTCTATCGTTTCCAAAATAACGTTTTAGCTAAACAGTTGTTTGAAATTTTTGATTTTTACTTGTTTTTTTTAAACATTTGTTTAGAACTTTTGTTGATTATGGTTATTTGTTTAGCAAAAATCAAGAAAACTTTATATTCTTTCTAATAAAAACTAATAGATGGAAGACAATTTTTTAAACCCGAATCCTGTTGAAGTTTGTTTGGGTAAAAAAGCAAAAGATTTCACAAAAAAAGATATAATCAGGTTTGTGAAAGAAAATAATGTAAAAATAATAAACTTTAATTATGTTGCTGGTGACGGCAGAATGAAGACTCTGAGTTTTGTTATTAACGGCGAACAACATTTGAATGAACTTCTTGAACGAGGGGAAAGAGTTGATGGTTCAAGTTTGTTTCCTTATATCGACACAGAATCAAGCGACCTTTATGTTATACCTAAGTTCAGCACGATTTTTCTTGACCCTTTTAATTCTATTTCTACTTTGCATTTGATGTGTTCTTTTTTCAATAAAGAAGGTAATCCTTTGGAGATAGCTCCTGAAAATATTGTAAAAAAAGCGCATGAAAAACTGAAAAAGAATACTGGGCTTTCTATGAAAGCTTTGACTGAGTTAGAGTATTATGTTATTTTTAATGAGGAAGACAATGAACTTTATCCGGGTAGTTCTCAAAAAAATTACCATGAGTCTGCTCCTTTTGTTAAATATGAAGAAATGAGGAATGAAATTATTTCTATTCTTTCTTCTACTGGTGCAAAAATAAAGTATGCGCATGCTGAAGTTGGTGATATTTCTGAGGATGGAAATAAGAGAATGGAACAGCACGAGATTGAATTTTTACTTGAATCAATTGAGGATATGGCTTATCATACAACAATTGCAAAATGGGTTGTCAGGAAAGTAGGTGAAAAACACGGGGTTAATATTACTTTTACTCCAAAACTCGAGGTTGGTCATGCAGGAAGCGGAATGCATGTTCACATGGCATTGTTTGATGAGAATAATAATAATGTGCTTCAGGGAGATAACGGTCTTGAAGAGATTGGTAAAAAAGCAATTGGTGGACTTATTAAACACGCTTCTAGTCTCACTGCATTTGGAAATGCTGTGCCTGTTTCTTACTTGAGACTTGTACCTAATCAGGAAGCGCCTACTAACATTTGTTGGGGTGATCGTAATCGTTCTGTTCTTATTAGAGTTCCTTTGAATTGGGGGCTTGCAAAAGACATGTCTTCTAAGGTTAATTTAAATGCCGGAAAGGACGAGGTATTGCATGAAAATAGGGCCACAATTGAACTTCGTTCTCCTGATGCTTCTGCAAATCCGTATCTTCTTCTTGCAGGAATGGCTCTTGCAGTAGAACGTGGTCTTAATTCTGATGATTCTTTGGAATTAGCCGAGAAGAATTATGTTCAGGTTAATATTTTTAAAGAAGAAAACAAATCGCGTAAAGACGAACTTGATTGTTTGCCTACTTCTTGTTTTGAATCAGCGGATGAACTGGAAAAAGATAGAGCATTATATGAAGGAGATAATGTTTTTCCCGAAACAACCATTAGCGGAACAATAAAACAACTTAAGAAACACGATGACAAAGACCTTGCAAAAAAAGCGTTAGATAACAAAAAAGAATTAGATGCTGTTATTAAAATTCATATGCACTGTGGATAAAAAAAATAGAAGCCTTTTGCGAGGCTTTTTTTTTTATCTTGAACAATTTTGATTTCGTTTTTTTATTGCATCAACTTTTTGTTGATTCTTTAATAAATCTTCTTGAATTGTCGTGTATTCTTTAACTCTTGTATGTCTACTGTTTTCCATTATGATTCCTCCTTCTCTAAAACATTATGGTAAATAATTTTTATTTCAAATTAATAATTTAGTTTAGCGAATAAAATAGTTTTTTCTAAAATGTTTGCTAAAAAATTTAAATTAAATTTTCTTTTATTACTCATTAATTAGGTAACATTGTTGTTTTAAACTCCAAGAATTATCATTACAAGTTTTTTAAAACAAAAAAATAGTTTTAGAATTTTTTATGGGAGTATAATGATATCGTTCTTAATTAGTATAACAAAAAAATTAATTGAGGGGGTTTTTAATGAATCGAAACAACGATGGTACTGATGATGATGGTTTTCAATCAAATAAAAGAAAAAGAAAAAAGTGGAGTGATGGATGGAAGTGATTTATTCTTTTACTTCAAACTCTGCTTCAAATTCTTTTGGCTTAGTTTTTTTCCACTTTAACCAGTTCCATACGAACTTCACAATAACCAGGGGAATCAAAATTATAAAAGCGACTACATCAAATATTATCCAGAATATTTTTCCAATTAAACCCATATACTATTTGAAGTAAATTCTTTTTATAAAATCTTCAGATTTCTATTCCTTCTATTGCGAGCAAATCTTTTACTAAATTTGGGTCGGCTCCGACTTTCTTAGCAGCTACGTTTATTTCTATCATTGTGATTGCACTTCCTTGTCTGTGCATTTCTCTAAGTTTCTCAAGTTCTGGTTTGAGTCTTAATTGGATTGCATTCCGATAGGGGTTTTTTCCGTGTTCCTGCAATCTTCGCCACAATAATTGCTTTCTTGTCGGTCTCGGCATAATATCACAACGCAGTAGAACTATTTATTAATTACACTCAAGTTTTACGTATTTTTCTTTCCTAAATTTTCAAAATTTTCACGCCCCAAGTATATTGAGTAGGTCTATGGCAAGAGTTGCTATTGAAAGTGTATCAATTATTAGTATGAAAAAAATAGCTATTACTCCTGTGACTTTGCTTATTTTGTTTAGTGTTGAAAGCCATTTTGGAATTTCATTAGGTGTAAGTTTAACAAAAATATTTTGATGGAATTTATAATCTTTTGGAAGCTTTTTTCGTTTCAGTTCTTCACATTTCCAAAGGTAAATTCTGGTTGTAATGATATAAATAATTGTTATTGGAAAACCAACCAATAAAAACCATTTCAAAGAACCAGTTAATTCTATTACTTTATTTGGCAAAGTGTAAAAAACAAAGAATGCACTTGATAAAATAAAAACAATTGGATTTGTCAAAGCATAGATTATGGCTTTTATCCAATGCATTGCAAAATAATTATCACTCATAAGAACAGGTACACAAAACACATTTATATTAGTTTAGGGATAAGATATATCTATGATTTATTCTAATGAAACTGGATTTAGTTCTGTTTTGGTTAGAGTTAAGTCTGCAATTGCTTTTTATTTTTATTTCTGGTTCTTTAAATAAGAGTCCTCTTGACCTTTGCAAAGAAAGGGGGGCAATCAAAAAAATAAAGTTTTTTTTAATTAAAATTTAATTTATATTTGAGAATAATGATTTGAGGTTTGAGTGTTATGAGTTTAGAAAAAAAGCGAGAAAAAATTGATGATTTGGACGAAAAAATTGTGGAATTGCTAGGGGAAAGACTAGAGTTAGCAGAAGAAATTGGAAAAGAAAAACAAGTATTACACAAAGAAGTTTATGACCCAGTTAGAGAAGAACAAATAATTGAAAATTTAGCAAAAAAAGGAAGCTTTCCAAAAGAAGGAGTAGACTCAATTTTTAGAGAAATTTTCTCCGTATCCAGAAAAGCACAAAACCCTGTAAAAGTAGCTTATTTAGGGCCAGAAACAACTTTTACTCATACTGCTGCAATGAAACAATTTGGAACACAAACAGAGTTTGAAGCAAAAGACTCAATAAAAGAGGTGTTTTCAAGCGTTGAAAAAGGAGACGCGAATTATGGAGTTGTTCCAATAGAAAATTCTCTTGAAGGAAGTGTAAGTAGAACTTATGACAGATTTTTAGTATCTGAATTAAATATTGTAGCAGAAATAAGTCTCAAAATAAAACATAATTTATTATCAAAACACAGATTAAGAGACATCAAAAAAATTTATACTCATCCAATGGCTTATGCTCAATGTAGAGAATGGATTAGTAAAAATTTGTCTAATGCAGAAATACTCGAAGTTAGTTCAACTGCAAAAGGAGCAGAATCCGCAGGCTTATACATAAATAGTGCTGGGATTGGTTCAGAACTTGCTGCAAAAAAATTTGATTTGCAAGTAATAGCAGAAAACATTCAGGACAAATCTCAAAATTTTACTAGATTTTTAGTAATTGGAAAAAATAAAACAAAAAAATCTGAACACTCAAAAACAAGCATTGTATTTTCAGCAAAACATGAACCAGGTTCATTGTTTAATGCATTAGAACCACTTAAAACTAATAAAATTAATATGACAAAAATAGAGTCAAGACCAACAAGAATGAGAAATTGGGAATATGTATTTTTCGTTGATTTCCAAGGGTATGTTGAAGATGAAAAAATAAAGAAAGCACTAGGGGAAATGAAGAAAAATACGTCTATGCTAAAAATTTTAGGATCTTATCCAGAAAAAGCGAGGTTTGAGTAAAAATGAGTGAAATAGAAAAATTAAAAGAAATTGCAAAAAAGATGAGAAAAGATATAATCGAAATGACTAATATTAGTCAGTCTGGTCATCCAACAACAAGCATGAGTTGTATTGACTTAATGGTTGCGTTATACTTTAGTGAAATGAAACACTCATCAAAAAACCCTACTGATCCAGATAGCGATAGATTTATTCTTAGTAAAGGACATGGAGCACCAGCAATTTATGCATGTCTCGCGGAAGCAGGATATTTTCCAAAAGAAGAATTAAAACACTTAAGAGAAATTAATCATTTATTACAAGGACATCCAAGCAAAAACATTCCTGGAATCGAAATTGCTACTGGTTCTTTAGGACAAGGATTAAGCGTTGGAAATGGAATTGCATGGGCAGGACAACTTGACAAAAAAGATTTTCATACTTATGTAATGTTTGGCGACGGAGAATTACACGAAGGACAATGTTGGGAATCATTAATGGCTACTCCAAATTTTAAACTAAATAACGTAACTGTAATTGTGGACAAGAATCGATTACAAAATGATGGTTGGTTAAAAGACGAAAAAATCATTGACCCATTAGACAAAAAAATGGAGTCGTTTGGTTGGAAAGTAATTACAATTGACGGACACAACATGGAAGAAATTTTAAAAGCATTAAAAGAAGCAAGAGCTGATGCAAAGCCTACTTGTATTATTGCAAACACGATTAAAGGAAAAGGAGTAAAGTCAATTGAGAACGATCCTACAATGCATGGAAAAACATTGAGCAAGGAACAGTACGAAGAAGCTATGAAGGAGTTGGCATAAATGGATTACAAAAAAGGCGACAAGGCAGCAACAAGAGATACTTATGGACAAGCACTAGTTGAACTTGGAGAAAAACATGAGGATATTGTGGTAATGGATGCAGACCTTGCAAAAAGTTCAAAGGCTTATGATTTTGCAAAAGTTTTTCCAGGTAGATTCAAGTACGCTGGGATTGCTGAACAAGACATGGTTTCAATGGCTGCGGGTTTAGCAACAGCAGGAAAGACTCCTTTTATTAGTTCATTCGCGTGCTTCTTGCCAACAAGAGGTTACGACCAAATCAGGGTTAGTGTAGCTTATTCAAACACAAATGTAAAAATTACTGGAAGTCACGGAGGATTAATGACTGGTAAGGATGGTCCAACTGGACAAGGAATTACTGATTTAGCATTAATGCGAAATCTCCCTAATATGAATGTATTGCTTCCGGCAGATGTTCATGAAACAATTGCTTGTACAAGAATAATGTATGAAAATAAGGGGCCTTTTTACATGCGAACTGCAAGAGAAAAAACACTTGTTTTGCATGATGAAGTTCCTGAATTAAAACTTGGTTCATCAAGTCTTTTAAGAGAAGGAAGTGATGCGTCAATTATTGCAATTGGTCCAATGGTGCCTGAAGCACTTAAAGCAGCAGACATTCTGAAAGAAAGAGGAATTTCTGCATCAGTATTGAATGCGTATTCTTTAAAACCAATTGATGAAAAAGCAGTTGTAAAAGCTTGTGAAAATGGAGTTGTTGTTTCTGCTGAAGATGGAATAGTAGAAGCTCTTGGCGCAAGTGTTGCTGAAATAATTGCTGAAAAAAGAATTAACGCAAAACTTTTCAGAGTTGGTTTAAACAATAGATTTGCTGAATCAGGAGATGCTTTTGCTTTAATTAAAAAATACGAAATGGATTGCGATGCGATTGTAAAAAGAATTGAACAGGGTTTGGAGGCGAACAAAAAATGATTATTGTAATGCCGAATAAAGTTACTCAGGAACAACTTGATCATTTACAAGACCTTGTTGAAAAAGCAGGTTTGAAAACTCATATTTCTAAAGGTACAGAAAAAATAATTGTTGGGCTGATTGGAGATGAATCAAAGATTGCAAAAGAAGTTTTAGAAGGACTTGATTTTGTTGAAAAGGTAATGCCAATTCAAAAACCTTATAGGCGAGTTTCGAGAGAAATACATCCTGAAAATTCAATTATTGAAGTTAAAGGAGTAAAGTTTGGTGGAAAAGAAATTGTTATGATTGCAGGACCTTGTGCGGTTGAATCAGAAGAACAATTATTTGAAATTGCTGGACAACTCAAAAAAATGGGCGTAAGAGTAATGAGAGCTAGTGCTTACAAACCAAGAACTAGTCCTTATGCATTTCAAGGGCTTGGAGAAGAAGGATTAAAAATAATTCAAAAAGCAGGAAAGAAATTTGGTTTAGTCACTGAAACAGAGGTAATGGACCCCAGAAATGTTGAGTTAGTTGCGAAGTATGTGGACATGGTTAGAGTTGGTGCAAGAAATACTCAAAACTTTGATTTATTAAAAGAAGTTGGAAAAATTAACAAACCAGTTATTTTGAAAAATGGAATGAGTACTACTCTTGAAGAATGGTTGTTCGCAGCAGAGTATATTATGAATGAAGGTAACTCTAGCGTTATTTTGTGTGAAAGAGGAATCAGGACATTTGAAACTGCTTCAAGAAACACTTTGAATTTGAGTATTATTCCAATTTTAAAAAACTTAACTCATTTACCTGTTATAGTTGATCCTTGTCATGCTGCTGGAAAAAGAGGACCAATTCCTGCTCTAAGTAAAGCATCAATAGCCGTGGGTGCTGATGGTTTAATGATTGAAGTTCATAATTGTCCTGAGAAAGCAGTAAGCGATCAAGCACAACAATTGCTTCCAAAGGATTTTGAAAAGCTTTACAAAGACCTCAAGAGAGTTGCTGAAGCAGTAGATAGAAAACTTGTGTAGTTTTCCGAAAAGTAGTTTAAGCACAAGCAATTATTTCTTTTATGGCAACTGGAATAAAGAAGATTTATTGGATTACGCATCCTGCATTTCCAATGGTTTTTGGGCCTATTGCGGGCAAAAGATTTGGAAGAGCAACACCGGCATCGGTTAAAGAATTCATTAATGAAAAAATTAAACCAATGATTGAGAAGGCTTCCAGAGAACCTGAATCGGTTGTTGTTCTTGTTAGGACGCCAACAAAAATAGAAATGGGTAAATATTATAGTCAGTATATTGATACACCTTATGAAAGTGGGATTAGTACTGGGAGAAGTAGACGCGCCAGCGGTGTTGAAACAGAATTGGAAAAGGTTATGAGAAAACAGCTTGGAAACAGGGCAATTGTAACAAGACACATTAAGGAGCATGACGCAGCAAAAGAAGTTCGTACAAAACTCCGAAATGGAAAGTTCGAACTTGCGAGGTCACTTGTAATTGAAGCATATGGTTCATGGAAAGAATTGTGCGCACATGATTACCCGAGGATATTCAAATCTCAGCATGGTAATTGGGGGCGACTTGTACACCCAAAAAATGCAAGCATTGCTAGGGCACCAAGAGAGAAAAAAGTATTGAAACATGTGAGGTAATTTTTATGAAAATAGTTTTGTGTAGGCATGGTAGAACTGATTATAATAATGAAAAACGCTATCAAGGCAGAATAGAAACGCACATCAACGAAGAAGGAAAAAAACAAGCCGAAGCAATTGCGGATTATTTAAAAGATTTTGATTTTGATTATGCTTTTTCTTCTCCAAGAAAAAGATGTTTAGAAACTGCAGAAATAATTTTAAAAAATCATGAAGTTGACTTAAAAATTAAAGAAGAACTTGGTGAAGTTAATTATGGTTTTTTTGAAGGAAAAAGTGTAAAAGAAATTAATGAAAAATTAAATGAACATTGGGAAGAAAGAATAAACAAAAAATATGATTTTGTCCCTCAAGAAGGAGAAAGTTACAAGGAAATTGATGAAAAAAGAGTAAAACCTCTTCTTGATGAATTTAAAGAAAAGTATTATTCAAGAACAATTTTTATTGTTACTCATCAAGGAACCGGAAGACTTTTTTTAGGAAATACTTTTGGAGCAACTCCTAATGAAAAAATGGAAATAGATTTGCCTAATGAAGTAATTTATTTTATTGAATTTCGGCCACATAAAACAGAAATTTCTTATTATAATACAAAAACAAAAGAAATGAAAAAAGGGCTTTTGAAAAGAAAAAAATAAGGACAATCAAAAGCATTTAAATACTTTCAGTAACTTAATATTAGTGATTTTATGGTTAGAAGGGATTTACTTTGGCTGTTTTCAAAATAAAATAACTAACTATAGGAACCTCATTTATTCTAGTTTTATAAAATTCAATTTAACCTATTCATGGCGCTGGCTATGAGGCTAAATTATTGGTAACTGATTTGTGAACGTATGTGAATAAGTCCTATCGAGCCAAAGCGAGATGGACGCGGATCATGCGGACGCAATCGCATGGGGACATAGCATAACCCGGTAGTGCAGTTGGCTCCAGACCTTCTGATGGGGGTTCAAATCCCTCTGTCCCCAAACCTTTTTCTTTCTCTTGCAAAGAGAAAGTAAAAAGCTTTACTAAAAAGAAAGAGAAGCAAAAGAAAACTTTACCAATGAAAAAAAACTTAAAAATCTTTAAAACTATGACTAAAAGGAGGAAAAAAAATGGAAGGAAAAAACGAGCTTGAAAAAGCAAAAGCAGGAAACATTGTTCCATTATACAAAACAATGCCAATGACTAGTTGTGCAGTTAATTATTTTACAAAAATTTCAAATTACGGAAGAAAAAAGAATTCAATTCTTTTAGAAAGTGCAGACATAATAACAAAATATGGGGAAAAAAGCATTGGTTCAGCAGACCCTTGTTTGAAAGTAAAAGGAAAAAAAAATAATTTTGAAATAACTTCTTTAAATGAAACAGGAAAAAGATTTATTGATGCAATAAAGAATGATTTTGATTTTTGTGAAAATTTAAAAATTTCAAATGAAAAAATTTCGGGAAAGATTCCTAAATCAAAAAAAGTTTTAAACGAAGAAGAAAAACTTTTTTCAAAAACATATGTAGATGTACTAAGAATAATTGCTTTCAAATTAACTCCCATATACGAGCCATTTGAGGTTTATGCTGGTCTTTTTGGAGCAATTGCTTATGATTTTATTGACCAATTTGAAGAACTTCCAAAAAACAAAAGCGATTTATTAAATGAACCCGATTTTGAAATGAATTTTTATGATAATTTATTTTTGTTAGACCATAAAAAACAAGAAATTACTTTTGTTGCAAACGCACTCTTATTTGATGAAAAGGATAAGAAAAAAGAACTTGAAAGATGCAAAAAAATAATTGAAACTTATGAAAAAGCATTAAATGAAAAAACTCCAATTGCAAAAAAATCAACTAATAAAAAATTAAATGTTTCAACAGATACAAAAAAAGAAGAATTTGAAAAAATCGTTTCAGCACTTCAAAAAAATGTTTTAGAGGGGGATATTTTTCAAGTTGTTCCTTCAAGAACAATTATTTCAGAGTATTCATCAGAACCATTAAACATTTATTCAGAATTGCGAGAATTAAACCCAAGTCCATACATGTTTTTCTTTAATAATAGTACGGGAATTTTGCTTGGAAGTAGTCCAGAAACTTTTCTAAAAGTAAGTGGAAAAAAACAAAAGAAAGTAGAAATTAGACCTATTGCAGGAACAAAACCAAGAGGAATAATTAATGGAAAAATTGATTTAGATTTGGATTCAAGATTTGAAGCAGAATTAAAAAATGATTTAAAAGAAATGGCTGAACACACAATGTTAATTGATTTAGCAAGAAATGATGTTGCAAGAGTTTGTAAAGCAGGAACAAGGTATTGTGATAAACCTTATATGATTGAAAAATATTCTCATGTACAACACTTAGTTAGTAATGTTTCAGGCGAACTAAAAAGTAATTATGATGCACTTCATGCATACCTTGCTTCAATGAATATGGGTACATTAACTGGTGCGCCAAAAGTAGAAGCAATGAAATTAATTAGACAAAATGAAAAAACAAGGCGAGGATTTTATGGGGGAAGTATTGGTTATTTGACTCCAAGCGGAAACTTTGATTCTGCAATAGTAATTAGAAGCATGACTTTACAAAACAATAAAGCCTATGTTAGAGCTGGTGCGGGGGTAGTATATGATTCCATTCCTGAAAATGAGTTTTTTGAAACTGAAAAAAAAGCAAAAGCTTGTTTGAAAGCCATTTCAAATGCAGAGGCGAAAGAATGAAAAAAAAACAGGTGAAAAAATGAAAAATATTTTATTGATTGATAATTTTGATTCATTTACTTATAATTTAGTTGATGAGTTTGAAAAAAGAAATTGTAAAGTTTTTGTTTATAGAAATAATATTTCGATTGAAAAACTAAAAGAAATTACTGTCGCAAAAAAAATTGAATTAATCATTATTTCCCCTGGACCAGCAACACCAGAAAAAGCAGGGAACTCTATAGGGGTAATAAAAGAATTTAGTGGAAAAATTCCTTTGTTTGGTGTTTGTTTAGGTGAACAAGTAATTATTACTGCATTTGGGGGGAAAGTAAAAAAAGCAAAAGAAACAATTCATGGAAAAGCTTCTTTAGTAACTCATGATTCAAAAACGATTTTTTCAGGAATTGGAAACCCTTTTCAAGTGGGTAGGTATCATTCTCTTTGTGGAACAAAAATCCCAAGTTGTTTAGAAGTGAGTGCAAAAAGTGCTTCGGGAATTGTAATGGGTGTGAGACATAAAGAATTTTTTGTTGAAGGGGTACAATTTCATCCTGAAAGCATTCTTACTCCTGAAGGGGGAAAAATAATTGAAAATATATTAAAATTACTGGAGGAAACAAAATGATTACTACCGCAATTTCAAAAGTAACTGAACGAATAAATCTTACTCGAAAAGAAACGAAGCGTGTTTTTGATGAAATGATGAAAGGAAATTGTTCAGAAGATGAAATTGTTTCTTTTTTAATTGAATTAACTGAAAAAGGAGAAACAATTGAAGAAATTCAAGGTGCTTGTGAATCAATGCGAGAAGTATCTGCAAAAGTGAAGTATTTAGGTGAAGAAAATTTACTTGATGTTGTAGGTACGGGTGGAGATAATAAGAATAGTTTTAATATTTCAACTGTAAGTGCAATTGTTTCAGCAGGAGCTGGGTGTATTGTTGCAAAGCATGGTAATAGAAGTGTTTCAAGTAATAGTGGTTCTGCAGAGGTTTTCAAAACTTTAGGCGTTAATATTGAAACCACCTTTGAAAGAAATTCAGAAATTCTTTCAAAAATAGGATTAGCTTTTTTGTTTGCACCATTACATCATCCAGCAATGAAATATGCAATTGGAGCGAGAAAAAAAATTGGAAAGAGAACAATATTCAATATTCTTGGGCCAATAACTAATCCTGCAAATGCTAATTGTTATTTGCTTGGAGCTTATAGTGAAGACTTAGCAGAAAAACTTGCGAATGTTTTAAGTGGGTTGAATACAAAAAAAGCGCTTGTTGTACATGGTTCAGGGTATGATGAAGCGTGTTTAACTGGAAAAACAATTATTTTTGAAGTAATTAATGGAAAAATAGATAGAAAAGAAATTACTCCTGAAAAATTCGGAATAAAACAAGGGGGGGAAGAAGATTTAGAAGTTTCTGGGCCTGAGGAATCTGCAAAAATAATAAAAGAAATTTTAAGTGGAAAAGAACAAGGTGCAAAGAGAGATGTTGTTCTTTTAAATTCAGGATTAGCAATTTATGCTTCGGAAAAAGCAAGTAGTATTGCAGAAGGAATTGAATTAGCAAAAGAAAGTATTGATTCAGGAAAAGCGTTAGAAAAATTAAATGAACTTATAAAGGAGACGATGGGATGAATTTTCTTGAAAAAATGAAACTTCAAAAAAGAAAAGAAGTTGAATTGCGAAAAAAGAAAATTCCGATTGAAACTCTTTTATTACAATTAAAAAAGAGAAGTCATTTATTTAAAAAAGCAATTCAAGGAAAGAATAAAGTTTCTTTGATTGCAGAATTTAAAAAAAGCTCGCCTTCAAGAGGAACAATAAACAAAAAAGCTTCTTTGAAAGAATATATTTCTCTTTACAACGAATATGCAGATTGCGTATCTATTTTAACAGAAGAAAAATATTTTTCAGGAAAAATTAATTTTATTAAAGAAGCAAAAAAGATTACTAAAAAACCAATTATAATGAAAGATTTTATTCTGGATGAATATCAAATTTATGAAGCTAATTTAATTGGCGCCGATGCAGTTTTACTAATTAGTAGTTTCGTTTCACAAAAAAAATTAAATGAATTAGTAAAAATAACTCAAAGTTTGGGAATGGATTGTTTAGTGGAGTGTCATAATCCTGCAACTTTAAAAAAAGCACTTGCTTCGGGTTCAAAAATAATTGGAATTAATAATAGAAATTTAAAATCATTAAAAGAAGATTTTGGAAATACTGAAAAATTATTGAAATTAATTTTGCCTGCTAAAAGAAAAAAATTAGTTTTAGTATCTGAATCTTCAATTAACTCACAAAAACAAATTAAACAACTTAATGGTAAAGTTGATGCGGTTCTTGTTGGTACTGCAATAATGTCTTATCCTGTTCCGAAAGTTAAATTGAAAGAATTAACTGGAAAAACGCTTGTAAAGATTTGCGGAGTAACCACTGTAAAAGACGCTTTAGAGTCAGTAAAATTAGGCGCTGATTTTGTTGGATTAAATTTTTATAAAAAAAGCTCAAGGTTTGTTTCAATAAAACAAGCTAAATTAATTGCTCAAAAAATTAAAGGAAAAGCGTTAATTGTAGGGGTTTTTGTTAATGAATCTAAAGAAAACGTGTTAAGGGTTGTGAAAACTTGCGGATTAGATGCTGTTCAGTTTTCTGGAGATGAATCGAAAGAATATGTAAGCGATTTTATTTTGCCTGTGATTAAAGCAATTCATATTAAAGATAAAAAAAGTATAAATTTGCTTACTGGTTTTAATGCAGAAATGTTAATGGTTGATTCTTTTGAAAAGGGTTCTTTTGGAGGAACAGGAAAAACGATTAATAAAAAATTGTTAAACAAAAAAGTTTTGGAAAAAATTAATCTGGTTTTTTCTGGAGGCTTGAATCCAAAAAATGTAAAAGAAATTGTTAAAGAATTTAATCCATTTATGGTTGATGTTTGTTCAGGAGTTGAAGAAACAGCCGGAAGGAAAAGTTTTTCTAAAATAAAGAGCTTTATTTATAACGCAAGGGGGAAAATTCAATGAAAGGTAGATTTAATGAATACGGCGGACAGTACATGCCTGAAGTTTTGATGCCTGCTGTACAGGAATTAGAAGAAGAATTTGAAAAAATTAAAAAGGATAAAGAATTTCAAGCAGAATTAAATGATTTATTAAAAAATTTTGCAGGAAGACCAACCCCGCTTACTTTTGCTCCGACTCTTAGCAAAGAACTTGGTTGTAAAATTTATCTGAAACGGGAAGACCTTGCTCATACTGGCGCGCATAAAATAAACAATGCTCTTGGACAAGCTTTAATGGCTAAAAAAATGGGTAAAAAAAGGGTTATTGCAGAAACTGGAGCAGGACAACATGGAACTGCAACAGCAATTGCCTGCGCAAGACTCGGATTAGAATGTGATATTTATATGGGTGAAGTTGATATTGAAAGACAAAAACCCAATGTGTTTAGAATGAAATTAGCAGGTGCAAGAGTTATTCCTGTGAAAAGTGGTTCAAAAACTTTGAAGGATGCAATTAATGAAGCTCTGAGAGACTGGACAACGAACATTGAAACAACGCATTATTTGCTTGGCTCGGTATTAGGACCGCACCCTTACCCTGAAATGGTTGCATACTTTCAAGCAGTTATTGGAAAAGAAGCAAAAGCACAAATTCTTGAGCAGGAAGACAGACTGCCAAAAACAATTATTGCCTGTGTTGGCGGGGGAAGTAATGCTATTGGAATCTTTAAAGAATTCATTAAAGACAAGGAAGTTGAATTAATCGGTGTTGAAGCTGGAGGAGAAGGGATTGAGTCTGGTAAGCATGCCGCAAGATTTGCTGATCCTGAAAATGGAAGAAAAGGAGTTCTTCATGGAACACTTACTTATGTTTTGCAGGATAAATTTGGGCAAATTTATAATACTCATTCGATTTCTGCAGGATTGGATTATTCTGCGGTGGGACCAGAGCATTCAATGCTTAGGGATTTGAAAAGAGCAAGTTATAGTTATGCTACTGATAAAGAAGCACTTAATGCATTCAAAATTCTTTCTGAAAAAGAAGGAATTATTCCTGCACTTGAAAGTTCTCATGCTGTTGCTTATGCTTTGAAGTATGCAAAAAAATGTAAAGAAAATGATATTATAATCATTAACCTTTCAGGCAGAGGAGATAAGGATTTGGAAATTGTTTCTAAAGAAATGGGGATGAAAATATGAGTGCGTACGAGAAAAAATTTGAGGAACTAAAAAAGAAAAAAGAAGGAGCTTTTATACCATTTGTTGTTCTTGGAGACCCTAATTTTGAAACTTCAAAAGAAATTTTGAAAACAATGGCTAAGTATGCAGATTGTTTGGAACTTGGTTTTCCTTTTTCTGACCCAATTGCTGATGGAAAAAGAATTCAGGCTGCAGATGAACGAGCATTAAAAATGGGAATAAATTATGAAAAATGCTTTGAATTAATTAGCGAAGTAAGAGAAAAAAATCCTAATTTACCAATTGGACTTCTTTTGTATTATAATTTAGTTTATACTAACGGAGTAGAATCTTTTTTAAAAAAGGCAAAAGAAGCAGGAGTAGATGGGGTTCTTATTGCAGATATGCCAATAGAAGAATCTAATGAGATTCAAGCGCTTTGTAATAAATTTGATTTAGAACAAATTTTTATTATTGCTCCAACAACAGGCAAGGAAAGAATGCAAAAAATTCTTTCTAAAGCAAAAGGTTTTGTTTACACTGTAAGTGTTACAGGAGTTACTGGAGAAAGACAAAATGTAAAAGATTCAACTATTACTTTGGTTAAACAAATAAAAGAATTTGCAAAAATCCCGGTATGTGTTGGCTTTGGAGTATCAGAACCAGAGCATGTAAAAAAAATACTTGCCGCAGGAGCAGATGGAGCTATTTGTGGTTCTGCTGTAGAAACAATAATTGAAAAAAACTTGAATAATAAAAGTAATATGTTAAAAGAACTTGATTTGTTTTTTGAAGGGATGAAAAAGGCGACAAAAAAATGAAAGAAATTATTCCAATAACTTCACTTGACACTGTTTTTGAAGCACCCCCTTCAAAAGCATTTACTTTAAGAGCATTATTTATTTCTGCTTTGGCTAATGGCGAAAGTGTTTTAAGAAATGCATTAAATGCAGAAGACCAACGGCATGCAATGAATGCGCTTAATTCATTTGGAGCAGAAATAAGATTTGAAAATAATAATTTTATTGTTAAGGGTACCGGCGGAAAATTAATTTCTCCAAAGGAACCTGTTTTTTGCGGAAATTCTGGAGTTACAACTAGATTTTTGTTACCTATTGCTGCACTTTCAAAAGGAGATAGTGTTATTGAGGGGGATGAAAGAATGCGTCAGAGACCCATTGAGGATTTGATTTATTCTATTGAAAAAGCAGGAGTTAAAGCAAAGGCAAGTTCAATTGGTTGTCCTCCTGTAGAAGTAAAAGGAGAAAGTTTTGAAGGGGGAGTTACTAGTATTCGAGGAGATAAGAGTTCGCAGTATTTAAGTTCAATGCTTATTGCTTCACCTTATACAAAAAAAGGATTGTTAATTAGCGTTGAAGGGGAATTAAAATCAAAACCTTATGTGGATATTACTATTGAGTGTATGAAAAGTTTTGGCGTAGAAGTAACAAATCGAGAGTACAAAGAATTTTTTGTAAAAGCTAATGAGGGATATATTGCAAGGAATTATTTTATTGAGGGAGATTATAGTTCTGCTTCTTATTTTTTTGCGGCAGCTGCAATTACAAACGGGAAAGTAAAAGTTACAAATCTTAATCCCGATTCTGCTCAGGGAGACAAATTTTTTTTAGATTGTCTTGAAGAAATGGGTTGTGAAGTTAATTATGGTAAAAATTTTGTAGAAGTTATTGGAAAAGAATTAACCGGCATTAAAGTTGATATGGGGGATTATCCTGATATTGTTCCAACTCTTGCGGTTGTTGCTGCATTTGCAAGAGGAAAAACAATCATTCATAATGTAGCTCATCTTGCATTAAAAGAAAGTAATCGACTTGAAACAACTGCAAAAAATTTAATGCACCTAGGAGTTCCTGCAATAGCTAAAATTGATTCTATTGAAATAGTTGGAAAAACACCCCGTGGGGGGGAAATTGAAACTTTTAAGGACCATAGAATAGCCATGTCCTTTGCCATAATTGGGCTTACGGTTAAAGGAATTAAAATAAATAATCCTAAAGTTGTTGAAAAAAGTTTTCCGAATTTTTTTAAAGAACTTGAAAAAGCATATTTAACTAATCGAAAAACAAATATTGCATTAATTGGTTTTAGAGGAACAGGAAAAACTCAAATTGGAAGAAGACTTGCTAAAAGACTTAATTTTAAGTTTATTGATACTGATAAAGAAATCATTAAAAAAGAAGGTAAAAGTATTCCTGATATTTTTACAAAAATTGGGGAAATTGGTTTTAGAGAACTTGAAAAAAAAGAAGTAAAAAAAGTAAGTGAATTAGATGATGTTTGTATCGCTTGTGGAGGGGGAATTGTTCTTTCAAAAGAGAATATTGAAAACCTTAAAAAGAAAGCAACGGTAATATTGTTAGAAGCTGAACCAGAAAGAATTTATGCGCGAATAAGTAGAGATAAGAATAGACCCGCATTAACGGACAAAAAAGGAATTGAAGAGGTAAAGCATTTGCTTGAAGAACGAAAAGAAAAATACGAAACTTCAGCAGACTTTAAAATAAATACTACGGTGGATTCACTTAATGAATGTACTCAAAAAATAATGGATATTTTAAATGAAAAGGAGTTATTATAAAAAAATTATTTTAATGGGACTGAGTTAGATGGGTATAAAAGTCAATTTGAAAAGAGTTGTTGATGATAGTTATTCAATTTTAATTGGAGAGTTTTCTTTAAAAAAAATTGCTAAAGAAATAGTTAAAGAAAAAAATAGTTCTTATTGTATAATCACTGATTCTAATTTAAAAAAAATTTATGGTACTAAATTACTTATTGAATTAAGAAAAAATAAAGTAAATGCTGAATTGATTTCTTTTCCCGCAGGTGAACAAAATAAAAATCTTTTAACTTTTGAAAAAATTCATGAAGAAATGATTTCCAAAGGATTTGATAGAAAAAGTTGTGTTATTGCATTAGGTGGAGGAATTACGGGGGATTTAGCGGGGTTTGTTGCTTCTTCTTATATGCGAGGAGTTTCACTTATTCAAATTCCAACTACTTTACTTTCAATGGTTGATTCAAGTGTTGGAGGAAAAACAGGAGTTAATCTTTCAAAGGGAAAAAATAGTGTTGGTTCCTTTTATCAACCAAAAAAAGTGATAATTAACACTAATTTTCTTAGTTCTCTAGGGCATAGAGAAATTAAAAGCGGTTTAAGTGAAGTGGTTAAATATGCGATTATAAGTGATGTTAAATTCTTTGATTTTTTAGAAAAAAATAGTGAAAAAGCACTTCAACTGCATAAAAAAACACTTGAAAAGGTAATTAAACGTACTTGTGAATTAAAAGCAAGAATTGTTGAAAAAGATGAAAAAGAACAAGGAATGAGGAAAATTCTTAATTTTGGGCATACTATTGGACATGCGTTAGAAGTCCTTGGAAAATACTCAAAATTTAATCACGGGGAAGCAATTGCAATTGGAATGATTTGTGAAGCAAAAATCTCTAATTCACTTGGATTTATAAAAAAAGAAGAAGTTGAAAAAATAATTAATTTATTTGAAAAAATTGGTTTACCAACAAAAATCCTAAAAAGTTTTAATTCTAAAAAAATTGTTTCACTTACAAAAAAAGACAAGAAAAGTTTTTCTGGAAATTCAGTTTATTCACTTCCTTCAAAAATTGGAAAAATGATTACCATTAAAAAAAATTATTCAATTATTGTAAAAGATTCTATTGCACTTAAAGTAGTGGAGGAATGTAAATGATTTGTGTTCCTATTATTGAAAGTAAAATAAGCAAGGCAATAGAACAAATAGAAAAAGCAAACAAAATAACGGACATGATTGAATTAAGACTAGATTATTTTTCAGTGTTAAATGAAAAAGAATTAAAACAATTGATTACTAAATGCAAAAAACCGATTATTTGTACTTGTAGAAGAATGGAAGAAAGTGGATTCTTTAAAGAAAGCGAATCTAAAAGAATAGCGGTTTTGAAAAATGCGATGAAATATGGTGCTGATTTTATTGACCTTGAATTTGATACGCCCAAAATTCAAAAAGAAAAAATTTTTGAATATAAAAAAGAACATAAACTTAAAACAAAGATAATTTTATCAAAACATTATTTTGGATTTACTCCTCAATATAAAGATTTACAAAAATTACTTGGTAAAATGCATTCTAAAAAAATTGAAGTTATTAAAATTGTTACTAAAGCAAATACTCATGAGGATAACAAAATAATGTTTGAATTGTTAAGGTATGCTAAAAGAAGAGGAATTAAATTAATTGCTTTTTGCATGGGTAGAATGGGAAGAGATTCAAGAATACTTTCAATGCCTTTAGGTAGTTTTATTACATTTGCTTCATTAGACAAAGGAAAAGAAAGTGCTGATGGACAAATCCCTATAGTTGAATTAAAAAAAATTTATTCAGGATTAAGAATGATGTTTTAATAGGTGAATGAAATGTTGATTAATGCTAAAACAAAAATTTATTGTATTGTGGGAAATCCAACTAAACATTCATTATCTCCAGTAATGCATAATGCAGGATTTGATGCACTTAAACTTAATTCAGTTTACGTTGCATTTGAACCTAAAAATATTGGAAAAACAATTAATTGTTTTAAAGACCTTGGGGTTAGTGGATTCAATGTTACTAGTCCATTTAAAGAAGAAGTAATGCATTACCTGGATAGAATTGATTCTACTGCAAAAGCAATTGGTTCAGTTAATACTGTTGTAAATGAAAATGGGTTATTTATTGGATATACTACTGATGGTCAAGGTGCAATTAATGCATTAAAGGAAAAAATTGAAATTAAAGGAAAAAAGGTTTTATTAATTGGTGCGGGTGGTGCTGCAAAAGCAATTGCATTTTATTTACGAAAAGAACGTGCAATAACAACAATTATTTCAAAATCAGGAACTAGTGCGGTGAAACTTGCAGGAATGACTGGTGCAAAAAGCACATCACTTAATTCATTAAAAGATTTAAAAGAATTTGAAGTGGTGATTAATGCATCTCCGGTGGGGATGAATTCAAATACAACACCAATAAACCAAGAACTGCTACATAATAATCTTGTGGTGTTTGATTTAGTTTATTCCCCTATCAAAACTCGTTTATTAAAAGAAGCCGAAAAAAAAGGGTGTAAAACAATTTCTGGAGTAGAAATGCTTCTTGAACAAGGATATGTATGTTTCAAATTATTTACTAATAAAAATCCGGCTAAACGAGAAATGAAAAATGCAGTAGTACGGGAGTTGTAAGCAGGTATGACTGGAAATGAATTTGGAAAAAACTTTAGAATAATTACTTTTGGAGAAAGCCACGGCAAAGGAGTTGGCGTTGTTATTGATGGAGTCAAAGCAGGGCTAAAAATTTCTAAAAAAGATATTCAAAAAGAACTTGATAGAAGAAAACCTGGGCAAAGTAAAATAACAACTCAAAGAAAGGAATCTGATTTAGTTGAAATTCTTTCAGGGGTATTTGAGAGAAAAACACTCGGCACGCCAATATGCCTACTTGTACGAAACAAAGAGTATAGATCAGAAGATTATGATTCAATAAAAAAACTTTTTAGGCCTGGACATGCAGGTTATACTTATTTTAAAAAATTTGGAATACGTGACTATAGAGGTGGTGGAAGAGCTTCCGGAAGAGAAACAATTGGAAGAGTTTCTGCAGGCACGTTCGCGAAAAAATTGCTCGCGAAAAAGAAAATCAAAATTATTGGTTATGTGAAAGAAATTTCCGGAATCGAAGCAAAAAAAATTGATTTTAAGGAAATTGAAAAAAATTCAGTTAGATGCCCGGATAAAAACATTGCAAAAAAAATGGAAAAAGTAATTCTAAAAGCAATGAAGGAAGGAGATTCTGTTGGAGGAATTGTTGAAATTATTGTGAAAGGTTTGCCTATTGGAGTTGGAGAACCTGTTTTTGAAAAACTTGATGCTGAATTGGCTAAAGCATTAATGAGTATTGGTGCGGTGAAAGGCGTGGAGATGGGCGCGGGTTTTGATGTTGTAAAAATGAATGGTTCGCAATGCAATGATGAAATTCGTTCTGTTAAAGGTAAAGTAAAATTTTTATCTAATAATTCAGGTGGAATTCTTGGTGGAATAAGCAATGGGGAGGACATTGTTCTGAGGATTGCTGTGAAACCAACTCCGTCAATAGAAAAAAAGCAAAGAACAATTACTGAAGACTTAAAAAATTCTTATATTGAAACCAAAGGAAGACACGACCCTTGCATTTGCCCAAGACTAGTCCCCGTAGCTGAGGCAATGGTGGCTCTTGTTTTGCAGGATTTTCTCGCGAGAAAATAAGTTTTAAAAACTGATTAGCTCTTAATTAATTTATGAAAGACTGGGACGCAATATATCGTGAAAGAGGAATGGTTCAAAAAAACCCTTCAGAAAAAGCAATAGAAGCAATAAAAATTTTTAAAGAAAAAAACTTAAAAAAAATTCTTGATTTAGGGTGTGGCACAGGAAGACATACTGCGCTATTAACAAAAGAAAATTTTGAAGTATTTGGTTGCGATAATTCTAAATCCGCTTTAAATTTTATTAAAGAAAAAATACCCACTGCTAAAGTTGAATTAGGGGACATGGTTGATCTTCCATATAAAGACAATTTTTTTGACGGAATATTATGTTATCAAGTAATACAACACGGAAAAACAAAAACTGTAAAAAAAGCAATTTCTGAAATCCATAGAACTCTAAAAAAAGGAGGATATTTATTTTTAGTTGTTATATCAACTAAACACCCAAAGTTTCAAACAGGGAAAGAAATAGAACCAAATACAAAAATTGACACTGCGGATATTGACGGGGATATTCCTCATCATTTCTTTTCAAAAGAAGACATGACTGAATTTTTTAAGGAATTTAAAATAATTAACTTAACTCATTTTGAAACCAAAAGTGAAGTAGATAATTCAAAGAAATCGGGTTCTTGGGCATTATATGCTGAAAAAGCTTAATTAATTAACCCATAAATAAGCTATTTTTACTAGGCGCCATGCAAAAAAATTGGGTTTTAAAAACTAACGCAACTTATTTTTTCTATGGACACTACTTTTGCATTGCATGGAAAACAAGCAATTATTCGAACAAACAATATTGATTGGATTCAAAAAGATAAGTTAATTGAAAGCAAATTTTTCAAAGTGATGATTGAAAAATACTTAAAATCACTTAGAGCACATGAATCTGAATTTTTAAACATTTTTCCTAAAACAAATGAAACTGAACAAAACTTACTTGTATTAAAATTAATTAAAGAACTTTCAAAAAAAGAAAAACAGGAAGTTATTGAATCTAATCCTGAATTAAAAGTTTTTTTTGAAGACATTTATTCTCTTGATCAATTTGTTGAAGAACTTTATAATTATTGGAGAAAATTTGAAAGATATTTGATTTATATCCCTAAAGAATCAGAAATTCATTCTCCTGCGGATAAAAAACCTTACAGAATTTTTAATAGTACAATTGAAGAATTAAATCATAAAGTTAGAGGTCTTTACAGAGACATTCGTGAAAATATTACTGGAGAACACCCAATTATTTTTAGACAAATGCCTGCGGGTTGTCAAGTTGGAATTATTGCTACAAATAAAAAAACAAAATTACCTTCAAAATACAACAACCTTGAAAAAATTCCAATTATTAGACAAGTTTTAATTGAACCGCCTTTAATTATTGACCCGCCTAATAACAAAAGAAAAGGGGAGTTTAAAATTGTTCAATCTAATCCAATTGAAGGAATTGAATTCAATGAAAAAGAATGGCTTTGTTTTCCTGCAAAAGTAGGTGAATTAATTATTCATTTTTATTTTCATAATTTTTATACAGGATTAGGAATTTCTACTGCAAATCTTTTCGAGCTTTGTAGTGAAAAAGAATTAGAACAAAAACCAGATGCAATTTATGCTTATGGAGTAAGTAATGAATCTCTTGAAAGTTTTGCTCCGGATAAAACTGTTTTTTTTAATGATAAAAAAAATGGATTAATGGTTGGTGCAATTCCTTTAGGAGAAGAATTTGGGTATTTTGGATATGTAAAAAAAATGATTCTTACGCTTCATAATTCCATAATGATTTCAAAAGGAAGAATGCCTGTACATGGAGCAATGACTAGAGTAACTCTCAAAAATGGAAAAAAAGCAAATGTAATTATTCTTGGGGATTCAGGCACAGGAAAAAGCGAGTCACTTGAAGCATTTAGACAACTTAGCGAAGGAAATTTAAAAGATATGAAAATTGTTTTTGATGATATGGGTTCGCTCGAACTAACTCCAGAAAAAGAAATTCTTGCGTATGGAACAGAAACTGGTGCATTTGTTAGACTTGACGATCTTGATTCAGGATATGCATTTGGAAACATTGATAGATCAATAATAATGAGTCCTTCAAAAGTTAATGCAAGAGCTGTTTTGCCAATAACAACTCTCTACGAGGTTCTTCACGGGTGGAATATTGACTTTTTATTATATGCAAATAATTATTTAAAAGTTAAAGAAACTTGTATTACTAAATTTAATTCGCCTGAAGAAGCACTTTCAGTATTTAGAGAAGGAAAAAGAATGGCTAAAGGAACTACTACTGAAATTGGAATGGCAAGTGCTTATTTTGCAAATATTTTTGGGCCTTCTCAATTCCAAGAAGAACATGAATTAATTGCTAAACAGTTTTTTGATGCATTATTTGAAAAAGGGATTTATGTTGGTCAAATTAATACTCAACTTGGAATTAAAGGCATGGAAAGAAATGGACCACAACTTGCGGCAAAAGAATTGTTTAGTATGATTGACAAGTAAATTTAATAATAAATTTAAAAAAACCCTTAAAAAATCAAAAACCAGTTATTGCAGTTTCTGTTTTTTTATACCACGTGTTTACAATTTCTTTTATTTTTAAACGAATTTCTTTGCTTGGTTTTGAATTATAAAAAAAGGAATAACCTCCACGTTCAAGATTTTTTTGTTTTCGTTCTACAAGATTTTTATCTAAAAGTTTGGTTATTGCTTTTTGAATTGTTGTCCGTTCTAATTTCATTTTTTTTGATAATTGATTAGTTGTTCCAATAAAATCATTATCCACTAAAAAAAGCAAAAGATTATATTCTGTTTTGGTGAGAGTAAAAGAACATCTCACCAATTGCTCTAGCCTAATATTTTTACAAGCAAAATCAATCATATTATCCCTTCAGAATCATAAATTTTTATTTAGCCAATCCTTAATTACATCTTCAGGAAGAGCACCCATGAAATCAGCTACTAGTTTACCGTCTTTAAACATTTTAACTGAAGGAATACTCATTACAGCATATTCAGTTGCTTTTTGAGGATTTTCCTGAACATCAAATTTAGCAAGAACAAATTTACCTTCATATTCGCTGGCAAGTTTTTCTATTGTTGGTCCAAGCATTCTACAGGGCCCGCACCATTCTGCCCAAAAGTCAACTACTACAGGGACTTCTTTAGATTTTTCAATTACTTCTTTTTCAAAACTTGAATCAGTAACATCGATTTTAGTCATTTTTTTCGCCTCCATAAATTCACTCATTTTCTTTTTTTTCAATTCTTCGATTGTTTCCATTTTTAACACGAGTGAAAAAACTAATCAATAGTGACTATTATGTTCACTTCTTTTTAAAGAGGTTTTTGTGTAGTGCAAAAATAGCTTTTATAAATTCACTATTGGAGCATTTACCGTTATACATAAGCACTTTTCTAAAAGAATTAAATACTATTATGCCCTTATTTTTTAGAGGTGAGTTTGCATGTACCATATT
>Ga0307928_10000374_pt1 | contig 33827 bp, 37 predicted proteins | sample AceLakmetagen232_FD_201815 | JGI IMG/M metagenome (GOLD analysis project Ga0307928, IMG submission 201815) | Saline water microbial communities from Ace Lake, Antarctica - #232 | ecosystem: Environmental > Aquatic > Non-marine Saline and Alkaline > Saline | place: Antarctica: Ace Lake... | reverse complement strand
AATGAGGTTGGACGACTATAAAAATGAATACGACGACTATGAAAAGCTATATGATCCATCTGAAATCCCCCAATTGGCTCAGGAAGAACTACAACGGTTGTACAATAAAACAGACGATTAAAAAAAAGAGAAAAAATAAATGCTCATTCCGGATAAAACAATATTAGATTACGCACTTGAATATCTTGAGCAGGGTTTTTCTGTAATTCCTATTCATACAAAAACTAGGGTACCGGAGGTTCCATGGAAAATATATCAAAAACAATTTCCTACAAAAAAAAAATTACACGAGTGGTTTGAAAATAAAACGGACGTTAGCATATCTATAGTAACCGGTAAAATATCAGGGGTTGTCGTATTAGATGGTGACACACAAGAAGGATGTGCTTGGATAGAGAAAAACTATCCTCACGCGAATGTGGTAAACATAACTACCCGGGGGAAGCATTTTTATTATAAGTATCCCCAGGGGGGTCCGTTCCCAGCGTTAAAAAGTGTTAACGGGTTTTACAAGGACGTTGACTTAAAGGGTGACGGCGGGTTAGCAGTTGCACCGCCGTCACTTCATTATATATCAAAAAAACCATACCGGTGGGAATTTTTCCCGGATGGGTGGGATGGGTTGTCGGAATTTCCGATAGTGACTCACACGGATTCTTCCGTCAAAGAAGGCGGAATAGATTTATCCTTAATAAAACCGGTCGTGAACTCCGCATTTGGGGTTTGTAAAGGCAACCGTAATTCTGCATTAGCCTCTATTTGCGGTGGATACCTGTCTAAAAATTTATCTTTAGACGACACAATAGAGTTATGCAAAATATGGAACCAGCGATGCCTACCTCCGTTAGGGTCCAAGGAATTTATAACAACGATCCTATCAATTTACAAAATAAACATTATTTCTTCTTCTAGTGAAGAACCGATTCCGTTATTACGAAAGGCAAACGAACCAAGACCGTATCCTTTCTACGCGCTAGGCGACGTCCTCGGAGCAGCAGGGTGCAAAATGTTTGAAAATATTAACGCGCCGGATGCTATCTGCGCTCATTCGTTGCTCGGGTTTGCTGCGCATAGTGTTCAGGGCATAGCTAATATTGTGACCTTAGATGGAAGAAGGATACCCTTAAATGAGTTTTTTCTATCCATCGGAAGCAAGTCTTCAAGAAAAACTGAATGTGATGCTAGGGCATCTGCTATGACACAGAATTTTCAAGAAAAACTTTTGATAAAATATCGTTCAGATAATATAGAATATGAAACGAAGGTAGATCTCTATAAGGCTAAAAAAAAGGCTGCACTAAAAGGGTTAAAAACAACTGAAGGACAGGATCTTAACAAGATTATACGTGATTTGTCAGACGTACCACAGAAACCATATAATCCCATCCTGGTTTTCTCTGACCCTACAATACAAGGCATTTTTAAATTATTCGAATCAGGAACCCCAAGTAAATATCTTTGCGCGGATGAGGGAGGGCAAGTAACGGGCGGGCATTCTATGAAAGAAGAGGAGAAAGTTTACACCGCAACTCAGTACTCGAAATGGTGGGATGGTATGTCTATTGATAGAATAAGAGGAGATGACGCTGTCGTTTTAACCGGGAAACGTTTATCCATACATCTGATGATGCAGGATGATATAGCTATGAAATTCTTAAATGATGCTGTAATGAGAAACCAGGGTTTAATTTCTCGGTTCCTATGTGCGTACCCTAAATCTCTTCTCGGAGATAGAAAATACGTATCTGAGGACATCACAAAATCTAAAGAATTTGAAAAATATCATGATACCCTCGAACAAAGCTTATCCGTTAAATTAAATATTGTTAACAATTCTATTATTCCTAGGGAAGTTACTATAAGCGATACAGCTCACGATAGATGGGAGATTTTCTATAACGACGTTGAGAGTAGACTATCCAAGGGGGGAGAATACGAATCAATACAGGGGTTTGCCGGGAAAGCTCCAAATCATGTCATACGGCTTGCCGGTATTTTGACCTTGTTTGAGGACCCAGAGGCAGAAGAAATAAAAGTACTCGCTATGGATCAAGCAGCAACACTGGTGGATTATTATTTGTCAGAACGTCTTAGGATGACATTATTGGATGCAGAGGATCAAGGTATAAGCAATGCGGACAAGCTTCTGATGTTTATAAAAAGGAGAGGTTTAAAAAGGATCTCTCTACCTGACATTTATAATTTCGGCCCGTCGTGTTATCGGACTAAAAAATCTGCTGTTGAGGGAGTGGATCTTCTAGAGAGCCATGGGTGGCTAAAACCTGCTGATTCTGGAGTTACGGATTTATGTAAAACTAATCGATTGCAGGTATGGGAGTTTATAGATATTCAAAAAGGAGAAAATTAATGCATGATTCAATAACAAAACAATATGAAGAGCGTGATTCAATAACAAAACAATATGAAGATCTACTAATAAAACATGAAGGCTCTCGTGTTCGAAATGGACGGCACATGGCGTACAGTTGTCCTACTGGATATACGACAATTGGGTTTGGCAGAAACTTAGACACTAGAGGGTTATCAGAAAAAGAAGCTTTGTTCCTGCTAGGTAACGATATTATAAACTGCACAAATGATTTGGAATGTATTTTTTCGTACCGTTTTTTCTGGGAAGAAACGCCAATTGTAGTTAGAAGAGTGCTCGTAGATTTGAGGTTCGCGCTAGGATATACCGGGTTTAGAAAGTTTAAGAGGGCTATCGAAGCAATCAATCATAAGAAATACAATACTTTTATGAACGAACTTATTGATTCCAAGTGGTATAGGGGGAAAGGGAAACATAGGCTTGACGATAATATAGAATTAATTGCGGAATGGCTATCTACCTAAGCTACAGCGTTTTCTCCGAACGATGTTGTTGCTTGAGACCTTATGTAAAACTAATCGATTGCAGGTATGGGAGTTTATAGATATTCAAAAAGGAGAAAATTAATGCGTGATTCAATAACAAAACAATATGAAGAGCGTGATTCGATAACAAAACAATATGAAGATCTACTAATAAAAATGGGGTACAGTTGTTCTACTGGATATACGACAAACTGGGAAGATAGAGGGTTATCAGTAAAAGAATATGAAGATCTAAAAATAAAGTACAGTTGTTCTACTGGATATACGACAAACTGGGAAGATAGAGGGTTATCAGTAAAAGAAGCTTTGTTCCTGCTAGATAACGATATTATAAACTGCACAAATGATTTGAAATGTATTTTTTCGTACCGTTTTTTCTGGGAAGAAACGCCATGGGTAGTTAGAAGAGTGCTCATAGATTTAAGGTACGCGCTAGGATATACCGGGTTTAGAAAGTTTAAGAGGGCTATCGAAGCAATCAATCATAAGAAATACAATACTTTTATAAAAGAACTTATTGATTCCAAGTGGTATAGGGGGAAAGGGAAACATAGGCTTGACGATAATATAGAATTAATTGCGGAATGGCTATCTACCTAAGCTACAGCGTTTTCTCCGGTTGACGTGGTTGACTGCTCGGAAATATACGTGGCCGGGTATGGGGTCATCAATGTCCATATGTTATCATCATATTGCGAGCAGGCTGGGCTGCCGTACCCGTTACGAGGGCCACCTGTAATATATCCTTTCCCTCCTACGCCACATCCAATGTTACCGCTTTGGTTCCAAAAAAAGAATGGAAGCGACGCTTCCCCTGTCCAAATACCACTACTTATATTTGAGAATTTCTGGTTACTTGCAGTACCAGAAGACCCAATGTCCAGGCCTCCTAGGCAATGTCCTTCTGTCTCGTTCTTTCTAAAAGAACCTCCGGATTGCCTCACCCCTACTGGGAAAACAGTTTTGCTTATAAAATAATTCAGAGGGGGATAATAAAAATAGTTAGTTGCGGTCATAGCATATACAGGCATAGTTGCGCCACATCCATAAAAGATTCCTTGCTCTGTTTGTTCTGTATTCTTTGAACTAAAGGAGAAACACGCGTTCTTGACATGAGTTTCTCCTGGGAACTTAGTTGTCCATGAAATCAATTCACTGTCGAATACCTGCAACCCTGCTGATGGGCTTGCCACAGAAGCGGAGTAATAATAACCTAGTGGCCCTATCCCGATAAACGAAACAAAACCATATGGTCTTGATATACTGATCGTAGATGACCAGCTTTTTGTAATGAAATTAAATGCTGATAAATATGGGTATTTAAAACCACTGGTTGATTTCCCAGCCCCAACGTACATCTTCCCATCTATCATAGCAGAACTTCCGCTTTGATGTGTCACTGGGAACGGCGTATTTAAAGACCACGTGTTTTTTTTAACGTCCATTTCCCGGTTAGCATTCACCTGTGCAGAATCTTGTACACCTCCGACACACCAAAACAAATCATTTAAGCTCAGCCAGACCCCTTCTATTATGGTTCCAAACCAAAGAAAAGTTCCGTCTACAACCGACTCAATGACCCGAAACCAAATTGAGTCGCCTTCTTTTGCGTCCTTGCAGTCAATTTGAGTTACGAAATCGGTTAACAGCAGCATGACGCTGCCTGGCGGTGGTTTAATAATAATATAATCCGTACCAGTAGCAGTCCCGATCTGAGCAATAAAATCAAGTTCCTTCTCAGCAGTCGGCAGTGTCCATGTGATAGTACCTGACTGTCCGAAGTTTGATATTATCGTTGTTGAGACCTGTTTTTCGGTTATGCTTGATGTGGTTGGTATCTCGTATCTGGTTCTTGTGCCGTCTCCCCCTGTTGGGGTTATGTAGGATAGTTTAATCATTAGACTGGGTTTTCTCCGTAGGATACATTCGCTGCCTGCATTACATACCCACCCACCGGAAGGTATGGGGTCATCGTTGTCCATACGTCTTCATTATATTGTGTGCATGTCGCTACATAATGTATGGTTACATCATCCACTTTATCTCCTGTAACATACCCTTTCCCGGCTACACTGCATCCAGTGCTACCTTCTCCGGCATTGCATAGCCCGGATAGAGGAAAAACGGTTTCACTAGACCATGCCCCTGATCCACTATGGATAAACTTTTCGTTGTAATTAAAGTACGTATCTGTCGGAGTGTTTGAAAATCCACCTACACAATGACCTTCGGAATCATTTTTTCTAAAGGCCCTAAAACCCCAAAGTGCGTCTTTGGGGTAATATGTTTTGCTGGTTAACGTATCTAATGAAGGGGTATAAAATAAACACTTCCCTGCATCAAAGTTAGGAAAACCTCCGACATAAATGACACCGAATTCCGATCCCGAGGTTTCTTTTGACGCGAAACTACCATTATATTGCGACCTTAGATTCCCCCAGTCCGTCGCTCCTACTGACCAAGAGGCGGTTATTTTATTATAGGTGTGTGTTTTTTCTGGGTTCGATCCAAGTGCCGTCCACGCGGTCACATAACCTTTTGCTCCAATGCCAACGAATGATATTGACATATAATCCCATAGAGGCACATCCATTTCCCCACTCCAAGACCCTAACCCAGGATTAAACGACCTCATTTTTTCATATCCTGTACCCGCAGCGTCTAACTGTCCAAACGCGTGGAACATTATACCGTCTAAAATGCACCCACTAGTATGAACTAAGTGCATCGGAGGGGCTACGTCAACAACCCAACTACCCGGATTTCCTTCGGATAAATCCATTTTTCTATTCCTAGGAGTATAATATCCATCTGTAGACCCCCCGTTTACAATCCAAAACATCGCGGTAGCGCTACCCCATGACCCCGATCCGGTATGACCTATCCAACTGAAATTCCCCTCTGATTCTTTAATAACCCAGAACCAGATATTATCCCCTCGCTGTGGAGAGGTACATCTTATCCCTTCCCCGGCTGACAATTTAACACCATCTAAATAAATATGATCGGATGCTTGCGGGTTTATAGTAAGAAGATTATACTCAAGCGCCCCAATCTGAGCAATAAAATCATACCCTTCCGCAGCAGTAGGCAGCGTCCACGTAACATTCTCAGTCTGTCCATAGTTCGACAGCAGCGTATTGGAAACTTCATCCGTAGTCATGGTATGATCAGTCGTCCAAACCACATAGGTTCTAACACAACCACCTGTGCTTCCCCCGCCTTCCCCAGGAGTTACAACCTTGCTCTCAATCATACGTAATACTCCACTTGAAGAACAGCAGCGTCGTCAGTTGCTCTAATGGCCCTAAAATCAGTTATATCATCAATACCAGTAATGGTGAGCATCACCCCTGCTCCAACTAATAGCCCAGTTGTCTCTGCGGTAGACAATACTGGTGTGTCCGTAGTCGAGAACCGGATAGAGGCCGTCTCAACCGTAACTATCGCAGTCATTGTGTTCTCAGAGAACATTAATGAATTCGTAAATGACAAAAAACTCCTTCCGAACTGAGCGTACAATTTGGTAGGAGTCTCGTCACCAGTTTGGGACACCGTGATTTTTTCTGTGTATCGTGCTATTACCATAATAATATCACTTCATCTTTATAATCTTGCTTTTTATAGTGTTGTCATCCTTTGATTTTACATCATAGAATTTTATCAGGATACCGATCTGATCATGAACCTTTTCCACATAATCTGTAATAGCCTGGAGATTAACAGAGAATTCTTTATCTATAGCATGTAATTTAGTGCCTATGCCTTTAATTTCTTTATTGGAATCCTTAAATGAAGTCTGGATTCTCTGCTCGAGGTCATTGGTCTTCTGGTTTATCAAGTTTGTAAGTCGCTGCTCTATTTTAAGCATCTCGTTTTTGCTCTCATGGTATAAAGTGGTTAATCTTCTAATCTCATCAATGCAGCGTTCAACGTCCAGTATATTTTTAGAAAACAATGTATCATTACCATCGATCTTACTTAAAATTGTTGTTTTGATCATAATTGATCTGTAGATATAAACCGTGACTATAACCAAGAACACCGTCAAGACTGCTACCACCGAGGGGTTCTTCTCTACACACCATTTTAACAGGTCATAGATAGGCATGGGTTAATCTATGAATAAAAGCTCTTGGCCTCTTTTATCCATAGATTTTTTCATTTTCCTCATGTACCCAGGCTCTAATGCTTCGTACATATCAACCATCAGCAGATACTCTAACGCACCCCGGAGGTACCAGATGTTATTCCCTGGCACTAACCCCTTGGCTGCCCGAAGCATCTTTCTTCCTCCTGGCGGATCACCTCTGACAGCACCTGAAACACCTTCAATAAACCCTACTGAGTCAGAAACAGTCGGGCCTAATAGTGTCGACCACGGGTTCTTCCAAGGTCTTGAATAATCCTGGGCCAGAAAATCTACCAGGAGTCCGCCTCCTCCGCCCTTTATAAAAAACTGTCCCACTGTGGTCGGTGTTATTGCCCTTGGCGTTCTATTGTTAACGACATCCCAGGCCCAGCTAGATAAAGCGCCTCCTGCTAATGTGGCCATTAGCAAGCTGGAAATAGATGTTACGCCTCCATAGATGTTCCCTTCTTGTATCTGTCTAACAGCAGGCATAATCATACGTCTATGGTAAGAAATAGGATACGTTTTAAACTGCATAACTAATCTTGATATCATCCCCCAAGCTGAACCTGCCTGGAACCCCATGGAGGTGTAATACATTTCCGCAGCTTGAGGAGCCAGGATACCGTTCTCTGTCTCGTTGATGAAGAACTTATAGAACTTAGTTTTTATCTCTGGATTGTTTAAACCTTCAAGGTCGATGAAGTTCCGGCCCTTCGTATCGGTTCGTAAACAATGATTTAACAAGTCGAATTCTCGACCGGAGATATCATAGTTAGATAACGTTCGCACAAACTCTGGCCGTACATTCGCAAACCCCCCTCCGGTTACCATTTCAGCCACGTCATGGCTTAGAATAGTAGCGAAGTTCGACCTCATATGGTCAGTCCACCAGGTCAGCCCGGTCATTTTAAAAAAGGTCGACTCAATGGAATTAAAATCTATCCCAGACATAGAACCAGAGTCTATAGGATCCCATCTATTCACGATATCTGCACTCATGCTGTCGCCGTAAATGCCAACGTATTCCGCCACTTTGCGGTTAGTTGCTACATCCACACCCTTAGGCATCAGAGTCTTGTGGATACTTTCTCCCCAGGCAGTTATAAGAGGAGTACCCCTATATATGGACTGCTGAGCACCAATGAATATGTCGTTCAAACTAGCTACTGTCGCAGACCCGAGTTTGGAAAGATTCTGTATCATCTTGGTAGTTCTGTAGAGCTTGTAAATAAAAGACCCTGGGTTTTGAGGGATATGCAGCGCGTTAGTAGCAGAGTCATACCAAGAACCAACTTGATCCCATCCGTATGATTTTCTATCAAATGATCTCCCAGACCCGTCCAAGCTGTTCACCAACTCAGACACCTTCTTCCTTTTGGGATGAGTGATTGCGATAGACTTAACAACTTTTGCTAGCGTCTCTTCCGGGGTAAATCCGAGTCTGTCTACGAGCGCTACCATTCGTGATCGGTTATGGATATAATTAAAGATGGATTTTATGGGGTTAGGATCCCCGTATTTTTCTGCGATTGCGATCCAGTCGTCAGGGTTATCAATATGTATCTTTCGGTTAAACTCATAGGACGAACCTGCTTTATTGGCCTTCCCGAACCCTTTAGAAGGGTCAATATCGTCTAGGCTGTATCCTCGTATAATATCGTTATACATCTTTTGTAGTATTTTAGGTATGTCTGGATTACCCTCAAAATTAAACGTGCTGACCTCCATCACATCTCTAATAAATTCCTTTGAGGTATGACGAGCCATTCTTTCAGGCAGCCATTTTTGCGGGATGTAGTTTTCTATGTATCCAACATTTAATCCGACCTTCAATTGTTCTTCGTGAAGTGCCTTCAACTCTCTTTTTAAGATACTCGCAGCCGTAGTAGAGGCCTTATCATCGATCAATTCGCCTAATAGTATTTTGGTTGTATTCCTGCTTACAGTAGGGTCGTTAAGGATTTTTACAGATAATCCGCTATCTTTAAAAGATTTGAATATGTTATTTAGATGTATTTTCTTGGCAACTTTAAGGTGAAGATCCAACGAGTTTTCTCCACTTTTAAGACCAGGCAGCCCAAATATTTCCGCTTTAAGCGCATTCGTCGCACTAGCTTTAGGATTATCCGTTAGAAACTTGTCTACCCGTTGCCACGTAGTTGCGAATTTCTGTTGAGTAAGCAACATCTTTTTCTTATTGTATAGAGCGTCTAATCGTTTAACGGATGCTCGTTTCTTCCCAGCTGCAAATAATGCGGACTCGACGTTTTTAATCTCAGCGTTTGTTTTTAGATCAGTTGTTTGTTTATCTAAATAGGACAGAACTTCGTTTGCCCTAGACTTAGAGATATCAAACTCACTCATCAATAATGATCGGCACTCTGAATATTTCATATTCTACCTATTAGACATTTCACAGCTAAATCCCAAAGCTCAGCTTCTCGTTCTGTCGCTTTAACTTCTTTATTAGCACGGTTCAACTCTTTTTTAAATGAGGCTGCATCTGATCCGCTTAAAAAATCAACGCCTGCTGGGAGTTCGTCTTGTAACGCCTGTCCGTTCATATCAATACCTAAGTCGTTTGCGACCTTGGTTATACTCTCATCATAAATTTGAGGAGCTACAGCGTCTACGGCAACTCCGTCTTTTGATACTTCTTTTTTCTCTACCGGGACGTCACCGTCAGTTGATTTTGTTCCTGCCGGCTCTATCGATTTATCCGGAGGAGCTTCAAACGAAAATGTTTTTTCTAAATCAGGCATAGAGGGTTCTGGTTCAACGCTCAATCTTGTAGGCGCTCCCATTCTTCCTGATATTTCCTCTATAGCCTGGGACCGGCTTGCGCTCGCTATTGGGATATCACCGGCAATAAGACTGTTAACGGCAGAAGAAAAAGATTTTTGAGCGTTTGCTTGGATATCAAACGATACATCTATCCCACCATCAGGAGATTTCATCCCTGATTCTAACTCGTTTATAGTTTCGTTAAGAGCATTTAATTTATCACTATTACCGGATAGCTTACTCATAGCATCGTCAAAACTGGTAGGCTTTGACCGCCATCCGACGATACCTCCTATCGCAGCTCCGAATGCAGCCGACAAAGCAATATCAGCAGTAATATCTGCAAACGTTCGTTTTTCCCCCAAAGAGGCTTCATACGTATAGTTTATAACAGGCTGCATTAAAGCGGAGGCGACGCCGGCTTCCCCAGCACCTACTACTGCCCCGGTTAACGCTTGGCGATTAGCTAGTGTTTTTAATACATTGCTTTTCATTATAGCCGTACCAGCTTTACTTAACCGCATAACCTTATATCCGGGACCCATAATTGGAATAAAATTAAGAGGGTCTACCAAGTTACCTGCTATCCTTCCAGCGAACTGAACAATCCCAGCGCCTACACCCGTTGTTTTTTTGTTGAGGTACCGTTGGTAATGAACACTATCATATGTCTCAGATAACACCTGCGCACGGTATTCATTCATTCCCTTAGAATATGGGAGTTTTTCTCTATGATAGATACTATTTTTCCAGTCTTCTTCATTTAATTCTACAGAAGATTCTTTGTCTATCCCAGTGGTGATATACTGATTATTTAATGAAAGGAGCGCACCTGGTGTAGTATCTAACCGCAGGCCTAAATACGCATTGCCCCAGAACGAATCCCATTTTCCTTGACGTAACAGGTTAGATTCATAGTTAGAATCCTCTGCTGTCATTAGTTTCATGTTAATTTTTGGATTAAACATATCTAACTTTTGACCAATCCATGTTTCCTATGTGGTTACTAGCTTTAAATGAATTCATATCTTTATCACTTGCTGTATTTTTAAAAAAATGAAGCAATGGATCGCTTCGCATTCCTACATGGCCACTCCAATCTGGGTTAAAATGATATCCATTCGGGCCCACAGGATCATTAAAAAAATTAGGAAAATTATTCTTATTAAGCGCAGTAACTTTAGTCAATGGTTTATTTTTACCCCAGGCTTCTAACCTGTTAGCTAAAGATAGTAATTTTCTACCACTAGTGCTTTCCATACCTCTAGGGATAACATGTTTATTTAAAATGTTTGTAACCGGAGAAGACTTTGTGAAAACATTTTGCGATTGCCCAAAACGCTCCCCCCTGGAATAGCCTTCACCTTTAAATTTATCTACTAACCAATTCCCAGCCTTATCAAATGATGACGGAGCTACCACCGTCCTCTTGTGCATCCTTGCCAAAGGATGGTCACTAGGATGATGTCCAGAGCCACCTCCTGACATGTTAAAGAACATGTTACTTAATGAAGTGCCTATCCCATATCTAGCTCTACCCATAGCCTCGCGGACAGGCTGCCCAATATTTCTATTTAAGCGTTGGCCTATAGAACTTAAAAAACTCATTGGTTATCTCCTTTACTTGTTGGATATTTCCAAGAAAAATCACCATATTCTGAAAGACGGCCTTTTTGATTTGCTCGGAGTTGTTCCGCTTGTGATTGTGCTTGTAACACCATCTGTTTGAATTCCCCGATATCTATTGATATCCCCATTCCATCCTCACCTACCACTTTAGTCCTGGTGATAGGATCAAATAATACCAACTTGTTTTCTTCGATAATCCATTTGCCGTCATTCTGTCTGATTCTATTTACGGTAGCTTCATTTAAGCCGTAGGAAAAAGAAGGCATCGTAGCTCGCAGGTTTGTTAATAGAACTTTCCCTTCCCATGTTTGTAATAACTCAAGAGTTTCAGATCCCGCAGACCCTAGTATTAAATCATTTGATACGAACCCATTGTCCTGTCCGAACATAGTTTGTACCGTAGCTACCTCAGTATTGGAGGCATCGTTATATGTCATGTAGTGATAAGCGCCAACCCTTTTTGTAATCTGTAATAACTGAGGGACATAATTTGACATGTCTGCATCCCCTGTAGATTTAAGTAAGTTTTTATAATAATTCAAAGGACTATCATCAGAATCAAGCATATTATTTATTAATTCATTTACTTCGTCTTTTTGTTCTTGAGAGAAAACTTTTGTGTAAACATCCAACTTAACTGCGTTGATCATTAAATTTCTATCGTTATCAACCTCTGATAGATTGTATGCCATATTAGATAACTGATCGATTGGCAGCGTGGCTAAAGCTGCCTTTTTATATTCTTCCGGGATATCGTCTAATAATTGATTAATAACATTGGAAGGAGACGAGATTTCCTTTTCCCACTGGTCCTTAAAATCTTCTTTGATTTTGTTCGTGAAGAATTGGATATCTTCCGAAGCCACACCCTGATTTTTCTGAGCTTCTACCATGGCAGCTACAGGATTAGCCTTTGATTTTGAAACCACCATTTGAACTTGTTCTTCTAATGCAGCGACAGGGTCTTCCTTAAACTTTTTTACTTTCAGATCTAAAGCCTTCGATGCACTCTCCAAAAGAGTTTGTTTTAGTTCGAACCCTTTCTCGCCAGGTGACGGGCCTATATTTTTTATTACGTCCTGTTGCCGTAACAACGGAAGAGCATCTAACTGAGACAATTTAGGATACATCTCAAAGGCGATACGTTCTTGATATGCCAAGGCTTGCGATTGCTCTGTAGCCCCCAGTTCGTATAAAGATTCTATCATGTCAGGATTAACAGGCTTGCCAGTGGTAAGTATCGAGGTTATTTGATCTTTAGATTGAATAGATAGCGCAGATACGGCATCCTTATTGTACTGTTCCTTTAGGTTCCTGTCTTTTATTATACCGCCATATGCTGCATCCTTAAAATTAGCCAAATCAGAGGCCAAAACCCCAGGCTGAAACTCGTTTATATTTTTTATAAACTTCTCAGGATCAGAAGATATTAATTGCTCGGCTACCCTATAATAATAATCCTTAATTTTTGTATTGGCAGCAAGCAACTGTTCTTTCGGGCCTAATCCGGGAAGTGTATCCACGTCGGCTTTAATGTGTAAAACATCGTCTTTGTTGGGCATCCCTTCTTTTAAGGCTGATTCAACTAAGGATTGGATATTTAATTCGATTGCAGCTGTTAAATCCTTCTTTTGAAGGCCCAACGCATCTTGTTCTAAAAGACCATCAAATTTTATAACTGCTGTATTTTCTGATACATTAAAGGCTTTTTTCCCTAAAAATGATAGTTTCCCGCTTGTTTCTGTAGAAACAGTTTTTATATAAGATTTCCAGCTATCTAAGACACCCTTATAATCACCCGTTTTTTCTAATTCTTCTGACAGCTTAGAATATTGCTTATATGTCTTATTCTCAAAATTCAGGATAGTTCGTTCGTCATTGGCTTTTTGAACTTTTATAAGCTCTGCCCCATTTTGAAATAAAGACCCTATACCAGCGCCCACGGCTCCCATTGTTGTAGCCCCGCTCAATGTAGAAGCCTTGTTACTTGAAGGCGCGAATGATACTTTATCCCCACTAGCGCCATATTCCATCGGTGATTTAAATCTCATAATAATTAATACCCTACGTAAGGTTTCCAATTAGATTGTGTAGTAGATGCTGACAACGCCGAGCCAAACGAGCCTATCCCTTGTGCAGCTTGCCCAATACCGGACATGTAACTCATTTGTTCAGAGGCTTTTAAATCCCTCATTTCATTGGATAGCTCCTCAGCGCCTACCTTTTTCATTTTAGCCATAGCGAATTTATTCTCTGCGCCACTGGCCAATAAGAAATCCCTCAATGATCCACCTTGAGACGACACACCACTAGACGCTCCTTGCGCACGAGATTGTCCCATCCGTAATCTATTAGCTTGAGCTAACGAGCCCTGGTTATAATTACCAGCTAACGCAGATTGTCTTCTGCTGTCATCTTGTGCGTCACTAGAATGCTTAGCTGATATCAGACTACTTCCAACTGTAGCAGCTAATCCTACCCCAGTTGCTACCGCAGCAGCAGTAGGAGAAGCTAATGCTGCAATTATAGGAATTAAAAAAGAAAACATAATTAATATCCAGAAATACCACTGATTCCGCTAGTGATCCCGCCACTGATACTACGTTGATGTTTTAAATTAGATAATTTCTGTTGTAAATTGCTAGATCTTTCTAAAGAACCTAACGGAGACTGTAGCCCTATAGCTGACTGAGAAGGAAGTAACCCTCGGTTATTCCCTCCATGACCTCTAGCGAGTAAAGAGCCGGCGCCCATTCTCCCTTGTGTCAATAAATTACCTTGCTGCTCCTGGAATTCTCCAGCGCGTATCTTATCAGACGCTTCTTTTTGATCGTTATTCTGATAGTAGCTGTTGACTGAACCCCCTATGGTAGCACCAGCCATTGCCCCGGCCGGGTTCATGGTAATTGCTCCCCCTACAAGCCCTCCTAAAGCCGGGAGAATAGGAGACCGAAGCGCTTTCTGCTCTAAATCGTCTAACCATTTTGCGGGGCCCCCCAACTTTTTACCTAGGTATGACATTAGGTATGACATAATGTGTCCTTTTCAATATTGTTATTAGAGTTTATTAATTAAATATGTTCTTTTTTTTTGCTGGTACCCCATACACGTTATGTAGATTAAATCTTTTGGCATCCGACAACTTAACTTTTCCAGCCCAGTTATTTTGTTTCTGCTTAAAAAAGGCCTCATGCGGTATGTGTTGGTTCTTTTGTTTCTGCTTAAAAAAGGCCTCATGCGGTATGTGTTGGTTCTTTTGACTAGGCGGTTGAAATTGGGACATTAAGTCCTGCATAATATTACCAATCACATTACGTTGATCTATAAATTTATTGTTACTATACTTTTTTGCGATCTCAGTCATGCTGCGAAAAGGCGACTTGTAGTTTTGTGGGCCTTGTCTGCGTTGGGATTGCCTAACCAATGCGTTGTTATCCCCAGGTTCGTTTTCATTCATAAGCATCTGTTGAGGATAGTTACTGCCCCCCTCTCCCGGAGCAAGTTGGTTCATCGGGCCTTCTTGGTTCATATCTTCATTCTGTCGTTGTAAGGCCATAGTCATAGTTCTACTTTGATTTCTTAAATCATATTGGTTGCTCTCGGCATATTGGTTAGCATTTATATTTGCGTTTAAATCATATTGATTGCTTAAATCATATTGGCTAGCATCAATGGAAGGTTTAATGTTGTACTTATTTTTAGTGTTAGTTTTATATTTATATACTTTATTAATCACAGGTTTTGTAGTCCAAGGCCTTATCAGCCCTGACGCACCTCGTTTAAATAAATTAGCCAATATTTTTCCAATATTATATATCCCGCCTCCAGCTCTTTTAGCAAACTTCTGTACATACGGCCAAGCTGTAATTGCAGCTTGTTTAACTGGGGGCCATGCTTTTTGCGCGGTATCCCCTATGTCACCTAGTAAGCTCATTGTTACTTCCTTTCACTAACAGGATTTTGTATCTGATTTAATATATTTTGTGCTTTAGGAGAGAACGAATTGAACATGCTATACGGTATGCTTCTAGCGTCCCCATTATGCAGTACCAACTGGTTAAAAATTTCTTCCTGTTCCGATTTAGGAATGCTCCCACTCGTCATTTGGTTAACCTGGGTCATTATCTTTAACGAATTGTTAACTATGGTACGATTCGAATAGTTTTCTTTAAATTGATCATTTTGCTGTTGTTGTTTAGGAACCTGTCGCATTTGATTTTGCATGTTCATTCGCTGTTGCTGTCCTACCTGTTGCTGTCCTACCTGTTGCATCTGCTTATTCTGTTGTTGTTTAGGAACCTGTCGCATTTGATTTTGCATGTTCATTCGCTGCTGCAGATGTTGCATCTGCTGCATATACTGCAGATGTTGCATCTGCAGCATATGCTGCTGCTGTGGTGTCATTTGCTGCAGCATATGCTGCTGCGGGGGCAACTGCCTATGACTCGCGGTCATCGAGGAAGTAGGCAAGACCTGTTTATTAGCAGGCTGCGTCCTTGCTATATCGGAAGGTATTTTATAAACAGGTTGCTCAGTTAGTTGCGGTCCCTGAGGAGCCTCCTGTTGTAACTCTTGTATTGGAGTGTAATATTGTAACGGATTAGGTCGTTTCTGTGATAAGGAACTATCTGCTTGTTGCTGAAGAGACATACGGGTATCTTCTTGACCGCTAGGTTGATGACCAGACTTCCTCAACGCGTCTGTAAGTGTTCGTGTCCTACTAAGCTCTGGATTAAAAATTCTATTCTTTATATAGCCATGCGCCATAGGTTCAACACCATGGGACTGGTAAAATTGTTGGTTTTGACCAAATAAATTCTTGTTTTCTTTTAATTTCTTCTCGAAATCCTCCATCCCACTTCTATTTCTTTCATGTCTAAAATTAGACATGAAATTCTCGCCAGCCCTTTGCGCTCCTTCATATAGCATTCCCCCACCAGACTTAGCCCCTCCATACATTCTAGACAAAATATTTCCTATATTATAACTCATGCCTATTTTCCCTTTTTATTAATGAAATTTATACTTGCCAAAAGCTTTCCCGTTTTTAGGTGCCGTATAATTCATTTGTTCAAATGGAAAATATCTGGCCATAGTTGCATTCTTAGGTTTTTTTGAGGCTGTAATAGCTTTGTTTATAAGGGCAGAATGGTATTTTCCAGATTTATTCATGTAATCATATGCTTTTGATATCTGGTTTTTATGTTTTTTTTCGTTTAATTGTCTAATATGTTTATACATGCTACTTGATCCCCCTATCGCGACAGTAGGAATTGATTGGTATTTTCCCATACCGGTATGATTAATCTCGATATATTTAGTTCTTCGTTTACCCATGGTATTTCTACCTCTACTTGATAAGCTATTATAACCTTGTATGGTTTTTAAAAAATTTAATAAATTCTGATCCTGCGGTTGTATCCCATGTTTTATTAACCCGATAATATCATGTTGCGCTTTGACTTTAGGGTCACCAATATCAGGCACTACGTTCATTTTTCTTTGACTCTCTGGAATGTGCGGAGAGTACTGACCCGTTGCCTTACGTTGCGTAAAAAAATCAGGATGTTTTAAAGTGGTATACTTAGCATTATCAGTATGATGTGACTTCTTTTCAACTTCATGATACGCTTGTTTCTTAACTTCATTAGAGTATTGTGAAGGCTGTTGATGATTGGTATCAAATAACTGATTTCCCTCGTATCCATTGTAACTGTCTTTATATAACTGCAATGCTTTTTGTCTCGTCATGTCACCTAAATGACCTCCCATGGCAGGATCTGATGTGAAAGCACTTTTAATATTTTCGTAACCTTGTTTAAGATATCCAGGGACCATTTGGACGGCGTCATATGCGCCTCCGACAGCCCTTTTAAAACCCGCTGCTCGGTATCCGTCAGCAACAGAACCTGATCCAATCATACCACGCACTAGCTCTCTGTTGCTAGCTCGATTACCTCTAAATCCTCCATACGCAGTTCCCAAAGCAGATGTCAACCCACTCCCCAACAAACTGCTTGCAGCTTCTCTTACAATATTTCCAACTCCAAAAGGCGCAAAAGGTAACGCTCCCGCTACGGCACCTCCGAGTAGTAAGGTTTTTAGAAGGCTCATATTAACGACCCCTATTTATTAACTGTCCGTATCTGTCCCACCCGGCCGGTATAGACATCTCATTATTTTTTGGTATAGGACCACCGATCGCAGGATAATAAATAGAAGCCGTACGCTGTTGAGCTGCGACCTTTTGATTCGTAGGAGGAGCAACTCGTCTATTTATATTAGGAGATAAAATAACCTCTTTTTCCGGCTCTGGTTGTGTAGGCTCTTTATTTTTAAGATACTCACTTACAGCATCCCGCACATATTTTTGGATATGCTGACGCATAAATCGATCGAATAAATTCAGGACACTATACGGAAGTTGAGCGTGACTCAGCATTCCTCCGCTACCTGGTTGAGCCATCCCAAATCCGCCTTGGCTTGCAGAATTATAATTTAACATTGATTGCATACATTTCTCCTTTATATGCGGTAGTATATAACAATTAAATCTCACAAGAAACAAATAATTTATCGTACGAAGCGTCTTCTACCCAGTTTTCAAACCTAACTAATTTATCAACAAATGTGGTTGCAGCAGCCGAATTTAAAAAAGTAAATTGAAAAGTAGCTTTTTTGGTAGAAATGACCGGCACTCCTGAAAAGTCTAATACGGGTGTTAATTCAGAAAATGGTTTCTGTAATGCGCTCCCGGGAGTATAAAAACCATCGGCCTTAGAAATAGACATCCTATATGCGTTAGGAGGCAGGTCATCAGACGGGACAAATTCTCCTGGTTTAGCCATATTAGGTAAAAATTTTGCTACACACCATAAATGTATATGATCTGTCCATAAAAGAATAACGGTAGCGCTAAAAGTAATATCTGGGGTAACTTCTTGAAAGAACCGGCGACATTTCAACTCTTGGTCGACAATTGTTTCGGCAGGAAATTGCGATCCACTTTCAAGAGTGTTATCTCCTCTGACTATAAAAATATTAGAAATATATATTAACTGTCCATAATTAGAAAAATTAAATTGATAACTATCCCCATACTTATTAGCTCCTCCACCCTTCCAAATACCGTCCGACTCTCCTGTTAATCCCTTACCATTGATGCAGATATTAAGTCGCAACCCTGCTTCTCCGGACATACCGCCGAAATTTAAAGTCTCCGCAGCAGCTTTAATTTTAAATTTAAATGATTTAAACTCCCAAGTATCTCCAACAGTAACAGACGTTGAAAAAAGAGCTAAATGATTTCCAAGAGAATCCTCAATTGAAATACCAAGGGTTCTACTTTGCCCCCCACCAGCTATTAATGACGTGACCGCATCAGTTCCGTGATGGTATCTTAAATTAAATCCTAATGTAATATAATCTTCGTCTGCTATTGAATTCGCCACTCGGTCTTCAATAGATTGTGATAAAACAGTATACGCTTGGAGTTCGCCTAATCCTCCACTAACATTAGGCGTTATAGTGAATATATATGGAGCGTTTGTTGTAGTATTGTCTATTGGAGGAACTCCTACTGGCATAACGTCATCACGTTTAATATTGATTCTTTTTTCTGTAGTACTTCTGCAATGCCACCTATCAAACATCCTTACTGTTGACAATACCGTACTAGCCGTAGACACATATGTAGTCTTCTCTCTTTGATTTATATACAACCAACTATTTGTAAGTAAATTGTCGGACTTTGGCTTTAGCGCAGGGATAGCGCTTATTTGAGAAGCTACGTATGCTTTATTGGCAGCATCGCTGTCAGTGGATGGGGTTGCTACTAAAAAAGTCTGTGAAGCATCTCCAAGTTTAAGAGCTGAATCGCTGGCTGACCTAGCCTCTTCCTTAGTATTAGACTGTACTATAACGGTCCCAACTGTTCCTGGAGTGATCGATCCTGACGGAGTCACCACTGAAACAGCAGTAGGGATGCCGTTTTGATCAAATTGTAAATATTTATTACTTCTGTTAGAAACATTAGGTAATAAATTTACGCCATCACCAGGGAGGTCATAAGTTGGTACACCAATAAAAAATTGTACCTTATTTTTAAGGTCTTGTATTTCGATTGTGATTTTATCTAAACTTTTCTCAAAGTTATCTAAAACTACAGCACCTCCGGCAGCCATGTCTTCTAGTTGGTTCACTGGTGTGTTGCGTTTTATCTCTACTATCCCAGGGTTGGGGTACGCAGACAATGCCAACGCTAAAAAATTAATATTAAACCCGGTATCAGTACTGCCAGTGATGGTATAATGCGTACCCCAAGTCAGTACTGATACAGCAGAAGAGTCAACAACAGTTACTATAGGATTATCACCAGTAGGCGCGGTTACCAACGGATAGGAGATAGCTACAGTCTGTTCAGCAGACGGAGGATTCCACGTGAATCTATATCGTGAATTAAATCCAGGTATTGTCATAAGATTATTAGTTCCTAACTTTAATGGTTATCCCTTGTATGTTTAGAGCAACTGGAGATTTAGATGAAAACCATAGTTTCTCATTAGAAGTCATCCTACTCGGCAATGTGACTTTTTTGTACCCAGTAAACGAGGTAGTATTTTTTGACATCCCTTCTCGCAACGACAACTCATACCCTTTATCATCGATACCGTAAGAACACACTTTTGACTTTAAGAATTTGAAACTAGCGTAGATAGGTTGTGTTTTTATTCCAGGTACTGGTGTGGCCTGACCTTCCGATTCTCCTAAAACAGCCATTAATGGATGCAACGTCACCTTCATTTCATAAGCTAAACCAACTGTTACTTTTTTAGCCCCTATCGGAAGCGTTAACTCATTATTTGTTACCGTCATCGGTGACAGCACATTCCCGTCGGCTAATATGGTGACTTCTTTGTTGTTTAGATGTTCTAAATTTGTGAGATGTGTAATTTCAGTTTCAGGAGGGTCGCTGGCGTATCGTTTACTAGAATCACAGTAAACATGGAGATCGTCAGCGACATAATCATTTTCAACAAATCTTTCTATTAGGTACTTACCGTCTCTCTTAAAAAGAACTACGCTATACATAGCATTATTCTTCGTCAAGCTAGCGCAGCTTAAGTACTCATCGGACTCTTTAGTAGTATATTTAAACCAGCCACTGGTTGTTTTTGCGGAATCTTCTATGTCTTGTGTTATTGTAATAACTGTCAAACCCCCAGTGGAATCGATAAGCATGACATAGTTTGAATTGCTAGATATTTTTGTGATCTCTACAATTGTCTTCTCAGGGGAAAACCAAGTTGTATTGAATAAATCGTAGTTAATACCAGAGAACCCTTTATTTGTAGCATTATAAAAAAAAGATACTAACCTATAAGGCAACTTAGCAACAAACAAAAAGAAGTTGTTTAGATATATCGGAGTAATATTACTGCTGCCAAACATCGTTTCTTTATTTATTGTGATGCTACGAGGAGTTATGGGGTCAGAAGTCGTTGTTGAGTCGTCGCCTGTACTATTACTACTGCCAGATATGGCGTATTCCGATTCTTCTGTGCCAATTATAAGGGTCTGAGCCTGACTGATCCATCGTATAGGAGCTTGTAATTTGGAGGAAATAATATGAGAATACGACATATCATCCGGAGCAACCGCTACTGATATGTATTTCCAAAAATGGTTAACTTCATCAGTATCTATTGTATAGATTAATTCGTTGTTATGTTTTATTTCCCATGACGCCACAGCAGACCCCCAAAATGTATTCGGAGATTTTTGTGTTCCTCCTAAAATCATACGTTGTTGATGGAACCCCACGCATCCTGGATATCCCACTGGGGTACAATTTTTTCCTCGATCGTATTCTCCCGGAATAATATCTCGGATACGTCCGAAAACTCCTATATACGCTTCTTTACAAGATGATTCTTTAGGCCACCCGCCTATAAAAGGTGGCCGAGTCCATTTTATAGTTACATTAGTAACTAAGTTGGACTTTACCTCCGTATTTAACGGATTAATCTCCGTTATAATTCCTGCTGCATATAGCTTTGAATCATAGATAGTAGTTTTAAAATCGCTCTGTGTCGGATCAATTTGCCCGTTATAAAACATAATGCTTCTACCTAAATCGACAAATTTATCAAAAAAATAAATTGTGTCGGATGTCGTTCCGGCTTTTATTGCAACTATGTATGAATTGAAGCCGGGCAAAGGTTGAGCATCTGCACTAGGAGTAATATGCTGCCATCTAAATGACACTTTCGCAGCAACAATAGGTGGGGTCGCAGTAGGATCAGTCCATTTATAATCAATAGGACCACCAAAGGGTCCGTCTAACACCCCTGTAAACATATTCCAGTTCCCTGCGCTATTGTTCTCCGCATCTATATATATAGGCCAAGTATCCCTATGAAAAAAATATATCTTATTATTATAAACACAATATTGAAGCTCTCGGAGAGCTACTTTTGAATATCCCCAGGGCGCTCCCGAAAATCTACGTTTGTAAGTTATGGAAAGGCTATCCTCTACTTTCCATATCTCCACCTGGTTTAATCCAAGTAGAAAAAAATACCTCTCCCCGTTCCCCTTTGAGAACGGTATGATTCTAACGTATTCAGTCCCAGGTGTGTTTGCTTCTGCTAAAAACAATGTCCCTGGTCTCTTTTTACACACACCAGAAAAATCTGAGTAACAATTTACTGCTTCTCTAAGGGATTGCTGTACCGACGGCAAATCCAACCTGTCAGAAAAGAGTTCATCTATCGCGCCCTTCTTGAAATTATTAAATATTTTATAATGAGACATTATTCAAATATCACTCTCATATCGTCTCTTCTATTAACCATTCCAGCCTCTAACCAGCTACTACCATCAACTATGTAACTACTTTGAGAATCGTTTTGCTGTTTGGCGGTTATCATTTTCTCACCGAACATCCCAATAACATGGTTTAAATTAGCTGACTCTCCTAATATTCTATTACCTATATCGACTGCAAACCGAGTGCAAAAAGCATCGAAAACAGAAGGTGACATCTTCCCAATCTCGATATCATCAGATAGATATAAAATATTTACTGTCTGTTGATTAGTGATTAAATTATCTGCTTCTATATTACAATCACCCTCAGGCAGAATATAACCGTAACTATCTGCTGTTTGCAGAACTCTAATACACCTAAGAGGAAGAGGATATGAATAATCAAAGCCCCACGCAGGAGCGACACTATTAGGAACAGACAGAACTGCTCTTCTTAGCGCCACATCCCATGGGTGCATAACTAAAAAAGACCGTAACGAGGAAGGGTAAACTAAATTGCACACCCTTCCGATCTCGTTATCTTCATCAACCGTACCTAATGGGGATTGGCCCAACAAACTTAACGATAGATTAAATACGTCTAATTTAGACTGCATTGTTTAAAAATCCTTTTTTTTACAAAAACATTGGAATACTATTATCAAGAGGGTCCGGATTCATCGGGGAAATCTGATCCTCTTGTTCATAGAAAATGCAACAGCTAACTCCCCCTATGGTTTTATCTGGCCCAGTATTATGCAACGCCAAAACACAATCATCGTTCCCTGGGCAAATCGGTCCCCATTTATTCGCTATTGTATCAACCACACGAACTCCAACACTCCCTGCTTTAAACGAGGTACCAGACTGCAAATATAACCGATGTTCTTTAGTCTCCATCCCTCTAAGGAATAGGATAGGAAGAATCTTATTATCACTAAATTCTTCAAAAATCTTGAACCGTACTTTCCAGATACGTTTATACTGACTTTTAGGCAGATTGGTTAGAATCAGGTACGTGTCTTTCTTGAACTGATACCCCTCCAACGCAAAACCAGGCTCATAGAATATCTGCATATTTTTATCAGTCTGGTGACTGTGCCACTTTCTAATATCGTTTACTTCGAACATATTATTTCCCCTTTATTTTGCTGCGGTATAATCAATACTAATCGTTGCCATCCCTGCGGTAAGAATGCCCAACGCGTATAGAGCAAAACAGCCACGAGTGTCCGTAGGGATAGATACATTGTCTAGATACGTTTTTTCTGTAGCTATAGCATTGTAAGCAACCTGAGCCACAATATGGGCAGCAGAAACATGTTTTGACACGGCTACATCACTATTTATTAATGTTGCAAGTACATCCGGAGTAGTAGTGGCATCACACGTAATCGTGATATCGAATTTATCATCTATATATACAGATGAAATAACAGGAGTAGTTGCAGTACCCAAAACAATTTTTAAAGATATATTTGTCCCTACTATACCAGGGTCTTTTGCAACAACATATCCGATAGGAGAATTCCCTGTTGTATATATAGTAGTATACGCTAATGGAGGTTCCATTGTAGCATTAACGATTGGAGTGCCGATGCTACCTCCATTAAAAACAGTCGAAGAGATAACTGTTTTAACACCATCATCGGGTGTATCAATACCTAATGGTAAATAGACCAAGCTTACTTTGCTAGTACCTGTAAAGGCTATCATTTTATTTACTGTGACTTTTCTACAGTAATAGCTTAAAGAATTGGGAAACGGAGATAAAAGTATATAATTTTCGATAGCCACCGAGTTCCCCTGTAAATTCACCACATCACATATAGTATGAGAAGTAGGACCAGTTTCTATCATGTTGCCAGTGCGTGCAAACGTCTTATCATTCGCCACGAACTCTTTAGCGCGGACTGATTTGACGTTGCTGTCTATCACAATTGCCGTCATTATTTATTCTCCTTTATACGTTGCAGTCAACCTGCACAACTTTTCTATCCTCAACACGAACACCACCCAGCCCCATCCTCATAAACACCTGGACTCCATAAGAATAGTTCGGGTTCTCAGTGATACGAATGGTCGGATTTATCCCGATGCCAAGCCTAAAAGCATCTGACGTATAAGCCACACACTTTCTTTTTGTTACGCCACCCACAACGTGCGTAGGGATAACCGTGGACTTAACGAAGGTGAACCCCATGAAGGTGTCTACCTTACCGTCTACCAAAGCTTTTACGGTGTTGTAATCGGAACTTGTAAGCTCTGTATCTGCTAATAATTTTGCAACCTCATCAGGAGAAATACAAAGGTATTTCTTTTCTTTTTCTTTGACATTATTCCAGTCGAAAACCTGTTTAATCGCTCGGAGTTCTGCTACAGTAAAAGCCGCGACCGCGTCAATCTTCTGTTTATCAGGCAGCTCCTTAGTACTCTCACCCTTCTGCCCTATCCTGGCAGTACCGACAATCTGATCCAAAATTATCCTATCAATCTCAGTACCGAATATTGCAGAGAACGCCTTAACGTAAATCGATGTAGGATCGTACAGCATACGAACCTTATCGATCTCATCGATCATGTCGCCATGAGAATAAAACTCCAGCGATAACTGCCGTCTTTCGTGCGGTGTAGCTACAATCGGAGTCGGGGCGTGTCGAGTTGTTACTTTAACCGGACGCGCAACCCTGCCAATTGAATCTACATATTTACTCATACCCTTAACCGACTCTGTGTAAACAGTCGGTCGAAGGATAGTCTCTTCCTGCTGTGTTTGAAGAAATACGTTGGCGGAAAACTGTTCGACCATCGCCATAGGTATTGTACTTGCCATCTATATCACCTTGTTATCTTTTGTTGTTTTAGTATAGTTTCTCGTAAAGCTGCCGTACATAGTTCACGGCGTTGTTATGATCTGCGTGCATAGGGTCATGGTAGGCAGAATTCCTACCGCCGTTCATGAGCTTATTTATCTCCCCCCTAATAGACTGGGTGGTAGCCTGCTGCTGCTCTTGGCCATGCAGATAATGTTCCTGGGTAGCCCGTTCACCTAACGCAGCCATTCTTTTTATAAACTCAGGGTCATTTCCCATACCCTGCTGTTCTGCTATCTGAACACCCTCGGGGCCGTAGACTTGTGTTACACCAACCTGAGCGAGTTCTAAATTACGCTCAAGATCATCACCCCACGCTGCCTGCAAAACCTGCTGGGCATGGTACGATTCCCGTTGATCCTGCTGGTACTGCTGTTCTTGCTGCTGTTGCTGGTACTGCATATTCTGCTGCTGTTGCAGCATTTGATCGTTCATCTGAGGCTGTTGCTGCTGGTACTGCTGTTCGTGCTGGTACTGATCCTGCTGGTAAGGGTCCGGCTGAAACTGAGGCTGTTGCCCCTGTTCGTTCTGAGGCCCGCCAGAGTTATTAAATATGCCTAACGCATAGTTCTGGATCTCGTTATACTGATCCTGTGACAACCCAATACGCTTAGATAAGTCCTGAAACGCCTGATCCTGTACAGGGTCAACGTCAACATGAACCGGAGGATTCCAGCTGTATTGCTCCGGAGGCGTAGTCTGCTGCAGATAAGCATTAGCCAGGTCTTCAACGCTGGAGAACTGGCTAACCGCAGAGTCTGATAACTGTTCAGGCAACGGTGTCCCCTGCTTGAAACTATCCTGCGGGTTAGGGATAAAATTGTTCTCCGAAGATTGCCTGAACTGATCAGAATGTTCCCCGTTATCGATACCCTCGGGCCTAATAATACCGCCCTGTACTGGTCCTTCCGGGTTTGAACCTGTTGCAGAGTCTTCCCCGTACGTATTTTCGCCGGTATCAAATTGAATGCTGTTTAAATCTGCCATATACTACACTCCCTGTTGTCGTTGCATTACATCTTTTGTGTTTGTTTTTAAGATTGAAAGAATATTTACCACTACTGACCTCATGCCTTCCCGATAGTACAGCTCGTGCGAGACCATACCGTGTCTAAAGTTGTAATCATCGTAACCAACAAGCCCCCTCAAATGATTGAGGACTACGGCTCCGTCTTGGTTATCGAATACGTTCTTATAAATCTCTACCAGCTTATAAAAATCGTCGCCATTCTCGTCTACTATTGTTGAGTATTCCATTATCCTCCAGGGATTTTAGCCTGCTGCGCTCTTGCATTGTCTAATTCAGCACTGGCTGCCATCTGACCTACCTCGGCCTGGACTTTCTGTGCTTCCATCTGCTGCTGCTGCTCTTGCTGTTTCTGCATCTCTTCAAGTTTCTGCTGTACTTCAAAGTCGCTTCTCAAGGTTTTAACAGGAACATTAAGGATATCAGCTACCAATCTTATAATCTCGTCCCCTTTAAATAACAACGACGCCTGTTGATCTAACTGTAAGTAAGGCTGGACAATCTGAATCATCTTCTGCAAACCTACCAGTGAATCGATCTTCTGTGCTTTATGTATAGGCGATTGGTAATCAATCGTTAACCCGTTCTGGGTCGCATTCGGGGGAGGTTTAGGGAGGTACCCCTTTCTATTTAATAAATGAAATGACCTTTCAACTAGAGGTTGCAGCAGTTCTATCTCAAACCGTCCCCGTATAGGCGATAACAGCCTCATCTTCTCTTCTGACCGCTCTAACACCTCAGTAGCCGTCATCTGACTTTTGTTTAGCATCCTCAACTGATCCTGGAAGAATATCTCGCCTATCTGAGACTTTTGTGCTTCCACCATGTCATGAGATACCGAAAGGTTAGAAGACTGGAACAACGGTTCCAAAGCATCAGATCCCTTCCTCATAAAAAGAATCCCGCCTGGGTTCATCTTTATTACCCCTGAGAACTTTCCTTCCGGGACGCCATAGGGAGGATCAGCAGCTTTCTCTGCTGCGCGTATTAGAGTGGCCTTCATACGGTTCAGCATCTTAATATCAGCCAATGCGGTCCATCCAGGACCAACACCGTACACTCGACCAGGCTCAACGCTCCATCGGAACACGATGTACGGCAGTTCGAAGAACCCCCCTACATCTATAATGTGTTCAGTATCTTTTTCCATATAAATAGAACGGTATTTATGCTTAGGGTTGACGTTTGGTAAGTCTTTAAACTCAGAGATAGGCACTACCGCGTGAACAAGAGTGATCTCTTCCTCGGCAGTATCCTTTCTATGCCCTTTAAGATCCATCTTAACCCCCCGGGACAGCTTGTCTATCCCAAAGAAGTTAGCAGCTTCACGCTTAGTAACAGTGTAAATCCTAAAGACAGAGTCAATCACGCTGTCATATGTGTTTCTTAAGAATATCTCGTTCAAATGAATTGTCTGGTACGATAGGGGAGAGTCTTTCTTTGCAGAACAGTATAAGCATGCAGTACCAAGAGCCGCAACAGTCCGGTAAGCATCGAACAAACCAACGTCCAAGTTGCTGTCATTGATCATTGTCCTAAAGACCTGGTCTGTCTTATCCAACCATTCCTCTGTTTCATAGTTTTTGTTGCTGTCGTCCCCGTACATCTTCAGCAAAAACCAGTTAGTAGCTGAGTTCGTCAGGATAGTTTGAAGCCAACTGGCCAGCATATCACAAGCGTGCGTAGGGTATGAATCAACCTTACTGCCCGTGGCCATCTCACCTGGTGTTCTCTTAGTCGTGAACGTACCCATCGAAGGGTATATATAGTCGCATATTAACTGCCAGGTTGCTTCGTAAGGTCGTCTATATGCCTGAAGCTTAGCGACCACTTCGTTCAGTTGCCGCGCTACCTTCTTCATCTTCTCGCGGCCGGTCGAGTCGTCTTTATTATTACTTGGGTTATAGCTCATATATATTATCAAATGGATTAGGGGTTAGGTAGTTGTCCTGCCTTAAATGATGACGGCCGTAGATGTTGCCTGGGTCGTAACAGTAAATATCTTCTACGAATGTGAATGCGATTGCATCAGCAATATCAGGGCTCTTACCTCCGAACACTCGGTCAGACCCTATTACCTTCTTGTGCTTAGACAATAGTTGATATCTCCCTTTGTTATCGTAAATATAACCAATCGTCATTAACTGTTTGCGAAGCTTACCATCTCTAGGAAGCTTAAGCAATCGGCTTTCTACAGCATCCTTCAGCCTCATAAACATCTCAGTACGAACGTTGACGTATTTTGCAGGCTCGAATGCGTTCGCATGACTGATAACCTCTCGTACTGGGAGACCAATCTCCCGCAGTCTGGAGAACACCCCGTCTCCAATACCAATCACGTCAACAAATATGATCAACGGGCGCTCTTTCTCGGTAGTCTTCTTATATTCTTTCGCTACCCAGTAGGCAACCTCAGTGCTTCTGCGGTTGAACGTCTCCTTAATCTCAGTGATACAGTTGCCGAACCTCTTAGCGATTACAGAAGCATCCCCGCCAAACCCACCAACGTCAACACCCCACACTACCGGATCGTCCGGGGTGATAGATGAGTCCATTGCATAGTCTATATCTTCCAGACTGAACAGAGCGGAAGAGTCTGACATAGGAAAGTCTCCAAGTACCCGTATACGATACTCATCGCTCGATACACCGTACTTGTCTTTCCAATAGTTGATCTGATATTTAGTTACAAGCTTAGACTCCTCAGCGTTAAGCGTCATCTGAGCCCAGCCTGAGTCTTGTGCGAAGCATTCAGCGAAAAACCCTGTCACGCGAGTAGGGTTTCCGATCAATATGATCTTGTTGTGCTCACCCGTAAGGGCGCCCATAATAGGCATGAAGATTTGATCTGATATACCGGAAGCCTCATCAGCACATATCAGCAGATTATCACTGTGAAACCCCTGCAAAGCATCAGGGTTCTCAACACGAGCGGTACGTGCGATTGCGAACGAGTTCTTTGTTATCACGTTCTCCACTTTAGCGGAGGTGATGACCCACTGGTCTTTAATCTCAGGAGGAAGATTTGTCCAGATAGCCCTTAACCGATCCCAAAGTACGTTCTTTAGCTGTTCGGCTGATGGCGCCGTACAAGGACACTGAGCGCGAGGAAAACAAATAAGAAACCACCAGATGACTACCGCCAAGCCGGTAGACTTCCCAGTGCCGTGTCCGGACTTACACGCAATCCTCTGGTAGCTAACTACAAATTTAAAAAATTCTGACTGCTGAGGCGTCGGTGTTATCTGTAAAAACTCTTCTGCGAACAGAGATATATCCTTTCTCCACCTCAGAACATAGTCTACTATGTCCTCTGCTACGTTAATGCTGCCTCAGATTTCAAAGCTGCAGCTTCCTCGTCAGCTTTTTTATTCTTTGTGTAATCTCTATAGTATTTTGGTTCGTACTCGCCATCTCTAAACTTTTGAATTAGCTTATCCTGCTCGTTGATTATATGATATCTAACGTCATCATCTCCTTTAACCCAGTCATAAAAAGTAGACATCGTCATACCAATACCGGCACAAACTCTCTTTAGAGTGTAATCACGCCGTAACAACTGGACAAACACACTAAGTTTAAACTTTGAGTTAGTCTTTAGTAAATTGCTATAGTATTCTGCATCCCAACCTACAATATCAATTGCATGATACAAATCAACGCCCTGAGATAACAAGTAGACAACTATATTAATATTATCCTTTTTATTCACAAATGAAACACGCATCCCTGATAACATTTATAAGATAATTCCCTTTTCTTCTGCTCTCGCAGCTACAATTGATAGAAAGTCCTCAGCAGATGATACCGTTCCTTTAGAAGACACAGCAATATATACATCCGGAAACTTAATCCGTAACAGTTCCATTGCTTTCCCTGGATTTTCTTTAGAATACGACACGAACTCACGCCATAGATTCCAGTGAAACTGGCTCTCAGCCTTCTCTATATGACGTTTAAATACAGGGTTCTTGACCTGACGCTCATTAAATTCAATCATAGAGCACCCGTTTAAAATCAAGACGTCCTTCAACGGAAGCCCCATACTTAGCATCTCATATATTTCTATCTCTACTTCATCACTTAATTCGTTTTTATTCCAATCGTAAGCCATTATCTGTCGTAAAACCTATTTGTTTTAAGTCTTCTATCGTTTTAATATCTGAAAGTTTACATAACACGGCTTCAACTTTAGTGTCAAATCCTTTGAATATCAGATCATTATAATCGTGGTAGTCAGATTTCCATTTTAAACTTAAACTAACTTCGTTACAAGATGATCGACTATCCACCAAAAAATCATAGATCTCCTTACAAGAAGATCTATCCAAGCTCTCAATCTGTTCTATGGTGGCAGGTGTAATCATCTTGTTATATTCTATATCAGTAGTTGCCAAAAGCTTTGCTCTGATATACCACTCTTTCTTCTCAAGCTTCTCTTGTAGCTCTTTAGAGATTAAAGAGCAGGTATAGTCAGTAAGAATCATATCGTGCAGAACTATTGCCTGGGAATAGAATCGAAGTAAGTCTTCTATCTGTACCGGCACCCGAAGTTTCATCTTATCATAATAAAACTGAGCCTCTTCGAATTTTAGTTCGTGCATATCAATCCTATTATTAATATACTCGCTCACTTTATAATGGTCGCTCACTTTATAATGGTCGCTATCCACTTCTTCCATTCCCTTTGGCAAAGGAAGCCATTGTGAATAATCGCTATACCAACGCGCTTTTTTAACTACCAGTTTTTGTTTCTTCATAGCAAAAATCATCTGTTCAACTGATTCTACGCGCCCGTACAATTCTCTAAGTGCCTGTTTATACTTACCATAAGTCGTAACCCCATTCTTTAGCGTAACGAAGTTATCTTTCTGATAGTTTGACATACCAGGATCAAAGTTTGTAAGTAACTCTTTAATTTTTAACATTTATTATTTCCCATATAACGAACGTTTAAAAAACTTCCCTCCAAAAAAACGTACCGAAAGATACATTGCCCATGCTTTTACTGAGCCAACTCCGTCAGCCAGCATCGCACCGTAAAAATATTTATCACACTGTTTTCTAGAAAGCGACCGCTCGCACATAGGTGAATATAGATAATCATGAAGAACAGCAGCCTCTGCGTATCTCCCTCCCATAGGAGAACAAACCCAAGCAAGAGACCTTGGGCTGCTAACGCCGTCTGTTATAAACCCTTCTGGCACAGTAAGATTAGTAGTTTCAGAAGCTTCCCATTTACCATTTGTCTGTTTAGTCCACGTAATTCCTAAGTTAGTTTCCGAAACAAAAGTTCTTGTCATTTCATATCTAAGCGTCTGTTTTAGTCGCCAAAGGACGGGAGTAAACTTCTCTGTCTCTAAATTAGAAAGCCGTTTCATAATCCGTTTCGTAATCATCATAAATTGCTCCTATTATAAGTATGGTTTTCCTGAATCCAAGCAACAGGTATTCTTTGGTTCGCGAACTTAAAACCATTTTTAACGCACCAGTCAGCATATGTTGTCTTCGACTGCTTACTTATTTTATTTTTCATGTTTTGAAATACGAATCGCAAATCGATCTCTGGATATTGCTTTCTAATAAGTATATGTTTTTGCCGATCAGCTCTGTTAAACAACCCCTTAGCTTCAATATATATACCATTCGATAATATAAAATCTGGTAGATATTTGTGTGAAGACTCCGGCACCACATAAAGTATAACCCTGGTTCTATCTTCATACTCAAATTTTATATTATTGAGTACCAGTTGTTTCGCTATCTGTTCTTCAAACAGACTACGTTTTCCTACTTTGGTTTTAATTTTTAACGTCCTTGCGGCGCCCGCGTTTTTCTGGACGTTTTACGTCTACCATAAATTTATCCCACGAATAATTTATTTGATTGATTGCATCCTCATTAAGCGATAGTTTTTCAATCGACATCACGAATCTTGTTATGACAGTTACAAGCGCACCCACATTAACGTTACCAACGTCCCGGGCCATATGTCTTAGCCCTGTAAGCGTATCCTGATCTGTAAGTATTGTCGTACGGACAGTCGTGTCGTCCCAGAGTTTTGCTGCTTCGTCATCTACTTTTATTAGTCCCATGTTGTTGTTTTCCTTTTATATGTATGCTGTTTATTTATAATACTACTATATTATAACCGCTTAGTCAACCTTATTAAAGAAGATACTCTTAATCATGTCTAATGGCACACTACCGCAGACCCCCGCAGCCAACCGCACCCCTTTACCGCAGAGATTACAGACCGTAAGGTGCTGATATTACTACACTTTCATAAAATCGCAGCAAAACAGCAGACTTTCGGGGGGAGATTGATTTAAAAAAGCAACACCGCAACAGTACCCTCCCCTTACATATAAGATATATATATATATATATAGAAAAAATATACAGAATCCGATTTAAAAACAGAACCCTTGCTTTTCCGCTTTTCTGCGGTTATCGCCAGATTCTTTTGTAATATCAATGGTTTAGTACTATAGCAAGTTGCGGACGCTTCTGCGGGAGTTGCGGTTATCGGGGTCGTTTGACCGTATTCTTGGCAAATAATTAAATGCATTTAATTAAAATTAATACTTGACAATGCTACCATTGTTGCATTAAAGTGTAGTTAACGTAGAGGAGTAACGCAAACAACTAAAACAAGGGTGGAAGTGAAAACTAACGAAGACAAAGGGTATAAGCAGGGGGACAAATGAGCGATAAAATAAAACAGATGGCACAGCTAATCGAGATACATAATATCGAACGTATCGAACTTGTAGATAAGGTGCAAGATTACCTGAAGCAGTTAAGTTCTATCCAGGAAATAGAACTTAAAGAAATGCTTGTTTCGGTTTTAAAACATACAGATCCGAAATAGAGGAAATATAAGGAGAAACAAATGGTATATATAATGAACACAGACGCCGGAAGAAAAGCAATATTGGAAAAAGAAGCAGTACTGGAAAAAGACAAAGCTTACATGTATGCAAGACGGGCTGAGATGGCTGGCGAGGACAATACTGAATACGCATACTATACTGAGAAATCAGAGGCAGCATTCATTAAAGCATCTAAGTTTAACAAGTACGCAGCACTGCTCTCTGATTAAATAATAACACTTCACCTGGGCAAGGAGGTTACTATGACTGATGACACAAGAGCATATCTTAAAGCGACATTGGCAAAGATGGGAGTCACTGATCATGAGGTTTGTGTCTACAGTAACGGTGATGCAGAAGCGAATGGATGAGTCAAGAAACACTACAGATGCACATGATGAAGTATTCACTGCACAGATGAAAGAACTTCTTGAGAAGGTGTAACATGACACAATCAGAACAATATGAAGCAGATGTTCAGGCAGCCATAGCACGTCAGTAAGCTTACGATTCTAAGAAGCTAACAGAGTTACTCGATAACATTAATAACTTGGAGGTCACAAATGACTAACGTACAAGAAGAACTTACTCGGCTAAGAGAGCAGAATGCATCGCTCAAACAACAGTTAATAATAGCGAAAGAAAAGGTAGAGATTCTTAAGACTGATTTTAAAGTACAGAGGAAAGAGTTATCCATATTAGCCGAAGATAGAATGTATAAGTCCAGAGATTTTATCGAACAGTTCAAAGAAGAAAGCACTCCATATGATAGCCTTGAATATAGAGCAACTGCATATTGCATGAAGAACGATATAGATTTC